>ERZ724518.1491-NODE-1491-length-10538-cov-6.484117_pt1 | contig 10538 bp, 10 predicted proteins | sample MGYA00376051_ERZ724518 | MGnify/ENA primary metagenome ERZ724518 (study PRJEB28724, sample SAMN07190885) | wastewater metagenome | isolation source: influent of sewage treatment plant in Hong Hong | place: Hong Kong | collected 2016-03-17 ... | reverse complement strand
CCTTAAGTCGTCGAATAAAGCGATACAATGGGTGTTTTTCGAACCGGATGTGATAAAATAGCGATTTTTCATTAAATATTAAACTAAAAAAAGAGCAGCGTGCAGGTTGCTCTTTTTCAATATTAATAATTACCGAATATCGATTGAAAATTTATTTCTGTTCTATAAGGATAATCAGACTTCTGTCGTTTTGTACAACGAGCTACCTGTGGTGATTTATTCCAAAAGGCTGAAATATTTTTTTTGGTAAGAAAAATAACCCAAAGTCATTTTTTTTCAATATATTTGTGTTTACATGACAAAAAGCTCAACTACCCTATGAAAGCAATGATATTTGCAGCCGGACTTGGTACACGCCTTCGACCACTGACCGACAGTATACCTAAGGCGTTGGTTCCTGTTAACGGAAAACCTTTGCTCGAACATATAATTCTGAAGCTAAAAGATGCAGGTTTTGATGAAATAATTGTGAATGTACACCATTTCCCCGATAAGATTATCGACTTTCTGAGAAGTAAAAACAATTTTAATATCCGGATTGAGGTTTCTGATGAACGCGAAATGCTTCTGGATACTGGAGGTGCAATTAAAAAGGCAGCATATTTTTTTGATGATGATCATCCTTTTCTGGTTCACAACGTGGATATCCTTTCAAACCTTGATCTGAAAGAAGTTTATTGCCAACATGCAGCAAACCCCGACAGGCTCGCAACACTGGTGGTAAGTCATCGCGATACCTACCGGTATTTGCTGTTTGATGAACAAGAGTTGCTTTGCGGTTGGGTCAATGAAAAAACCGGTGAAACAAAACCCGGACATTTTTCGGATATTAATGCCTTTAATAAATTAGCCTACGCCGGAATACAGGTACTGTCACCCAAAGCGATACAACTAATGAATAAACAGGAAGATAAATTTCCAATCATGTATTTTTATCTGCAAAACTGCCGGTCTGAGAAAATAGCAGCATATATCCCCGAAAACCTAATGATGATGGACATGGGTAAAACCGACACTCTCAAAGATGCAGACCAGTTTGCAAAACAAAATATGTTGTAAAGTCATATCTGTCTGAGATTAAAAATTGGTCTTGTTTGTCCATTTAAAAGATTCTGACTACCTTTGTACCGCTTTTTTCGAAAGAGAAAGTGTGATGGGAAATTAAGCGACTAATCACTTAATAACGAAACGCTTAAATTTTGAGTAACACATTATTATAATTAAAAAATGAAAACATTTGAATTAGCAGGCGAAGTTCGCTCTGAAGTAGGAAAAAAAGCGACTAAAGCAGTTCGCAGTGCAGAAGCAATCCCCTGTGTACTTTACGGTGGAAAAGAAAACGTACATTTCACAGTTACAGAAAGTGCAGTACGCAAACTGGTTTATTCCCCCGATGTATTTGTAGTGAACCTCACAGTAGGAGGTGTTACAACTACTTCCATTATGAAAGAATTGCAGTTTCATCCCGTAACGGATAAAATTCTGCACCTTGATTTTCTCGAAATCAGCGAAACAAAACCTGTAGTAGTTGAAGTTCCTGTTCAGCTTCTGGGATTGGCCGAAGGTGTGAAAGCCGGTGGTAAACTGAGTCTTGAAACCCGCAAACTGAAAGTGAAAGGTCTCTACAAAAATATTCCTGAAAAAATTGATGTGGATGTAACCAGTGTTGGTTTGGGCAAAACTGTTCAGGTAGGAAAACTTCAGGTGAAAGATCTTGAAATTCTTAACAATAAAAATGCTGTTGTTGCACAGGTGAAACTGACACGTGCTGCCCGTGGAGCTGCCGAAGCTGCTGCCAATGCGTCGAAATAACACTATCTGACAATGAAATACTTAATTGTTGGACTGGGTAACATTGGTCCCGAGTATCAGGATACCCGCCACAACATAGGATTTACAATATTGGACGCTTTTGCAAAGGCGTCCAATGTTTTTTTTGCCGACAACCGGTATGGAGCTACAGCTACGGTTAAACTTAAGGGAAAGACGCTGGTACTGCTGAAACCATCCACGTTTATGAACCTGAGCGGAAATGCACTCCGTTACTGGATGCAGAAGGAAAATATCCCCATCGAACGGGTACTTGTTGTGGTCGATGATCTGGCACTGCCGTTCGGAACGCTCCGCCTCAAGCCCAAAGGCTCCGATGCCGGTCACAACGGATTGAAGAATATTCAGGAAGTACTCGGACACAACGAATATGCCCGTTTGCGTTTCGGCATTGGCAATGGCTATCCGCGTGGAGGTCAGGTCGATTATGTGCTCGGACGCTGGACCGATGAGCAACAGGCTGCGCTGCCACCAAAGGTGGATAATGCCGGTGAAATAATTCGCAGCTTTTGCCTGTCGGGTGTGGAACTCACTATGACACAGTACAATAATAAATAGTTTTGATGTTCAGGGTTGCTGTGTCAATGGCTTAATCATGTTGACCGAATGGGTCAGCTATCTGAAAAGAGTAAATTTTGAAATCGCAATAATACTAAAAGTCCCCTTTTGGGGGATTTAGAGGGCTTTATGGAAGTTCGCATTGATAAATGGTTGTGGGCAGTGAGGTTGTACAAAACCCGCAGCCTGGCCACTGAGGCCTGTAAAAAAGGTAAAGTGCTGATACAAAATGTAGCAGTAAAACCTTCGCGTACGGTGAAAGTGGGTGAAATCGTTCAGGTGCGGCAAAATCCGGTGGTTTATTCATTTAAGGTCATTGCGCTGGCACAGAACCGTATGAATGCCAAACTTGTCCCCGGTTTTATGGAAAATGTAACCACTCCCGACCAACTTGAGCTCATCGAACTTGCCAAAATTGCCGCACAATCGGGCCGGGCACGCGGAACCGGACGCCCCACCAAAAAAGAAAGAAGAGAACTGGATGAATATGTGGAACCGTTTTTTCTGGACGGAGATGACGGGGAAGATTGAATGCTTTTACTGTTGAAATTAAACGATCAAACGAATAATATTCAGTTTGTGATCTCTGTATTTCTTTCTATTCACTATTTAACCTATTGATACGTACTAATTTATAGCCGAATAAATGTTTATAGCCAAAAAACTCAGACAGGAAAACGTCTGTGAATATCTCCTCTATATGTGGCAGATCGAAGATTTGATCCGTGCCCTCGGGCTGGATATGGACCGGATTAATGATCAGATAATTAAAACCTACCCGGTGAGTGATGCAGAAAAAAAGGAACTCTATGGGTGGTATGAAAGTCTCGCGGATATGATGCGGATGGAAAATGTGCAGGAGAAAGGTCATTTGCAATTGAATAAGAACCTGATCATTCAACTCAACGATTTTCATCATTTACTGCTCAAATCTGGCGTGGATGCAGGATATGCAGCCAAATTCTACCACATATTACCAGCCCTGAACAGTCTTCGTACTGGGCTGAATGACAGTGAAATAACAGATATAGAACTCTGTTTCAACTTTATGTACGGCATCATGGTGCTGCGGATGAAAAAAGTTGAAATTTCAGCCCAAACACTCCAAACACAGGCTGAAATCACCAAATTTCTGGTTTTACTGAACAAAAATTACCTTTTGTATTCGTCTGGTGAATTGAAACTGGAAGCTGACGAAGTGTAAGGGAATATTTCAATTCAAATCCATAAAAGAAAAAGGAAAAAATGTATCTTTGTTGAAATATCTAAAACATAAAAAACTATGAAAGGCATAATTCTCGCCGGTGGCTCGGGAACGCGGTTGTATCCGGTAACCAAAAGTATATCCAAACAAATTATTCCGGTTTATGATAAACCGATGATTTATTACCCGTTGTCGACCCTGATGTTGGCCGGAATTCAGGAAATCCTGATTATTTCTACCCCTCAGGATATTGTACTCTATGAAAACCTGCTTGGTAGCGGCGAAGATATAGGTCTGAAACTGGAATATGCCATTCAACCCTCACCCGATGGGCTGGCACAGGCTTTCATTATCGGCGAGAAATTCATCGGTACCGACCCGGTTTGTATGGTGCTGGGCGATAATATATTCTACGGATTTGATTTCTCACGTACACTGCGCGAAGCGGCAACAATTACAGATGGAGCTGTTGTTTTCGGTTATTACGTCAACGATCCGGAACGCTACGGGGTTGCCGAATTTGACCAAAACGGCCAGGTAATTAGTTTGGAAGAAAAACCAAGCGAACCAAAATCGAATTATGCCGTTACGGGTTTGTATTTTTACGGTAATGATGTGGTGGAAAAAGCCAAAGGACTGAAACCATCCAAACGCGGAGAGTTGGAAATTACGGACTTAAACAGGCTTTATCTGGACGAAAAACGGTTGAGCCTCAAACTCATGGGACGCGGCATGGCCTGGCTCGACACCGGAACCCACGACAGCCTCCTCGAAGCATCCAATTTTATCGCCACCATCGAAAACCGACAGGGCCTGCAGGTGGCCTGCCTCGAAGAAATAGCCTATCGGAACGGATACATCACCCGCGAGCAGCTTCTCAAACTGGCCGAACCACTCAAAAAGAATAATTACGGCAAGTACATGATTAAAATTGCCAACGAATTATAACTGAATTACTAAAAAATAGCAGCTATACGATAATGGAAATTATTAAAACACCGATAGAAGACCTACTCATCATCAAACCCCGGATTTTTGAAGATGCCCGCGGATATTTCTGCGAAAGCTACAGCGAAAAAAGCTTCAGTGAAGCAGGCATTGATATTCACTTTTGTCAGGACAATCAGTCCAAATCGGGTTACGGTGTGGTGCGCGGACTTCATTATCAGCTAAATCCGGTCAGCCAGTCGAAACTGGTGTCGGTTATAGTGGGTTCGGTATGGGATGTGGCAGTGGACTTACGTAAGAATTCGCCCACCTTCGGACAGTGGTACGGTGTGGAACTCACTGCTGAAAATCATTTGCAGTTTCTTGTTCCGCAGGGTTTTGCCCACGGATTTTCGGTATTGAGCGAAACGGCTGTTTTCTCCTACAAATGTGATAATTTCTATTCGCCCACACTGGAAAGAGGCATTGCCTTTGATGACCCACAGTTGAATATCGACTGGAAAATTCCTGCTGAAAAAGCACTGATTTCGGAGAAAGATAAAAAACATCCCTCGTTTGCTCAGGCAGAAATGAATTTTTAGACAGCATGAAACGCCCATGTCCAACAAAATAAAATTGGACACAATGGCATGATTAAATAACGCATAACAAATGATAGACGCTCAATATACCCCCTTTAGGGGGTTAGGGGGCCGATAAATAAATTTTTAGACAGCATGAAAAATATACTGATTACAGGTGCTAACGGACAGTTGGGCAACGAAATACGGGTAGCATCCGGGCAATTTCCGCAGTTTCGGTTTTTCTTCACCGATGTAACCGAACTGGACATTTGCAACAGAGAGGCTGTTCGTGCTTTTGTGGCTGAAAATCATGTGGATGCAATAGTTAATTGTGCGGCTTATACAGCTGTTGACAAGGCCGAAGATGATGCCGAAACCTGCTACAGGATCAACCGCGATGCAGTGAAAAATCTGGCGGAAGCAGCCCGGGAGTACAAGCTGGACATTATCCATGTGTCTACCGATTATGTTTTCGACGGAAAAAGCTATTTGCCTTACACCGAGGATATGCCGGTAAATCCATCGTCGGTTTACGGAAAATCGAAACTCGAAGGTGAACGAATTTTAATGGAAATCTGTCCCGAAGCCGTTATTGTTCGCACTTCGTGGCTTTATTCTTCTTTTGGAAATAATTTTGTAAAAACAATGCTCCGGCTGGGGCAGGAGCGGGACAAGTTGAACGTGATTTTTGATCAGGTGGGAACGCCAACGTACGCTGCCGATCTGGCTGTGGCATTATTATCCATACTTGCTGCCGGAAAACCTACAGCCGGCATTTACCATTATTCCAACGAAGGCGTATGCAGCTGGTACGACTTTACCCGCAGTATTCACCGGCTGGCCGGCATTAGTTGTAATTTAGTGCCCATCGAATCGAAAGAATACCCGGTAAGAACTCCACGCCCACACTTCAGCGTGCTGAACAAAGCAAAAATTAAACAGACTTACGGGACTGAAATTCCACACTGGGAAGACAGCCTGGAGAAATGCATTCGGTTACTGGTAAAGTGATTATTACTGTAAACGTTAAAAAAAAGATTTGACCGTCGGGCCAAATCTTTTTTTGTTGGGATTATTCTGCTTTTATCAGTTCCATTTTTACTTTCCCCACTTTCATTTTGGCCTCCACCAGCAGCGGCAGCCGGTCAGAGTCGGCTGTTATCCACATGGTAGCCGGATAGTCCTGATTGAATACTTTACCCTTGCCCACCTGCGGTTTGAATGAATAGCAATCCACAAGTCCCCGCTTGTTGTTTTTCACTTTTTCAATGCCGTTGTAGATAATCTTGGAATTGATTACTTTGTCAGAAGTAAAAAAGGGAATGATAAATGCGTCTCCTTTTTTCAGTTTCGACATATCGAGCGTCCGCACGTAATAGAGCATGGATACAAAATCGTGCGTGTTGTCAGGTATCTTCACCAGTTTGCTGCGGTAAGTGGCAGTGTTTTTTTTCTGGTCGAAATACACCGTGTCGTTGTTGCTGTATTTATTTTCATGTACATACTGTGCGTACATCACCGGCGCTTTGGTGTCGGTATCAATAAATGTTTCGTATTTATTTTCCACCTGATAAAACCACTCGATAATACCCGAAGTACCGCCCTTAAGGATAGCATGATAGGTGTTTTTTCCGTTTATTTTGCTAAAAGTAGGTGATACATACATCACCCCGGTACCCCCTTTCACATCGCCGGTGAGACCGGAACTGAACGAAATCTTATAGCTTAGTTTTTCTCCTCTTTTTATCTGCCAGTCAAGCGCCTGCGCCTCCGTATGTATCGATCCGGCAGTTACAGCCACCAGTGTCAAAAGTGTGATTATCCAATTTTTTATCATATCGATGTTATTACTTTCTTGTTCTGTTTCAAAAAGCGTTCCAAAAGTACAAAATTAACAGGAACTGACCTTAAAAGGAAGAAAATATAATTTATTTACGAAATAAATAACTTGCCGGTTGTGTAAATGTGTGATGTGTAAAGTTCAGAAAAACAATGTGATAAGCCAAAAATCCCGTTAAATATCCGGCGGACTGCACCATAACAGGTTGATTTTACTTAGATTTGTGAAAAATTAATTCTCAGATTGGAGTAGTTTAGTATTATTTTTGTTATACGGTTATTTATCTGCTTTTTCAATTTTTCAAACTATAAAAAAACAAAACCATGAAACGATTGTCAATCTTATTCATATTATTGGTTCTAATGTTGTCGGTTACATACACCGTCGTATTGGCTCAAAAATCTAAATCTATATCTATGGAAGCACGCTGGAAAAAAGTGGAAGAATTCGTTGCAAAGCAATTGCCCGAGTCGGCTCTGAAAGAACTGGAAACAATTCTTTCACAGGCAAAAAAGGACAAAAATTCACCGCAAATCATCAAGGCTACGGTGTATAAAATGCGATTTCTGCTGGAAAAAAATCCCGATGAAGCTGCCGGATTGATAAAAACTTTCGAAACTTCTATCGGCGAAAGCCGCGATAGTGTGGAAAAAGCGGTGATGCACACCATGATGGCCGAACTTTACTATAAATTTTACGAAAATGATCAGTATAAAATTAATCAACGAACAGAAATAGAAGGCCTTGTACCAACAGATATCAGGGAGTGGACAAAAAATATTTTTTTCAATAAAATACTGGAACAACTGAACCTGTCGATGAGCAATATCAACCTGTTGCAAAAAACTGATGCCCTGAAATATGCCGACATACTCGAACCCGGTGACGACAGCCGTACGATGCAGCCAACCTTGTACGATTTTCTGTCGTACAGGAGGATTGAATTATTAAAAAATTTTGAAGATGATGAGCTGAAAATTAAAGCTCCCGAAGCCTTCCTCGAAGATGCTTTGTCTGTGGTTCCGGTACTTGATACCAACGAAGTTGTCATTCCGGATGAATTAAACGGTGTAAAACATTATATACTGAATACATACAACCGGATTATAGATTTTAATCAGGCTAAAAACAATATCCCGGCATTGGTCTACGCCCAGTTGCAGAAGCTGAGTTTCGAAATGCCGGAACAAAACGAAGAATACCTCACCAAACTGAATGCGCTGGAAAAACAATATGCCGGAAACGAAGCGGTGGTGGAAATTATAGCCGCTCAGGCAATCTATTATCAGAATAAATCCGTCAATCCCGCCGAAAAAAATGACAACAATCGAAAAGCCTACGACATCGCAGCCGCAGGAATTCGACGATATCCCAACTACAAACGCATCGGCATACTGAAAAATATTCAGGAGAATATTCTTCAAAAAAACATTCAGACTACCTTCAATAAAGCCGTAAAACCTCAATCTATCCTCAAAATAAATCTTACGAGCCAAAACTTAACAGCATTGCAACTTTCGGTATATAAAATCAACGGAACCGCCGTTGAATATTATACCTACCTGCAAAATCGCCGCACCGACAAATCGCTTTTTCCAAACCGTACACTGGTGGAAACACGCGCTGTGAACATTAAATCCGATCCGAATTTTGAGCAAGTGAAATCCGAAATTGAAATTAAAACAAGCGACTACGGTATTTATGAATTTGTACTGGAAGAAAAAGGAAGCAAAAATGTGAACGAAAAAGCAATCGGAGCATTTACCGTCACCGATTTTGCGTTTATTCAGCGAACAAATAGAGAGAAAGTAAGCGATATATATGTCCTGGACCGCATTCAGGGAACGCCTGTAAAGGATGTTACCCTCAATACCTACGACACCAAATGGGACGGGAATGCTTATCAGATTAATTTCCAGAAAAAATACCAAACCGATGCTTACGGATATGCGTCGCTTAATGTGTCGGTTCAGGATAATGACAACCTGCTCATTTTCGAAAAAGGAAAAGACCGTTACTTTACCTCTCAAACCTATAATTCCTATTGGTACAGAAGCAGCCCGAACGAAAAAGAGCAGGTTCAGGTTGCGCTTTTCACCGACCGCTCGCTGTATCGTCCGGGGCAACTGCTTTATTTCAAGGGAATTGCTTACGTTTCTGAAAAAAATAAACAGGAAGTTGCCACAAATAGGGCGTTTAATGTGATTCTCTACAACGTCAACGGCGAAAAGCTTACACAAAAAGCAGTGAAAACCAATGAATTCGGTTCTTTTGCCGGTGAATTCGTGTTGCCGGAAACGGGACTGAACGGCGCTTATCGGTTGGAATGCAATGGAAACTCAATCAATGTGTGGGTGGAAGAATACAAGCGTCCGACTTTCGAAGTAACGGTTGCAAGACCAAAAACCGAAGTACGCTTTGGTGAGGAAGTCAAAGTTAAAGGTGAGGTAAAGGCTTACGCCGGTTATGCTATTCCCGATGCGCAGGTGAAATACCGCGTGGTTCGTCGCCCGCACCGCTTCTGGTGGTGGCACAGCGAACCCGAACAAATCATTACCAGTGGGAAAACAGTATCAAACGCTGATGGTATTTTTGAAGTTTCGTTCATTCCCCAAAAAGGAAAAAACAAAGAGATTGGCTGGCTGCGCGGCAACAACGATCAGTTTTATACCTACACTGTGTATGCCGATGTCACCGACCCGAAAGGCGAAACACAGCAAGGCGAACAAACCGTTTCGGTGGGCGACAAATCGTTGTTTATCATTGCTGATATTGCCGATAAAATTGAAAAGAACAAACCGCTCAGCTTAGATATAATCACTCAAACGCTAAACGGCGAAACAGTGCCTTCAACGGTTAAATATTCGGTCGTCAAGTTACAGGAACCGACTGCATATTACGAAGAACTGAGTGACACAACCAAATTGAAAGAACTTCAAACCGTGTTGAGCGGTTCGTTCGAAACCAAAGATAAACTTGTGCTGGATATGAAGAAACTGGTTTCGGGCATATATAAAATTGTTTTCACCACCAAAGATAATCGCGGCAATGAAGTTCGATTGGAAGACCGTTTTATATTGTACGATACCAATGACAAACGTCCGGCTGTGAAAATGTACAGCTGGCTGCAATCTGCAAAAACGGAAGTTACGGTGGGTGAAACGGCACAGATAAAATTCGGAACATCCACCCGAAACACACCGGTGCTGTACGAACTGATGCAGGGAAATACTATCCTCGAACAACGCTGGATTGAATTCACGGATGAAATCAAAACCTTTGACATTCCTTTCAAAGAAAGTTACGGAGGCGGTGTTACAGCCATGTTCACCTTCATCAAAGACGAGAAGTTCTTTACCAAATCGGTCAATATCACCCGAAAAGTGGTTGAAAAGAAAATCACTCCCACGCTCACCGTTTTCCGCGATAAACTGCAACCGGGCGAAAAAGCCGAATGGACAATTAATATACCACAAAGTGCCGATGGCAAAAAGGCGGCAGAATTGCTGATAGGGATGTATGATGCGTCTCTCGATGCTCTGCGTCCGCACAGTTGGTCGTTTAACCCCACGTACCGGGAATATGTACCTTATGC
>ERZ724518.1489-NODE-1489-length-10539-cov-7.332411_pt1 | contig 10539 bp, 8 predicted proteins | sample MGYA00376051_ERZ724518 | MGnify/ENA primary metagenome ERZ724518 (study PRJEB28724, sample SAMN07190885) | wastewater metagenome | isolation source: influent of sewage treatment plant in Hong Hong | place: Hong Kong | collected 2016-03-17 ... | reverse complement strand
ATGTTCCGCTCGATTCAGGTGTCGTCGGATACCTATTATTACAAGCTGGCCTGGGACATGGGCATCGACCGGCTGGAGCCGCAGTTGGCCAAATTCGGCTTTGGCAGCCCTACCGGCATTGATCTGGATGGCGAGGCACGCGGGGTGTTGCCCAGCAAGGAATGGAAGCGCAAACGCTTTGCCGGCAAACGCTACCCCGAGGCCGCACGCGTATGGACCCCGGCCGACGTGGTGCCCATCGGCATTGGCCAGGGCTACAACACCTACACCCCGCTGCAAGTGGCGCATGCGGTGGCCATCCTGGCCAATAACGGCGTGGTCTACCGCCCGCACGTGGTCAAAGAAATCGAAAACCTGAAAACCGGCGAAATCACCAAGGTCGAACCCAATCCGGTGCGCGACAATCATCCCGACCCGGCCAATATCGCCTTTGTGAAATCTGCCATGGAAGCGGTGCTGAAGCCCGGCGGCACCGCCGCGCGCATTGGCGCTGGCCTGAGCTACCGCATGGCCGGCAAAACCGGCACCGCGCAGGTGGTGCAGATCAAGCAAGGCGCCAAGTACAACGCCGCCGCCCTGGCCGAGCAACACCGTGACCACTCGTGGTTTGTGGCGTTTGCCCCGGTGGAAGCGCCACGCATTGCCATTGCCGTGATTGTGGAAAACGGCGGCTGGGGCGCCTCTGCCGCCGCACCGCTGGCGCGCGAGGTGGCCGACTTTTATCTGACCGGCCGCAAAGGCGAAGTCAGCGCCCCCAATAGCGATGCGCCAGGCGCGCAACTGACCCGCGCCGACAAGAACAAACCCGCCGCCGCCCCGGCGGAAGAGGTGGTGGAATGAACGACTATTACTTGCTGCGCCGTGCCTGGGAGCGGCTGCGCTCGCCCATCGACGGCTGGCTGCTGGCGCTGATCATGGCGCTGTTTGCGCTCAGCCTGGTGGTGTTGTTTTCGGCGTCCAACCAGAATCTGGACAAAGTCATCAACAAGATGACCTTCATGCTGGTGGCGCTGGGCATCATGTGGGGCGTGGCCAATGTCCGCCCGCAAACCCTGATGCAACTGGCCGTGCCCGGCTATATTGTCGGCGTGCTGATGCTGTTGGGCGTGGCGCTGTTTGGCGAAGTGGTCAATGGCTCGCGGCGCTGGCTGCATGTGGGCGTCACCCGCATCCAACCCTCGGAAGTGCTGAAAATCATGGTGCCGATGATGCTGGCCTGGTACTTCCAAAAGCACGAAAACGCCCTGCGCTGGCACCATTATCTGGTGGGCGCGGTGATCATCATCATCCCCTCGCTGTTCATCCTCAAGCAGCCCGACCTGGGCACCGCCACGCTGATCATGGCCTCGGGGTTTTTTGTGCTGTTCCTCGCCGGCCTGCCGTGGAAAGTGATGATCACCGGCGCGGTGGCGTTTGGCGCCAGCCTGCCGTTTGTGTGGAATATGATGCACGATTATCAGCGCAAGCGCGTGCTCACCCTGATCGATCCCAGCTCCGACCCCCTGGGCGCCGGCTACCACATCATCCAGTCGATGATCGCCATCGGCTCCGGCGGCCCCACCGGCAAGGGCTGGCTCAGCGGCACGCAAACCCACCTGGAATTCATCCCCGAGCGCACCACTGACTTTATCTTTGCCGTGTACGCCGAAGAATTTGGCCTGCTTGGCAACCTCATCCTGCTGGCGCTCTACCTGCTGGTGATTGGCCGTGGCCTGATGATCGCCGCCAAAGCCACCACACTGTTTGGCCGCCTGATGGCCGGCTCGATCACCCTGTCGTTTTTCACCTACGCCTTCGTCAATATGGGCATGGTGGCCGGCATCCTGCCGGTGGTTGGCGTGCCGCTGCCGCTGATCTCTTACGGCGGCACCGCCATGGTCACCCTGCTGATCGGTTTTGGCATTCTGATGAGCATTCACAAGAACCGGCCGCTGATCAAGCGGTGAGGACGGGCGGGCCTTGTGAATTAATTCAAAATCGAATAAATTCAATTTTGAATTAATTCAGGAGCCCAACCATGATGCTTGGCCAGCCCGCCACCGGAGAAGATTTCTGTGGCCGCAGACAAGAGCTTGACGACCTCTGGCGCTACTTGGAAAACGAGCACATTCGCTTTCCTGGCGTGCGCCGGCTGGGCAAGACCTCCATTCTGAAACGCCTGCAAGAACAAGCCGCCGAGCAAGGTGTGCTGGCGCGATGGTTGGATGTCTCGCACATCCACAGCGCCGAAAGCTTTGTGCTGGCGTTGGAGCAAGCTTACCCACCGCCCGCCCTGCGGAAATTTGCCAACGACCAAGCTCAAAGCATCGCGGGCTGGTTTAGCCGCTTGCGTCGTATAGATGCCAGCCTACCCGAAATCATCGGCGGCGGCGGCCTGGGCATCGAGTTGGGTGATGGCCCCATGCCAGACTGGCTGGTTGCTGGCGAAGTCTTGCGCCAACGTTTGCAGCCACAACCTTTGCTGATTCTGCTCGACGAATTTCCGGTGATGCTGCAAACCCTGCTGGACACCCGCCCCGCTGATGCGCAGCAATTGCTGGCCTGGCTGCGCATCTGGCGACAGACCGGCGGCCCATGCCGCTTTGTGTTCACCGGCTCGATAGGCTTGCAGTCCTTGCTGGAACGCCACCACCTGGCCGACAAGATGAACGACTGCTACGACTACCCGCTGGGTGCTTTTCGCCCGACTGAAGCGCGGGCCATGTGGCAAAAATTCACCCAGCAAGCGGGCAGCAGCGCCAGCGATGAGGTGATTGAAAACGCGCTGACTCGCCTGGGCTGGTTGTCACCCTATTTTTTGTGCCTGCTGCTGGACGAAACCCTGCGCGCGGCGCGCGAACGCCAGCAAGAAAACCCCACGCCAGCCGACCGCGACATGCTAATTCTCAGCGATGTCCACGATGCCTACGAAAAACTGCTGGCCAACCGCTCGCGCTTTTATCACTGGGAACTACGCCTTAAAACCACACTACCCGCCAGCGAACTGGCATTGTGCCAGGACCTGCTCAAACACGTTTCACGCCACGCCGACGGCTTGACCCTGCGCCAGTTGCACAGCCGGCTGAGCAAGCACGAGGCCGACGCCGAGCGCCGCACCCAGCGCCTGCAAGATTTGTTGGTGCGGCTGAGCGACGAAGGCTATCTGAGCCCACCCAGCGCCAGCCAGCGCGTGCAATTTTTGTCGTTTCCGCTGCGCGACTGGTGGAGCCGCAACCATGTCTGAAGCACTTCAGCCCAATGCCCCGGCTGGCGGCTTTGCCGCCATCAGCAAATACAATCCGCACCTGTGGAGCGCCGAGCAACTGCGCGCCATCTTTGTGGCCCGACAACACGAGTTAAGCGAGCTGTTAGACACCCTGCGAACCACCCCGGTCGATAGCGTGGGACAGCACACCCTGCTGATTGGCGCGCGCGGCATGGGCAAATCCACCCTGATGCAACGTCTGGCGCTGGCCGTGGACGACGACGCCGAATTGCGCACTCACTGGCTGGCGCTGCGCTTTCCTGAAGAGCAATACACAGTAAACACCGTTGGCCAATTCTGGGCCAATGTGCTGGATAGCCTGATCGACGCACTGGAGCAACGCGGCCAACCCACCCAAGCCCTCGATGCCCAGGCCCAACGCCTGGCCGCCTTGCCCCCCGCCGAGCAAGCCGCCGCCTGTCTGGACGCCATCAACCACTGCGCCGACCAATATCAGCAACGCCTGCTGCTCTTGGTGGACAACACCGACCTGCTGTTGCACAACATCGGCGCCGCCGCCCACTGGAGTTTGCGCCAGGTGCTGCAAAGCAATGCGCGCCTGCTCTGGGTGGGCGGCAGCTACCAAAGTCTGGAAGCCGACAGCCACTATCACGATGCGTTTCTGGATTTCTTCCGCAATATCGAGTTGCGCCCGCTGCGGCTGGAAGAAATGCAACAAGCCTTGCTGGCGCTGGCCGCTACCTTTGGCGGCGACAGCGCGCGCCATGCCATGCAAAGCCAACTGAACGCCCACCCCGAGCGCCTGCCCACCCTGCGCCAACTGTCTGGCGGCAACCCGCGCACCACGGTGATGTTTTATGAATTGCTCGCCCACAGCCCACACGGCGACGTGCGCAGTGATCTGGAAGCGCTGCTGGACGCCATGACCCCGCTCTACAAGGCGCGCATGGATGCACTGGCCGAGCTGCCGCGCAAACTGCTGGCGCATGTCTTTGAACACTGGGCGCCCATCTCACTGGGCCAACTGGCCGACGCCTCGCACGTGGCCAAAAGCAGCATCTCGCCACAATTGCAGCGCCTGCAACTGGACGGCCTGATCGAAAAAACCCCGCTGCATGGCACCACCCGCAGCGGCTACCAAGCTGCCGAGCGGTTTTTCAATATCTGGTATTTGATGCGCTTCTCTCCCCGCCGCCAACGCGCCCGCCTGGCCTGGCTGGTGGAGTTCATGCGCCTGTGGTTCAGCCAGGACGAGCTGTGCCAGATGGCCAGACAGCGCCTGGATGCGCTGCCCATCCACCACGCCCATGAATGGGACTACGAACGCGCCCTGGCCGACGCCCTGCCGCCGGACGCACCCGAACGCTACACCTTGCGCTGGCGTCTGCTCAAAGACCTGCAAGACTGCCGCGCCCGCCTGCATGAATTTTTTGATTTCAACGTCGAAGACCGGGATTTCAAAGATGCAGCGGATTACCGGCAAAGGCTGCGCGCCCTGCCGGAACAACTGCGCCGTTGCCCGCATGCAAAAACAGAAGAGGAAAAGCAGCAGTGGGTGGATGCGGTGATGGGATCGGCACTCTTGGACTTGGTAGTAAAAGAGCAAATTGCACAAGAAACTCCGGCGATGGATCAGGGCCTATTTAGGCGGATACAGGACTCACTAGCTAAAAACCACAAGATTCTAGAGGAAAGCATGAGCAAGAGTGATGCCAAAGTTTTTTTTAAAGCCATCTTAACCCATGATTTTTTTCCGGACTGCCCTGACTCAAAATTAGCCTATAATCAGATTCGCACCTGCTTCAACCAACACCCGACAGCACTAGAAACAGCCTCTAAATTTTTAATCAACTCATCACACCATGACTTATGGTGCCTAAAAACCATAGAAATGTTAGAACAATATTTTCCAAAGCTGAGCCAGTTGAGCCTTTGGAAAGGCCAGCTGCTTCACATCTACCTAAACCAGCCTGACGAGGCTGAAATGGCTTACCGCCAAGCAGTTTTGCTTGATAAAGATAATTCAACTGCCCATCTCCTTTTAGGCATATTCCTTTTACACCAACAAAAAGATTTTCATGCCGCTGAGACAGCCTTACGAAAAGCCATTTCACTAGAAGCAACCAATTCTTTAGCATGGACCTTTCTAGGATTCATGCTTGAGCACGAAAAGAATAACTATGTAGAGGCAGAACACGCATATCGCCAAGCGATCAATCTAAGCGGGCATAGCAGATTAGCCAAATCCTGTCTTGCACCACTCCTATGTAAGCAAGAAAAATGGCCAGAAGCTAAATCACTGTATCGTGAAATCTTAGAGATGCCATTTAATACAGAGAAAGCAGATAACGCAGAGAAAATTCGCTTCTACGAAACGTCTTTACAAGCCCACCTCTGTCTAGCCAATCGCCAAATGGCAGTAGATATTCTGCAAGCGCTGGCTCAACAAGCCGAGCAAGGAGATAACGTCGCATTCGATACCCTAAAACTGCAAACCCTCGAATGCCATGACCTTGGCCTTGGCGAGCGTCTGGCCGACTGGATGAGCGAGTGTGAGCAAGCCGGCTTTCTCCTGCCGTTCACCCAGGCCCTGTACACCTTAGCCGGAGCACAGGCGCGCTTGCAGGATGTGCCGCAGGAAACCCGGCAGATGGCGGAAGAAATCATCCGCCTGGCTCGGCAGCGCGCCACTCGCATTCCGCCCACGCCGACGTCATCCACTGAGCGGACGTAATCCGCCAGGCCGGGCCTCTGCACGCAGCCCGGCCTGGCGCGCCCACACTGGCCAAGCCACCCCAACGTGCTAAACTTCCCAGCCGGCATGCGCGTCGGCATGTCCACCGACGCACGGGAAAGGCAGATGAAACACAGCAAAAAATGGGGCGTGCAGGCCAAGATCCTGCTGGTGTTCACCGCCATCAATATCCTGGCCACCGCGGCCTACACCCTGTTTGTCTACCAGATCAAAACCGACAGCATCTACGAGGCCACCGACGCCCGGCTGACCGCAGCGGCGCATGCCGTGACCCGCATGCTGCCTGCCGATTATCTGGAACAGCCACTCAACACCGCGCCGCCGGCCAATTATCTCCAGCAAACCCGTTCGCTTTATGCCTACAGCCAGGAAGCCGGGCTGCGCTATGTGTACGCCTTTGTTGAAGACCATGGCCAGGTGCGCTATCTGGCTGATTCAGCCTCGGCCGACGAAATCCGCCGGGATAAATACGGCCAGTACATGCAAGCCTACCGCGAGCCGCCGCCGGCATTGTGGCAGGCATTCCGCGACGGTCAGCCGCACTTTGCCGAATACCAGGATCAATTTGGCCAGTTCCGTTCGCTGTTTGTGCCCGGCGAGCGCCGCGATGGCCTGCGCTATGTGATTGGCGCCGACATCGACGTGGCTTATCTGCAAAACCGCAGCCATGAAGCGCTGCTGACCTCGCTGCTGATTGGCGGTGGGATTTTTGCCATTTCGCTGGCCTTGTCGTGGTGGGTGGCGCGCGCCTTGACCCAGCCGGTGCGCGCCTTGCTGTCGGTTACCGAGCGGCTGGCCGATGGCGACTACAGCGCGCGCGCGCATTCGCATGGGCAGGACGAAGTCGCCCAGCTGGCCGGCGGGCTGAACGCCATGGGCCAGGCAATTGCCCAGCGCGAAGAAGCCATGCTGCAATTGATTTACCGTGATGAGCTCACCGGCCTGGGCAACCGGCTGGCGCTGGACGAGGCGCTGACTGCGGCGCTCAGCCAGCACCAGATGGGCGTGCTGATGCTGGTGCATCTGGACCGCTTTCGCGCCATCAACGATTTATTGGGCTTTGCCGCTGGCGATTTGGTGCTGCAAGTGGCCACCACCCGCCTGTCCGAGCTGTGGCCCGACGACAGCCGCGTGCATCGGCTGGGCGGCAATGTGTTTGCCCTGTTGGTGACTGGCCTGCCGGCATACGACAGCGACAGCCTGCACCGCCAGGTGTTTCGCGCGCTGGAAGGCGAGCCGTTCACCCTGGCCGACCAGCAGATCGACCTCACCGTCACCCTGGGCATTGTGCGCTTTCCGCAGCACGGCAATCAGGCCGGGCTGCTGCTGCGCAACGCCGAGGTAGCGCTGTACGCCGCCAAGCAGGCGCACAAACCGTGGAGCGAATACAACGCCGAGCAGGTGGGCAGCCGCCGCGAGCAATTGTCGCTGCTGGGCGAATTGCGCCGCGCGGTCGAGCAGCACGAAATGCATGTGTTTTATCAGCCGCAGGTCAGCATCAACCAAGGCCAGCTGGTGCAGGCCGAGGCGCTGGTGCGTTGGCGCCACCCGGAGCGCGGCTGGGTGCCGCCGTCGGCGTTTATCCCGTTTGCCGAGCAAACCGGCCGCATCCGCTCGCTGACCGACTGGCTGCTGAACGAAGTGGCCCAGCAAACCACCGCCTGGCGCGCCAGCGGCCAGCCGTTGACCATCTCGATCAACGTCGCCGTGCATGACCTGGAAGACCCGGACTTTCCCAAGCGGGTGGCCGCCGCCCTGCGCCGCCACGACGCTCAGCCACAGGATTTGTGCCTGGAAATCACCGAAGGCGGGCTGATGGCCGACCCGGAACAAGCCCGCGCCACCCTCACCGCCCTGCACGAGGCCGGCCACCGGCTGGCGATTGACGACTTTGGCACCGGCTACTCCTCGCTGGCCTACCTGAGCCATCTGCCGGTGGACGAGCTGAAAATCGACCGCAGCTTCATCATGGATCTGAACCTGCACAACCGCTCGATTGTGCTGTCCACCATCAGTCTGGGCCATGCGCTGGGTCTGAAAGTGGTAGCCGAAGGCGTGGAAACCGGCAATCAATACCGCGAGTTGGCGCTGCTGGGCTGCGACATCGCCCAGGGTTATCTGATCGCCAAAGCGCTGCCGCTGGAAGAATTCAACGCCTGGCGCCACGCCCACCCCCACGAATGCGACTGGGGCAGCTGCCCGGACGCCGCGCCGGATTTGCCGCCGGGCGGGGTGACGCGCATGCTGGAAGGCGGGCAGTAAGAGCCACTCACAAAACCCAGCAAAGCGGTCCTGGCTAGGCGTGTGACCGCAGACAGTACAAGCAAGTACGGCAAGGTCACACAACAACGCCAGGGGGCTTTGTTAGCGGCTCTAAGTTTGGTTGGCGACGCTAAACGGGCAAAGGCAAGGCCGGGCAAACGCCAGGCCAGAAATAGAGAAACCGCGAAGCTTGCGCTCGCGGTTTCGTGCAGTCGCGACTGAGCAGTCGAACGATCTGTCGAGATCAGTACAGCTTCGGCGGCAGGGTCTGGCTGCGCAGGCGCTTGTAGTGGCGCTTGACGGCAGCGGCGAGCTTGCGCTTGCGCTCGGCGGTCGGCTTCTCGTAGAACTCGCGGGCGCGCAGCTCGGTCAGCAGGCCAGTTTTCTCAACAGAGCGCTTGAAACGGCGCATGGCCACTTCGAACGGCTCATTCTCTTTCACGCGAATGCTGGGCATGAAAAATCACCAATCCTTAAGATTTATCTAAATTAAAAAATACAACACTGAGCCAAAGAGTGTAAACCAGCAAGCCGGCTTTGTAAAACAGATGGATGCGCTGAAGGGGGCGACAACAAGGGCTGTCGCGGTAAGGCGACAGTGACAGAAAGGATAGGCGGGCGCGCATCGTGTCCGCCGAGCTTACCCGCACCGCGCCCCACGGCCAGCGCGCGCTGGCCATGATCGCCCTGGCGACGGTGACGGCATGAGCGGGCGCGCGAATGGCCAGTAAAACGCAGCGAACAGCGCGGGCAGTCCAAGCCGCCCGCATCGCCGCGAAGCTTATTTGCCGGCGGTAATCAGCCCGGCGCTCGGCGAGCTGGGGCTGCCGTGGTAGAGCTTTTTCGGCATGCGCCCGGCCAGATAGGCCTCGCGGCCGGCTTGCACGCCCAGGCGCATGGCGTGGGCCATGCGAATCGGGTCTTGCGCGCCGGCAATGGCGGTGTTCATCAGCACGCCCTGGCAGCCCAGCTCCATGGCGATGGCGGCATCGCTGGCGGTGCCCACGCCGGCATCCACCAGCACCGGCACCTTGCTTTGCTCCAGAATCAGTTGCAGGTTCCACGGGTTGAGAATGCCCATGCCCGAGCCGATCAGGCTGGCCAGCGGCATGATGGCGCAGCAGCCGATGTCTTCCAGCTGGCGGGCGACGATGGGGTCGTCCGAGGTGTACACCATCACGTCAAAGCCTTCTTTCACCAGCGTTTCGGCGGCTTTCAGCGTTTCGGTGACGTGCGGAAACAGCGAAGTCGGGTCGCCCAGCACTTCCAGCTTGACCAGGCGATGGTCGTCCAACAGCTCGCGCGCCAGGCGCAGGGTGCGCACGGCGTCGTCGGCGGTGTAGCAGCCGGCGGTGTTGGGCAGCAGGGTGTAGCGGCCCTTGGGCAGGGCGTCGAGCAGGTTGGGCTCGTCCGGGTTTTGGCCCAGGTTCACCCGGCGAATCGCCACGGTGACGATTTCGGCGCCAGAAGCGTCCAGCGCTTCGGCAGTTTGGGCAAAGTCACGGTATTTGCCGGTGCCAACCAACAGGCGCGAACCATATTCGCGGCCGGCGATGATAAGCGGATCTTGCATGGAGCGTCCTTTGTAATGCAGTTCAGCACACAGAATTCAGGCAGATAAAGTCGGGCGGCTATAGCCAGTCACCTTGAAATACCAGGGTTCATGCGCCACGACGAACCCCGCGCCGCATCACACCGCGTCATTCCCGCGCAGGCGGGAATCCAGGCGTGTCCACAGCGTACAGCGGTCCAAGCAACGGCAGTCGGTTCAGATCATGGTGATTGGCGACTGGGCCACAGCGGGCTTGGCGCGACGCTTAGCCGCCGCCCACCGCCACCACCAACTCCAGCCGATCACCATCGGCCAGCCATTCTTGATCGTGGCGGCTTTTCGGCACGATGTCGCCGTTGCGCTCAATCGCCACGCGCTTGCCGGTCAGCGACAAGTGGGCAATCAAACCAGCGCACGTCATTGCCGTCGGCAGGGTTTTGGCCTCGCCATTGAGGACAATCTGAATCATCAGTGGTTCTTTCCCGGAAGATCAGGCCGGCGACGCCGGCCGTGGAATGCAGCGTGGATTCTAGCATGCGGCGCTTGGCGTTGCGGGAACCGGCGGTCGCGCTGGCGCTCCAATCGGCATTTGCTTGCTTGAGGGCGTCACCATGGAATACCTATGGCCTGCCTTGGCCCTGCTGCTGGTGCTCATCGGCCTGGCTGGCACCATCCTCCCCGCCCTGCCCGGCCTGCCGCTGTTGTTTGCCGGCCTGTGGCTGGCGGCGTGGGCGGATGGCTATCAGCATGTGTCCGGCGCCACGC
>ERZ724518.1486-NODE-1486-length-10590-cov-5.892264_pt1 | contig 10590 bp, 8 predicted proteins | sample MGYA00376051_ERZ724518 | MGnify/ENA primary metagenome ERZ724518 (study PRJEB28724, sample SAMN07190885) | wastewater metagenome | isolation source: influent of sewage treatment plant in Hong Hong | place: Hong Kong | collected 2016-03-17 ... | reverse complement strand
TGGGCCAGTTGCACCACTTCTTCCTGCGTGGAGCCGCCTTCCACCAAGTCGAGCATCGACAGGCGGAAGATGATGATGAAGTGCTGGCCCACCCGCGCGCGCGTGCGGCGCACGATCTCCAACGCAAAGCGGATGCGGTTCTCGTAGCTGCCGCCGTACTCGTCGTCGCGCTGGTTGGTCTGTGCGGCGATGAATTCGTTGATCAGGTAGCCCTCGGAGCCCATGATTTCCACACCGTCATAGCCCGCGCTTTGCGCCAGGGCGGCGGCGTTGGCGTAGTCCTCCACCGTTTGTTGCACTTCTTGGGTGGTCAATGCCTTGGGGGCAAACGGGCTGATGGGGGCTTTGAGGGCGCTGGGGGCCACCAGCTGCGGGTGGTAGGCGTAGCGGCCAAAGTGCAAGATTTGCATGCAAATTTTGCCGCCTGCGTCATGCACGGCCTGCGTTACCACCCGGTGCTTGTCGGCCTCGGCCTGCGAAGTCATGGCCGCGCCGCCGGGCATGGGCCGGCCCGCTTCGTTGGGGGCGATGCCGCCGGTCACGATCAGGCCCACGCCGCCCTTGGCCCGCTCGGCGTAAAACGCCGCCATGCGCTCAAAGCCATTGGGCGCTTCTTCCAGCCCCACGTGCATGGAGCCCATGAGTACGCGGTTTTTCAACGTGGTAAAGCCCAGGTTCAGCGGGGCCAGCAAGTGGGGGTAAGGGGATGCAGTGGCAGCAGTAGCGGTCATGGAATGTCCTTGGCAAATCAAAATGCGCAGCAAATACCGGCAAAAATGCACGGCCGTTCTATTATTGTGGCATTTAAAGATATTGTTTTGGCGTTACCTAGGGGACACTCATTTAGAATGAAAAGGCTGTGCTCCTTTTGTATGCTGCCTACGCTTTAGCCTGTCATGGTCGAAAAATCCCCCTCTACTCTTGCTCGCGAAGCGCTTAAGCTGTTGTTTTCACGGGAGCAACCACCTACTCCTGAAAACTACCAAGCGGCTTACCACGAAGTCGCTGGGACGATGGATGCCATCGTGGTCCCGCCTGGCCTGGCCCACCAATTGGCGCGTTTGTGTGAGTTTGCACAGCCTGCCTTTGCACACAGCGATGCGCGCTTGCGCGAAATGTCCGAGCAGCTGGTGCATTTTTTGCGCCAACCCCAGCCCGAGCTGAGCACCGCGCTCTTGCTGCTGCAAAACTTTAGCCACCGCCTGTCGTTTGCGGTGCCCGACCAGGTGCAGCTGTACGAGGGTTTGCTGCGCTTGCTGGGGCTGATCCTGCAAAACATGGCCGTGCTGTGTTTGGACGACCAGTGGCTGGAGGGGCAGTTGAGCGCGCTGCAAACGGCCACCGAGCCACCGCTGACGCTGCCACGCCTGCAAGAGATGGAGCAGCGCCTGCAAGAGGTGATCTTCAAGCAAACCGAGGCCAAAGAGCGCCTGGTGCAAGCGCAAAACCAGGTGCGTGATTTGCTCGCCACGTTTATTGACCGCTTGGCCGACATAGGGGACACCAACAGCAGCTACCACGACCATCTGGAGCAGTGCGCGGCCAAGCTCACCAAAGTCTCGCAGCTGCACGAAATCACCCCGCTGCTCGAAGATGTCATCGGTGCTACCCGAGCCATGGCCGATCGCTGCGATCTGGCCCGCCATGAGCTGCACACCTTGCGCATGCAAAGCGAACAAGGGATGCAGGAAATCAACCGCCTGCGCGATGCCCTGGTGGAGACCTCGGCCCAGGCCCGCACCGATGCCCAAACCGGGGCACTCAACCGCCGGGGTATGGACGAGGCGCTGGAGCAAGAAGTTAAAGCCGCGCAAAAGACCGGTGCCCCCTTGTGCGTTGCCTTGTTGGATTTGGATGACTTTAAAAACCTCAACGACCGCTTGGGCCACGATGCCGGCGACAAAGCCCTGGAGCATCTGGTCCATGTAGCCAAAAAAGTCATGCGCACCCAAGACCAGCTGGCCCGCTATGGCGGAGAAGAATTCGTTTTCCTCCTGCCCGGCACGACCGCCACCCAGGCCGTTGAAATCATGAAGCGCCTACAGCGCACGCTCACTGCGCAGTACTTTTTGCAAGACAACGAACGGGTGCTGATCACCTTCAGCGCTGGCGTGGCGCAGCTGCAAGCCAACGAGGACTACCAACACGCATTAATCAGAGCTGACAAGGCTGTTTATATGGCGAAAAAAGCAGGAAAGAACCGCGTTTTCCTTGCTGAATAAGCGCAAACTGCTATTTATTTTGATAATTCTTTAGTCGTCCCAGGTGGTCTCTGGCCGCAATTGCTGTGCCAGGGTGCGCGGCCAGGGCAAATTCAAGTCGGCCATGCGCTGCTTGATCAAAATCGGCGCCACTTGAAACACCTGGGCCAAGGCTGCTACCGGGGTTAAGGGCTGTACCTGCGCACGCAGCGCCGCCTCGGGCAGCAGCAGGCGCAGGGCAAAGTCATTGGCCTCGTTGTCGATGCGCTCCTGCACGTTGCAGTGGTAGCTGTCTGACACCTCAATCGCGTGCGTCTGGCCTGGGCGCAAATGGTGCAAGGCAATGTGCCCCAGCGCATGGGCCACGCCGTAGCGCTGGCGCTCTAAAGGGTGCTGGCGATCAATCACAATGCGCGGCTTGCGCTTGGCGGCCAGCTCCACCAGGGCACACACCCGGCCCAACGGGGCAAAGGCCACCACCACCTCCATGCCCTTGGCGATGCGGGCCAAATTCACCGGAAGCTTGTGATCCCAGTGCGCATTCAGCACGCCTTCGGCCAGCAGGGTCATGGCTATGCAGCGGGCGCTGCCTGGGGGGCTGAAGCCTGCGCCCCAGGAAGGTAAAGCGGGCCGCTTTGACCGCAGCCGCCCAAAGCAGCCACGGCCATCACAAGCGCCAAAGTACGAAGCAAATAGGTAAAACGCATAGCCGTAGATGATTTAATTGTTGCGGAACAAATCCAGAATGTTTTTGCGCTCTTCGGCATTGGGCGTAGGAATGGCATCCTCCCCTCCCTCCAGGGGGACATCACTCATGCCCAAACCGCGCACGCTCGATTCCACGTTCTCGGTATAAAACCATTCGCCATTGGCATTGGTGACACCCGGCGGCACGGTGTAGCTGGCCACAGGCTCATCCTTTAATGCGTACTGCATGTATTGAATCCAGATCGGCAGGCTCAAGCCCCCGCCAGTCTCGCGCGAGCCAAGGTTGCGCGGCGTGTCGTAACCAATCCAGGTGACGGCCACCAGATTGGGCTGAAAGCCAGCAAACCAGGCATCCATGGCATCGTTGGTGGTGCCGGTTTTGCCGTACAAATCGGGCCGCTTCAAGGTGGCTTGCGCGCGCGCGGCGGTGCCCGAGCGGGCCACCGTCTGCAACATGCTGTCCATGATGAAGGCATTGCGCGGCTCAATCACCCGCTGCTGCTGGGCCAGGGGCTTGGGCTGGTACTCGGCCAAGGCCACACCACGCTGGTCGGTGATTTTGGTAATCAGCCACGGCGTAATGCGGTAGCCGGTATTGGCAAAAGTGGCAAAGCCCACCGCCATTTGCATCGGCGTGACCGAGCCTGCGCCCAAAGCCATGGTGAGGTATGCCGGGTGTTTGCTGGCCTCAAAACCAAAGCGCGTGATCCACTGCTGGGTAAAGGCCGGCGTGGCTGCCTCCAGAATGCGAATGGCGGGAATATTTCTTGACTTTGCCATGGCCACGCGCGCCGTCATGGGGCCTTCAAAGCGGCCATCGTAGTTTTTCGGTGTCCAAGGTTGCCCCCCCGTCACCCCCGCGCCATACACCAAAGGAGCGTCATTGACGATGGTGGAAGGAACAATGCCTTTCTCCAGCGCAGCAGAGTAGATAAACGGCTTGAACGCCGAGCCGGGCTGGCGCCAAGCTTGGGTGACGTGGTTGAATTTGTTTTTCGCAAAGTCAAAGCCCCCCACCAAGGCCCGAATGGCCCCGGTATTGGGATCCAAAGCCACAAAGGCCCCTTCCACTTCCGGCAACTGCGTGGCCGCCCAGGTCGTGCCCGTCTGGATGATGCGGATGATCGCACCCGGAACAATCTTGATCTGCGGCGGCGCTTTGGCGGCCAAACCCGACTCAACGGGTTTGAGTCCTTGGCCGGTGATTTCAATCTTGTCCCCATTGGCCCGCACCACGACCAGTTTTTTCGGTGAAGCTTCCAACACCACAGCGGCCAGCACATCGCCGTTGTCCGGGTGTTGGGCCAGGGCATCATCTACGACATCCTCCAACGCCTGCGCATCCGTTGGCAAGGCGACAAAGCGCTCCGGCCCCCGAAAGCGCTGGCGACGCTCATAGGCCATGATGCCTTCGCGCAGGGCCTTGTAGGCCACGTTTTGCTCATCGAGCTTGAGCGTGGTGTACACATTCAGCCCTTTGGTGTAAGCCGCTTCCCCATACTGGTCAAAAATCAGCTGCCGGGCCATTTCTGCAACGTAGTCCGCATGGGCCGCATTCTCGCGCGGTCTATCGCGGCGCAACCGCAGGGGCTCGTTACGGGCTTCTTCGGCTTGTTCGGCGGTAATAAAGCCGTTTTCCTCCATCCGGTCAATGATGTGCAGCTGGCGCACACGGGCCCGCTTGAGGTTGCTGATCGGGTTGTACGCCGACGGCGCTTTGGGCAGACCGGCCAGCATGGCAGCCTCCGCAATGGTGATGTTCTTCAATGGCTTGCCAAAGTACACCTCACTGGCAGCGGCAAAACCGTAAGCCCGGTGACCCAAGAAAATCTGGTTCATATAAACCTCCAGAATTTTCTCTTTGGTCAGCAAATGCTCTAACTTGAACGTCAGCAGCACTTCGTAAATTTTGCGGGTGTACGTTTTCTCTGACGACAAGTACACATTGCGTGCCACCTGCATGGTGATGGTGGAAGCCCCCTGGCTTTTGACCTTGCCCAAATTGGCCAAGGCCGCCCGCAAAATACCCTTGTAGTCCACCCCGTTGTGCTCAAAAAAGCGCGTATCTTCAATCGCCAGCACCGCATCCACCATCACTTTGGGAATCTCGCGGATCGGTGTCAGCGTGCGCCGCTCTTCACCAAACTCCCCAATCAACACCCCTTCTGAAGAGTAGACCCGCAGCGGCAGCTTAGGCTGGTAATCAACCAAATCTGAAATATCCGGCAAATTCGGGTAAGCCTGCGACAAAGCAATCGCCACCACAAAGGCCCCGGCCACCATGCCAGCCACCGCCAGACCAAGCACCCAAAAAATAGCCCGAACGGGCCACGGCAAACGCTTTTTTTTCGGGGGTGTTTGTTTGGGATTGGGCGACGCTGCGCCATGAGAAGAAGGTGTCGAAGTGGGCATAAAGGGCTACCAGGCAAGAGGCGCATTATAGAAAGCCACCGCCAAACTACACGTGTCACAGAGTGCGACCAGATGTCACCAAAAACCCTTGAAACGTGCGGTTTTGGCAACACTCTTTTGAAATTGTGAACTGCGCGGGAAAGCGACATCACTTCTTGCTGCTAGCATCATTCGGCCCGGCTTACATTCCGCCACATACCGCAAACACCAGTAGATGCCAGTAAATAGGAGTTGTCTTGCTTTCCCTGAAGTCACTTTTCCAACGCCAGCCAGAGCCGCTCATTGGCCTGGACATTAGCGCCACGGCTGTGAAGTTGGTGGAGTTGGCGCGTCACGGCCAAGATGGCTGGACGCTGGAGCGCTGCACCATGGTTCCGCTGCCCCCCGGCTGTATTGTGGATGGCAGCATCGCGAACATGGATGAAGTCAGCGCTACTATCCACCGTCTATTGGCCAAAAGTGGCACGCGCACGAAAAACGTTGCCCTGGCCCTGCCGGCATCTGCCGTCATCACCAAAAAAGTTATTCTGCCCGGGGCCCTTTCCGATCAGGAAATGGAGATTCAGGTTGAATCTGAGGCCAGTCAATACCTGCCCTTTGCATTGGAAGAAGTGCGCTTGGATTTTTGCGTCATTGGGCCCAATGCCAAAAACCCAGGCGATGTGGATGTTCTCTTGGCCGCAACCCGCAAAGAAAAAGCACACGAACGCCAAGATGCCGCCGAAATCGCAGGTTTAAAACCAACCGTCTTGGATATTGAGTCCTACGCGGCACTCTTGGCGGTACAACGCGTGCTGGACCATCCCCAAGCCCCCGCCCATGTTGGCGAAGCCGACTTGGCCGTCCTGATCAATGTGGGCGATCGCGGGTACACCATGCAAGTTTTGCGCGGTGAGGAAATTTTGTTCGATCACGAGCAAGGCATGGGAGGCGCACAGCTGACCCAAGCGATTGCCCGCTACTACAGCATCACCCCCGAAGAAGCCGAACAAAAAAAGCGCAACGACAATCTGCCGGACGATTACGCCACCGCCGTATTGGCACCCTTTGTCAAAAACCTGGCCCTGGACATCGGCCGCTCGCTGCAATTTTTCTTTACCAGCACCCCCTACCACAGCGTGCAGCACATCTTGCTATTTGGTGGCTCCGCGATTTTGGAAGGGCTGGCCTCGGCCATTCAAAATGAAACCAAGGTTTCAACCCTGGTACTTGACCCCTTCCTTGGCATGGAGATGGGTTCGTCGATTAATAAATCAAAAATACGCAAAGCGGCCCCCGCCTACTTAACAGCATGCGGCTTAGCACTGCGGAGGTTCTACCAGTGATTCTCATCAATCTCTTACCGCACCGAGAAATCGCGAACAAACGCCGCAAAGAAGTTTTTCAAATGGCAATGTTCGGCGCCTTGCTTGCCGGTTTGCTGGCAGCGGCGGTTGTATTTTCTATCTACCAAGCCTTGATTGGTAGCCAACAAGAGCGCAACAGCTATTTAAAATCAGAAATATCCCAGCTAGACAATCAAATTAAAGATATTCAAGGTCTTGAAGAAGAAATCAACTCATTAAAAGCACGGCAAAAATCAGTAGAGGATTTACAGGCTGATCGTAATTTACCAGTCTATCTGTTCAGCGACATTACCCAGCTCCTACCCGAGGGGGTTTACATCACTTCCATGAAACAAACAGGACTGAATGTCGAAGTAAAAGGCTCGGCGCAATCCAATGAACGCGTCTCTGAAGTACTGCGCAACATCTCGAATGGGTCGCCATGGTTTACCAAGCCTATTCTGAAGGAAATTGTTTCTGGCACCGTCGAAGTTGCTCCAAAAGACTTGCGTAAAGTAGTCACTTTTACCATGTCTTTTACCTTGGTCCGCTCCACCGAGGTGAAGCAGCAAAACCAAGAGAGAAAGCCCTGATATGCGCAATAAAAGCAAAAACAATACGGCTTCTGATCTTTCTGAGAAATTTGAAGCCTTTAAAAATCAGTTTCGAAATCTGGATCCCAAAGACCCTTCTCTGTGGCCTCTGATCCCTAGAGTCTTTCTGTGTATCGCCATTGCCGTAGGCGTTTTGATTGGTGCTTGGTTTGCGTATCTCAACACCTTAGAAGAAGACCTGAAGGCAGAACAGCAAAAAGAAACCACACTGCAACAAGAGTTTTCCACCAAAATGCGCAAAGCGGCTGGATTGGAAGCCCTCAAAGCCCAGCGCGAATTAGTACAACAATACGTCACCCAGTTGGAAAAACAACTTCCCAACAAAGCGGAGATGGCAGCGCTGCTGTCAGATGTGAACCATGCTGGCATGGGGCGGGGCTTGCAATTTGACTTATTCCGTCCAGGCTCCGAATCCATTCGCGATTACTATGCAGAGTTGCCGATTACTTTGCGCATTTCTGGTCGTTTTCACGACATGGGTTCTTTTGTTTCGGATGTGGCACACCTTTCGCGCATTATCACGATCAATGACATCGCCCTGACTTCAACCCCTAAAGGCACAAGCTTGGTCATGGACGCGCAGGCCCGCACCTATCGCTACCTGGATCCTGAAGAGATACAAGCACAGCAGGCTGAAGCCAGCAAAAAGAAAAAAGGAGGTAAAAAATGATGCGCAACCATCAACTCCTTCCATGGCTCGCCAGCGTGCTGGCCGTGCTGACCCTTTCTGGCTGTATGGGCGACACCACCGGCGATTTGCGTGAATGGGTACGCCAAGAACGCAAAAATGCCAAGCCCAATATTCAACCCTTGAGCGAACCCAAGGCCTTCACTCCTCAGCCCTATACCACCGCGGACTTGATGGACCCCTTCAACGTTCTCAAGCTCACGTCGGCTTTGCGCCTGGATAGCGAAAAAGGCACAGCCAATACCAACTTGCTGGAACAAGAGCTCAATCGTCGCAAACAAGAACTGGAAAGCTTCCCCCTGGATGCCATCTCAATGGTTGGAAGCATGCACCAAAATGGCAGCGAAACTGCTTTAGTACGGGTGAACAAGCAGGTTTATCAAGTCAAGGCTGGAGGATATATGGGGCAAAACTATGGCCGCATAGAAAAAATTTCAGAAAGCGCCATTCGTTTACGTGAAATTGTTCAAGACCCAGCGGGAGATTGGGTAGAGAAAACCACCATCCTGGAACTGCAAGAGGAAACCAAATAATGCTGCTGCGTCAAAAAAAACCAATGAAAAATACCCTGGCCTATAGTGTTGGGATGGCTTTTCTACTCCCCGTTTTTGCCTGGGCAGGGAGCATTCAATCGGTCACTGGCTCGGTGCAAGGCGGTGGCGAAGTGGTGCGCATTGTGCTGGATGAGCCCCTCAGCCAAGCCCCCACCGGCTTTGCCGTGCAATCACCGGCACGCATTGCATTGGATTTTTTGAGTACGACCAATGGCCTGCCCCAATCCCTGGTCGAACTCAACCAAGGCAATCTCAATACCGCCAACGTGGTCGAGGCCTCGGGCCGCACCCGCGTGGTGCTGAATTTGAAATCGGCCACCAACTACCGCACCGAATTGGATGGCAATGCCGTTTTGGTTTACCTCGACCCGGTAAAAACCGCCTCGGCCGTGGCCCCCATCTCCACCCCTGTGCAAGTAACGCCAGCACCGGCCCCGGTGGCATCGCCCAAAAGCATTCGCGATGTAGATTTTCGCCGCACCAGCGACGGCGCAGGTCGCTTGGTGGTAGCCCTGGGCTCGGCCGGTGCCAGCGCCGATGTGCGCAACGAAGGCAAGGGTCTGGTGGTAGAACTCTCGCGCTCCAGCCTGCCTGACGCACTGATGCGTCGCCTGGATGTGGTGGATTTTGGCACCCCAGTACAGCTGATTTCCAGCTCCCAAAAAGGCGACAAGGTGCGCTTGAAAGTCGATCTGAAAGGCGAGTGGGAGCACAGCGCCTACCAAAGCGACGACCAGTTTGTGCTGGAAGTGCGTGAAAAGAAAATCGATCCCACCAAGCTAACGCAGGGCCCAGGTTTCTCCGGCGAGCGCCTGTCGCTGAATTTCCAGAACATTGAAGTGCGGGCCCTGCTGCAGGTGATTGCCGACTTCACCAATTTCAATATCGTCACCTCCGACACCGTTGGTGGCGCTTTAACCCTGCGCCTCAAAGACGTGCCCTGGGACCAAGCCCTGAATATCATCATGGAGGCCAAGGGCCTGGGCATGAAGAAAAATGGCAACGTGCTGTGGATTGCACCTCGAGAAGAAATTGATGAACGCACGAAAAAGGATTTAGAGGCGGCCCGCTCCATTGAGCAGCTGGAAACCCTGCGCACCCAAGGTTTTCAAATCAATTACGCCAAAGCGGAAGAATTGGTGAAGAAATTCACTGAATCCCAAAACCGCAGTGGTGGTGTTGGCACCAGTGGCTCTAACAACAACCGCTTTCTATCAGAGCGCGGCTCGGCGATTGCTGAAGAACGTACCAATCAAATCTTTATCACTGATACGCCGACCAAGCTGGAAGAAATTACTGAACTGCTGAAAAAACTCGACGTACCTGTTAGACAAGTGCTCATTGAAGCACGGATTGTCGAGGCCCGCGATACCTTTGGTCGTGCACTGGGGGTGAAATTTGGGGGAGGTTATAACCGCCCCGGACGCGGAAGTATTGGGAGTGGCTATGCAGAAAAAGGTACCAGTACAGGAAATCCGTTTGTAAACTTACCTGCTGATGTTATTCAAAACAGTAAGGCCAATAATGCAACCCTGGCTTTAAGCATATTTAACTCATCTATGTCTCGCTTCTTAAGCCTAGAACTATCAGCAATGGAATCTGAGGGTATTGGCAAGATTATTTCTAGTCCACGTTTATTAACAGCTGATAAATTTGAGGCGGAAATTTCACAGGGTACTGAAATTCCATTCACAACAGTTAGTAATGATGGAACCAAGACAGAATGGAAAGATGCATCATTAAAACTTAAAGTAACTCCGCAAATAACTCCTGATGGAGATATTATTATGGACCTAAAAGTAAACAAGGATGCTGTAGGCATACAGACACCCAATGGGTTATCAATTGAGAAAAAAGAAATTATTACTCAAGTTCTGGTTGAGAACGGGGGGACTGTGGTTATAGGTGGCATATTTGAAATGCAAGAAACCAATCAGATAAATAAAGTGCCACTACTCGGAGATATTCCAGGCGTTGGAAATTTATTTAAAAATCGTATTCGTGAAACCGAAAAACGGGAAATGTTGGTGTTTATTACCCCACGCATGGTCACCGATGCCATCGCCAACCGTTAATCAAAAATTTCAT
>ERZ724518.1484-NODE-1484-length-10592-cov-6.169688_pt1 | contig 10592 bp, 6 predicted proteins | sample MGYA00376051_ERZ724518 | MGnify/ENA primary metagenome ERZ724518 (study PRJEB28724, sample SAMN07190885) | wastewater metagenome | isolation source: influent of sewage treatment plant in Hong Hong | place: Hong Kong | collected 2016-03-17 ... | reverse complement strand
TGTATTTAATCCGTCTTTTCTTGCCTTTCTTTTTCTTGCTTTTAATCGGGATTTTAATAATTTTTTTAGTAACCAAATCGGAGCGTTTCCGGCTGATATTGCCAAGTCCTCCACCCACTTTTACGGCATCAGCTGTAATTAGTTTGTGAATGTCAGTGCTTGTGTTTGTCAGTACTATTTTTGACTGTTGAGGCTGGTTTTTGTGAAATGTGAAATGACCCAGATAGATCCAGGTTCCGCCACCCATAGTCTGATTAACAGCATAGCGGGTTTCGCCACCGGCATGATATACCGTGTAAATGGCTTCATTGCTGCTGTTTGGTACCGTTTTGTAGGAGATATATACTGCGTACGAGCCTGATTTTGGAACTGAAAAATGCCATTCAGCGGTACTTGAAGGTTCGTCGGTACCAACAGTATTTGCCTGAATGAACGTACCGGTTTTGAAAGGATTTTCACCGTCGCGGTAGTTTTCCTTGAAGTGGGCAAAACCACTTCCCACACCTTTGTGCCAGGTAAAATTTCCCGTAGTGGTTCTGAAGCTGCAATCGGGCGAACTCTTATCATTGTCCACAATCAGTTCTATCCGCTGTATGTCCCGTTCACGGGGCAGAAGTACTGTGGCACCTGCGTTTTCGAGCATTGGAACCAAAAGTGGCAGAATGTATGATTGTGTGTAAAGATCTTCCCGTGTTTCAAATAAATTGGCCCGCTGCCAATTCCATTTTTCTTTGGATTGTTTATAATACAACCCATGGCTTTGCCAGAGAGCAATATGTCTGTTGTCCAATCCTTTAGTAGAAGAAAAAGGTGATGATATATTTTTAGTTAACGGACGGTCTGTTCGGGGAATTACAAATTTTTGTTTAATAGGCAGAGTAGGAGGTTTCTCAGTGGGGATGACCGTCGTATCCACTTCTTCCGTATATTTTTCTTTGGTAGTAATGGTGTCGGTCACAACAGTAGATAATCCTGTCGAATCGTTTTCTTCGGTAATCTCTATAATTGTGTCATTCACAAAATTTGATCCCGGAGATTTAACGACTTTTATGGAGTGTGCAGGTGCAAAACCATAAAAGAGCAAAATACAGCTTGTAAATAGTATCGTGTTTTTAATGAATTTCATCTTCCAATCTCATTCTAAGAAAATTATCAATGAGAACCATCATGGTTTTGCAATTTCTCTTTGGTTGACAGCATGCCGCAGGCTGCGTGAACATCTTCACCGCGTGAACGGCGGATGGTGGTGATTATGTTGTTGTTATTTAGATAATTGCGAAAAAAATCCATTTTTTCAGGGCTGGAACTTTTCAGCTCAATGCCCGGTATCTCATGAAATCGTATCAGATTTAGCCGGCAGTCCAGTCCTTTCAGCATTTTTGCCAGTTCTACGGCATGCCGGATGCTGTCATTCAGTCCGTCGAACATGGTATATTCGAACGATAATCTTCGTTGATGCCTGAAATCATGCTTTCGGAGTTCGGCAATTACTTTCTCAATGGGATAAACCTTTTCCATTGGGATCAGTTTCTCCCTTTCCTCACTGAAGGGGGAATGCAGGCTGATGGCCAGGTGACAATCCGACTTTTCAAGAAAAACTTTCATGCCCGGAAGAATGCCGATGGTTGAAACAGTTATTCTGCGTGGACTCCACGCAAAACCCCAGTTAGCGGTAATTATTTCGAGCGATTTCAGCAGGGTCAGCAAATTGTCCATCGGTTCGCCCATGCCCATAAATACGATATTGGTCAGCTTGTCGGAATCGGGCACAGAAAGGATCTGATTAATGACGTCAGCCGGACTGAGATGAGCGCTGAAGCCTTGTTTGCCGGTCATGCAGAACGAACAGTTCATTTTACAACCAACCTGTATCGAAACACACAGAGTGGCGCGGTCTTCGTCTGGAATATACACCGTTTCGATGTAATGTCCCATTTCAGTTTTGAAGAGAAATTTTTTAGTCCCGTCATCCGATACTTCTGTCTGTATAGGTTCATAGCTTCCAACTTCGTATTTTTCGCTCAGGATTTCCCGGTTCTTGACCGATATATTACTCATCAGGTCTATCGAGCCAATTTTCTTTTTATAAATCCATTCGGCAATTTGTTTGGCGGTGAATGATGGCATGGACAATTCTGCAGCAATCTCTTTCAATTCGTCGATAGATTTACCTATAAGTGCTTGTTTTCTCATTGTTTATTGTATGAACTTTCACAAAATTACGATAATTCGACGGAAAATAAAAACGGAATGAAGTATATCCATTCCGTTTTATAATGTCTTAGGAAAATTATACGAATTTCCTCTTAATAGAAATTGGAGCGATTGTCCACTATCTTATATTTTTCTTTCAGTTTTTCCATCAGGGTGTATGGCAATGAATATGCCATGCGCGAGTCAAGTTGTGCGGATTCCATTTTGGCATTGAACGGGGCGTTGTCGGCCACTCTTGCACCGGGCAGAATAACGTAAACACCGGCGTTTCCTTTGAGTGGAGCAGATACTTTGCCGGTAGGGAGTACTGAAGCTTTGCCAATCACATAGGGTTCGAAACCGGCTTCGCCCAGTTGATAACCGGCAAAATTAACTGCCGGGGCTGTTTTTACCTCTGTATTGAGTGCCGGAGCAAGTGTTTCCAGTGTTGGGTATTTGGCCAGTAACGTGCTTAGGTTTTTAATCATCAAGTCAGCTTTTTTGTCTTTAATGATTTCAGCTTTCAGTTGAGCAGATGCCTGTGCTACTGTTTTATAACCTTCTTCGTTAATTTCGGTTGTGGTGGCTACTATAAATTGTGTTCCGCAATCGAACACATCGGATACGGTACCTTTTTTATTTTCAAAAGCCCAGCGAACTACCTGGCGTGATTGTGGCACGGCATTAACCCGGTCAGAGTTTTTGAGCAATCCGATGGCCGGATTAATCACATATCCTTTTTGTTTTGCATTGGCTTCGAATTTTTCGAGGGAGGTACTGTTGGCGGCAAATTCTTTGGCACCATTGTAAATTTTGCTGTACGACTGACTGCTTGGGGTCACTTTGCGTTCAAGAATAGCCAGTTTCACTTTGCGGCGTGCAGGTGTTTTTTCGGTTGCCTGCATGATCTGGATACCCTGAGCTGAGGTAACCTTGAAGATTTCATTGGTCGGTTTTGAAAAAGCCGGACCGGTAATTTCTTTTCCCACAGAGCCTTCTGTAATCCAGCCTATTTCACCACCATTGGCAGCCGTTTCTTTTACCGCTGAGTATTTCATGGCCATATCGGCAAATGTGGATCCTGATTTGAGGGCACCGATAATGCTGTCAGCCTTTTTTTCGTCGTTACCGGCCAGGAATATGTGGCGCAGCTTCACCGAGTCGGACTGCATGATACCGGATTCCATTACGCGTGCCATGGTGTAGGTGTTATTTTGGAATACTGGACCATATATAGCACCCGTAGCATTTCCGAAAGCAAAGTCTTTCAGGCTGGCCGGAACTGATTTCTCGGAGTAAAGGCGACCATCGTAGCTGATGTCCGATTCCGAATTAACTACTGCGGCAACATCTGTAGTGGTTTTGAATTCTTCGCTAACTTTTTTGATCCATTCCTCTGCTTCTTTGAAATCTTCCTGAAGTGGTACAACGTCAAAGGCGACATAATTGATGGAGCGGTTGGCTTCCTGTTTGAAATTTTCTTTTTCCTTGTTGTATCTTTCTTTAATTTCGGCATCAGTAACCTTTATGGCAGAATCTGAAACAGCAAAATAGGGCTGCATTACATAGTTGACGTCAACCGAAGTTTTGCGGGCATCATAGTTGTATTTTGCTTCTATGGTGTTTGAACCTACAGATTTCGAAATCAGAGCGGCATATTTTTCCTGAAGAATGGCATTTTTTACGGCTTTTTCCCAGAATAACCAATAGTTTTTTGCCTCTTTTAATTGTTCGGCATCTCCATTGGAAGCTCCAAAAATATTATTATAGAATTTCAGCAGATTAGCCGGGCTGAACTGTCCTTTTTCGTCCATGAAAACCCTGCGCTGCATGATTAGCGGATGAATATTTTTTCCTATCAGGCGGTCGGTAAGTTCGTCCTTACTTACACTTAAACCCAGTTTTTTGGCTTCCGAAGCAAGAATTCTCTCGTTTACCATATTGTCCCATACCGAAGTACGCAGTTGGGCGTTTTGTTCTTCGGTGAAATCGCTTTGTCCGGTTTCTATTTTATACACATTGGTCATCTGCTCAATAGCGGCCGAAAACTCACTGATATTAATTTTTTCTCCGGCAATTTCAGCCACGTTTTGTCGGGCCTGATGAAAAAGTGTAGAACCTGAATTTAAAAAGTCACCAATGATAAATGCTAATAATGCAGTACCTACAATGACTGCAAGTAATACTCCTTTGCTTCTGATCTTGTCTAATGTTGCCATTTTATTAATAAATTGATAAATATTTTTTATAGTTTTTAATTCTTAAATTTTGAGGGCACGAATATACAAAAAATTTGGGTATTCCCGTGCTTTTTTTAGTAATTATTTACGACAGACATTGATTTCCAACGGGATAAGCTCTGTTACTGTTAGTTGTTTACGAGCAGTTTAACCATTTCAATCCGGTTGTTAGTTACTTTAACACACTTGAAGGTGAAATTTTCTATCCGAATAATTTCATTGAGTTTGGGAAAGTGCTGATGTATGTGCAAAATATATCCTGCAATGGTTGTATAATCATCAGATACCGGTATGTTCAGGTTGAAAAGTTTGTTGACTTCTTCCACTTCGAGCCTTCCGGCAAAAAGATATTCGTTCTCCCCTGTTTTTTCGGCTGTATATCCCCGTATGTCGTGTTCATCTTCAATATCTCCGAAAATTTCTTCCATAATATCTTCGAGGGTGACAATTCCGGCTGTTCCGCCAAATTCATCCACCACCACAGCTATGCTTTTCTTTTCGCTCATAAATAGCTTCATCAGTTTTTGAGCAGCCATATTTTCAGGCACTATGGGTATCTGGCGTATGTATTTTGTCCAGTCCTTGCGGTGCTCAAACATTTCGGACGAATGAATGTAACCGGTAATATTGTCAATATCGCCCTTATAAATGATTATTTTCGATAATCCGGTTTCGATAAATGTTTGTTTCAAAATGTTGACGTCCACACCATATTCCAGAGCCACAATTTCGGTTCGGGGCACAAAGCAGTCACGCAATTTCACGGTCGAAAAATCCAGGGCTTTCTGAAAAATTTTCACTTCATGTTCCATCTCTTTCTGGTCGTTTTTTGTGTCAAGATTTTCCTGTAGCAGGTAGTTGAGGTCAATGCGTGAGAAAACATTTTCTTCGGTCGAGGCCGGCAAACTGATTTTGAAAAGACTGAAAAACTTGCTGGATGCCCACGAGCTGAACCAGGAAATGGGATATAAAACTATGTAGAAAAACAGCAAAACCCACGAGAAAAGTCTCAACCACATGTTGGGATTGATTTTGAAAAATGCCCTGGGCAGAAATTCGCCAACAATAATAATCACTACTGTGGCAATGGTTATTTGCAATAAAATGCTGATAAAAGGGCTTAAAGCTCCCTCGAATGCGAATGTGAGCGACTCTGTTATGAGCAAACCAAAAACTACCATGCTCAGAAACTTACCCACAAGCATGGTGGAAATAAATTGCTGAGAATTTTTGAAAAATATCGAAATAATGGAGGAAGTAAGATTATTGTATTTCTTATCTAATTCGAATCTCAACTTATTGGATGAAATAAAAGCGACCTCCATTCCGGAGAAGAAGGCCAAACAAATTAGCGATATGATAATGTTACTGACGTAGATCAACGGTATGCAATTTTTTGTACTTAAATTTTTAGAAATCAAAGTCTGCCAAAGTCATTATTTCGGATCAATTTCTTTGCAAAGATACAATATTTTAAGCTTTTACCATACGTTCGGCTGAAAAATATACTGAAGATTAAACCGGGAAAAAATAGTGGAAAAATTTATTTTTATTTAACCAAAACTTCTGAAAAGCCCTATATTACTACTGATTACAGAACAATCGGTATAATTAATATTTAAAAATTGTTCCCCCTTGTTTGCACTTACCGAAAAAAACCGTATCTTTGCATCCGCTTTTTGAGAAAATGAGCTAGTAGCTCAGCAGGTAGAGCACATCCCTTTTAAGGATGGGGTCCTGGGTTCGAGCCCCAGCTGGCTCACACATTTGATTGGAAAGCAAAAATTGAGGAGAGCTAGTAGCTCAGCAGGTAGAGCACATCCCTTTTAAGGATGGGGTCCTGGGTTCGAGCCCCAGCTGGCTCACACAACATGTATAAGTTCCGGAAACAAAAAAGTTCCGGAACTTTTTTTTTATTCCTTCCCCCGAAAAATCAAATATTCCTTCCCGGCATTCAGTGTTTTTGGTTTTAATCAAAGTAAAATGTTTATATTTGTCAACATGTTACTGACATTCCGGCGTGAGCTTTCGGGCAGCTTGTCTGATGGGTTATGCTTTCGATTGATTGATGGTCATATTAATGCAGGAGTAGGAAATGAAGCCGTTTTTAGAATTAATCACGAAACAGCACGGTGACAGTCGCTCGATTTTTTTTGATTTAACTAAAGGTCTACTATAAACCGGACAAAACTTATGGCAACAATACTCATTACAGGCGGCAACGGACTGATAGGAAGACAATTGAGCCGGATGCTCCTTGACCGGGGTTATGATGTGTCGATTGTAAGCCGTACCCCAAAACCGGTGTATGGCTGCAAAGTCTACACCTGGAATATTGAAAAACACACCATAGACGATGAAGCCATTGATACAGCCGATTTTATCATTCATCTGGCAGGTGAGAATATTGGCAGCAAACGCTGGACTAAAAAACGGAAAGAAGAAATTATCGATAGTCGCACGCTGACAGCTCAATTACTTTTTGAAAAAGTAAAAGAAAGAAAACGTGATATCCGGGCGTATATATCAGCATCTGCTGCCGGCTATTATGGTATGGTTACATCCGGTAAGATATTTCATGAATCAGATTCCCCGTCATCCGATTTTACCGGAGTGACGTGCCGCGAATGGGAGGAAGCGGGCAAGATGTTTCAGAATGCAGGTATCAGAACTGTGTTTATCCGAACCGGTGTGGTGCTTGCCAAAGAAAGTGAAGCCTTATCCAAGATGGCTCTTCAGGTTCGGATGGGATTCGGGTCAGCCACCGGTAGTGGAAAACAGTATTTTTCCTGGATACACATCGATGATTTGTGCCGGATGTACATCAGTGCAATAGAAAATGAAACAATCCAAGGAGCTTACAATGCCACAGCTCCCGAATATATTACCAATAATGGATTTATGCGTAAACTGTCATTTGTGCTCCGTAAACCCTTTTGGTTTCCCCGAATACCGGCGTTGGCCATGAAAATACTGTTTGGTGAAATGTCCGGGTTATTGCTCCGGGGAAGCCGGATTTCTTCCGAAAAAATAAGAAGTACCGGTTTTGAATTTCTGTATCCGGATGTGGAAAGTGCTCTTAAAAATATACTTAAATGATACGACGAAATTTCTTGAAAATATTGGGAATGACTTCTGCCGGGGCTTTTCTGCCTGCTTTTTCCGAAAATACTACCCTTAAGACTGTCTCCAAACGGCTTCAGGTACCTGCTGCCGTTTCAGACCGGGAATATCTCTGGAAATTACTGTATAAAATTTCAGAACCGGTGCTCCGGAATATGTCCAACGGGGAATTGCGGAAAAATATGACTGTTGAATTGAGCCCCACCTGGGACGGGCGCGACAAGAATGTCACGTATATGGAATGTTTCGGTCGGCTGATGGCCGGACTGGCACCGTGGCTTACCTTGCCCGACGACAATACGGAGGAGGGATTAAAACGCTCGCAACTGAAGGACTGGGCGTTGAAAAGTTATACCCATTCAGTGAATCCGCAAAGTCCCGATTATCTGCTGTGGCGCAAAGAAGGACAGCCGTTGGTCGATTCGGCCTATTTTTCCAATGCACTTATGCGTGCTCCCCGCCAACTGTGGGACCCGCTCGATGGAGTAACAAAAAGCCGGATCATAGCTGAACTCAAACAACTTCGCCGCGTTTCTCCGCCTTATACCAACTGGCTTCTGTTTGCTGCCATGAATGAAGCTTTCCTGCTATCCATTGGCGAGGAATATGACCGGATGCGAATAGATCTCACACTGAAAAAACTCAACGAATGGTACGTTGGAGACGGCTGGTATGCCGATGGGGAGAAATTTCATTTTGATTATTACAATTCATTTGTAATGCATCCCATGCTTCTGGAAGTGCTGGAAGTGCTCGTTAAAGCAGGAAAAGCCGACAAATCGCACTATGAACAGGCATTGAAAAGAACACAGCGATTTGCCGAGCATCTGGAACGGTTGATATCACCCGAAGGAACCTATCCGCCTTTCGGACGGTCGCTCACCTATCGCACGGGGGCATTTCAGCCACTGGCTTTGCTCGCCTGGCGAAAACAGCTGCCTGCCAAACTGACCGAAGGACAAGTGAGAGCTGCATTAACAGCGGTACACAAACGAATTTTCGACAATCCAACCAATTTTACTCCCGATGGATATCTTACTATCGGATTTGCCGGTCATCAACCCGAACTTGGCGACTGGTACAGCAATAACGGAAGCATGTACATCACTTCCGAAAGTTTTCTGCCTCTTGGTTTGCCCGCCGGTGACACATTCTGGACCTCGAAAGAGGAAGCCTGGACGGCAAAAAAAGCATTCATAAATGAACGTTTCAATAAAGATTATCCCGTGGAATATTAACTGTAAGTATTCCATAATATTGAATATGACAAGACGCAAAATCCTTTTTTTATTTTCAATACTCCTTTTTTTTCCGCTCAATGCTCAGAAACTAATTGATACCGGAGGAAAGGCATACAGCCGGACATCGGTAAATACGACCGTTTTCCGTTCCAACTCGGTGGTTAGTTCCGGTGAATATCAATACGTGGCATTCTACGATCAGGATTGCAACATTGTATTGGGACAAAGAAAATTATCCGGAAAAAAATGGACGTTGAAAAAAACACAATATAAAGGAAACTGCGCTGATGCTCACAATGTTATAAGTATCATGGCCGATGACGATGGATACCTGCACATGAGTTTTGACCACCATGGAAATCCTCTGAATTACTGTCGCAGTCTTTTGCCAAATTCCCTAAAGATGGGAGATAAGCAAGCCATGACCGGAACGGACGAAAACAATGTTACCTATCCTGAATTCTATCGGTTGAAAAACGGCAATCTACTCTTTGTGTACCGTTCGGGAGCATCGGGTAGAGGCAATATGGTGATGAAAACGTATAACCTGAAATCAAAAACCTGGGAAAATCTCCACAGTGTACTTATAGATGGACAGAATAAGCGAAATGCCTACTGGCAACTGTTTGTAGACCGGAAGGGAACAATTCACCTCTCGTGGGTTTGGCGCGAATCCCCCGGTGTAGAAACAAATCACGACTTGTGTTATGCCAAATCCAATGACAACGGTAAAACCTGGACGAAAACAAACGGTGAAAACTATAAGCTGCCGATTACAGCTGAAAGTGCCGAATATGCCTGCCGCATACCTCAAAACAGCGAACTAATCAATCAGACTTCTATGTCAGCTGATAGCCGTGGTTATCCTTACATCGTTACATACTGGAGGAATACGGATAGCAAAGTTCCCCAATTCAGGGTTGTTTGGTACAATGGAAACGAGTGGAAACAACAACAGGTTACCAACCGTGTAACTCCTTTCACCCTGAGTGGTGGCGGCACAAAAATGATACCCGTTTCACGTCCCAGGATTGTGATTAACCCGATAAATCAGATTAAAGTTATCTACAGAGATATTGAAAGGGGAAATAAAGTAACGGTGGCAACGACTTCTGATCTCAATCGGGCAAAATGGAAATTGAAAGACATGACCGATTTTCCGGTGGGAGCGTGGGAGCCGACCTTCGACACCGAACTTTGGCGGCTGAAACATAAGTTACATGTATTCGTTGTTAATACCGCTCAGGGTGATGGTGAAAAATCTGCCGATCTTCCCGCTCAGCCGGTATATATTCTAGAAATCAAATAATAAAGATTAATTTTATGAAGAAAAGTTGTTGTTATATTCTGATAGTTACAGTCATTTTACTATCCGGATGTACTGCTCAAAAGTTAAGTACACGGGAAAATCAAACACTCAGTATCATCCGAAAAGTCAATGATTACTGGCAGAACAACCATCCGGCTCAGGAAAAAGCATTCTGGGACAATGCAGCCTATCATACCGGTAACATGGAAGTGTATTTTTTGACTAAAGAAAAAAGATACCTTCAATATTCCACTGATTGGGCGGTATATAACGAATGGAAAGGTGCAAAATCGGACAACAAAACCAACTGGAAATATTCCTATGGAGAATCGGACGAGTATGTCCTGTTCGGTGACCAGCAAATTTGTTTTCAGGTCTATGCCGATTTGTACCGTGTGGCACCCGATCCACAAAAAATTGCCCGGGCACGTGAAGTGATGGAGTATCAGATGAATACACCCAATAAAGATTACTGGTGGTGGGCCG
>ERZ724518.1481-NODE-1481-length-10608-cov-24.482233_pt1 | contig 10608 bp, 9 predicted proteins | sample MGYA00376051_ERZ724518 | MGnify/ENA primary metagenome ERZ724518 (study PRJEB28724, sample SAMN07190885) | wastewater metagenome | isolation source: influent of sewage treatment plant in Hong Hong | place: Hong Kong | collected 2016-03-17 ... | reverse complement strand
TTCCTGTTGAAGTTAGAGCTGTAAGAAGACAAACTTTAGCATTAAGATGGTTAGTAGAATATGCTAGAAAAAGAAATGAAAGAACAATGGTAGAAAGATTAGCTAATGAGTTATTCGAAGCTGCTAATGAAAGAGGTTCATCTTTCAAGAAGAAAGAAGATATGCATAGAATGGCAGAAGCTAATAAAGCATTTGCACACTACAGATGGTAGGATTATAATATGGCAAGAAAAACACCACTTAACAGAGTTAGAAATATTGGTATTGCAGCTCACATTGATGCTGGAAAAACAACAACTACTGAAAGAATTTTATTCTATACAGGTGTTTCACACAAAATTGGTGAGGTTCATGAAGGTGCTGCAACTATGGACTGGATGGAGCAAGAGCAAGAAAGAGGTATTACAATTACTTCTGCTGCTACTACTTGTAACTGGACTCACCCAAAAACTAAAGAGCAATTAATGATTAACATCATTGACACTCCGGGTCACGTTGACTTTACAATTGAAGTTGAGAGATCTATGAGGGTTCTTGATGGTGCTGTTGCTGTATTTTGTTCAGTAGGTGGGGTTCAACCACAATCTGAAACAGTTTGGAGACAAGCTAATAAATATAGAGTACCAAGAATGATATTCGTTAATAAAATGGATAGAACAGGTGCAGATTTTTATAGCGTTGAAAGACAAGTTGCTGATAGATTAAAAGCAAATCCAGTTCCAATTCAATTACCAATTGGTGCAGAAGAAAACTTTAAAGGTATCATTGATTTAGTTCAAATGAAAGCTATCGTTTGGGATGAAGATGCTGCAATGGGTTCTAACTACCATGTTGAAGAAATTCCAGCTGATTTAATGGACCAAGCAGAAGAATATAGAGAAAAAATGATTGAAGCTGCTGCTGAATCATCTGAATCTTTAATGGAAAAATACCTTGAAGGTGAAGCATTAACTGAAGACGAAATCGTTGCAGGTTTAAAAGCTAGATGTTTAGCAATGGAAATTACTCCAATGACATGTGGAACAGCATTCAAAAATAAAGGTGTTCAAACTTTACTTGATGCGGTTGCTATGTATTTACCAGCTCCAACTGAGGTTGCTGATATTAATGGTGAAACTCAAGATGGTGAAGCTGTAATCGTTCCTTCAACTGATAATGGTGAAGTTGCAGCATTAGCATTCAAAATTATGACTGACCCATTCGTTGGACAGTTAACATTTACAAGAGTTTATAGAGGGGTTTTAGAATCTGGAACTTATGTATATAACTCTACAAAAATGAAAAAAGAGAGAATCGGAAGATTACTTAAAATGCACGCTAACAATAGAGAAGAGATTAAAGAGCTTTATGCTGGAGAAATCGGTGCTGTTGTTGGTTTAAAATATACAATTACTGGAGATACATTAGCTTCTGAAAAAGATCCTGTTATCTTAGAAAGAATGGAATTCCCAGAACCAGTTATTTCTGTTGCAGTTGAGCCAAAAACTAAAGCTGACCAAGAAAAAATGGGTATTGCATTAGGAAAATTAGCAGAAGAAGATCCATCATTCAGAGTAAATACTGATGAAGAAACTGGACAAACTATTATTTCAGGAATGGGTGAATTACACCTTGAAATTCTTGTAGATAGAATGAAAAGAGAATTTAAAGTTGAAGCTGAAGTTGGTGCTCCTCAAGTTGCTTATAGAGAAACAATTAAAAATGCTGTTAAACAAGAGTATAAATATGCTAAACAATCTGGTGGAAAAGGTCAATACGGTCACGTATATTTAGACATTAAACCATTAGTTGGTAGCGAAGAAAACTTCAAATTTAACAATGACATTAAGGGTGGGGTAATTCCAAAAGAATATATTCCTGCAGTTGAAAAAGGTTGTTTTGAAGCAATGCAAGGTGGTATTTTAGCTGGTTATCCAATGGTTAACATTGAAGTTTCTGTTTATGACGGTTCTTACCACGATGTTGACTCATCTGAGATGGCATTTAAATTAGCTGCTTCAATGGGATTCAAACAAGGTTGTAGAAGTGCAGCTGCTGGTGCAGTTATCTTAGAACCAATCATGAAAGTTGAAATTGAAACTCCTGAAGATTATATGGGAGATGTTATTGGGGATTGTAATAAAAGAAGAGGACAAGTTCAATCTATGGATGACAGAGCAGGTATCAAACTTGTTACTGCAATGATTCCATTATCTGAAATGTTCGGATACTCTACAGACTTAAGATCTATGTCTCAAGGTAGAGCTACATACTCAATGATTTTTGATAACTATTCTGAAGTTCCAAAAAATGTTTCTGAAGAAATTATTAAAAAGAGAAATGGTTAATTCTTAACTATTTTTAATTAAAAGGATATGCTTTGCATATCCTTTTTTTTTGCATTAATTTATTTAAGTTATTATGAATAATCAGATAGAATGATTTATATAAATTTATTAAAAAGAGATGGATTATCTTGAAAATTGAAAAAAATAGCGAACTATTAAATAATATTAAAAGTGCTGGAATAATTTTAAAACCTTCAAGTCCAGAATTAAAAGAGACTTATTTAAATATAAAAGCATTTTTTGAAAAAGCTAATATTGAAATATATTTAGAAGATAATTCTGCAAATATGATTGGTTTAGTTGGATATTCATTGGAAGAATTATGTAGTAAAGTTGATTTTTTGATCTCTGTTGGCGGAGATGGAACATTACTTTCTGTTGTAAGAAAATCTTTTAAATATGATAAAGCAGTTTTAGGAATAAATCTTGGAACTTTAGGTTTTTTAACTGATATTAGTATGGAGCAGTTACCAAGTTTTATTGAAGATTTAAAAAATGATATTTATAAAATTGATAATAGAATGATGGTTGAAGGAAGTGTAAATTTAAATAAATTTGTAGCTTTTAATGATATTGTAATTTCAAGAAAGTCTATTTCATCTATGATAAAAATTGATGGTAAGATTGATGGTAAGAATTTTAATTCATATTATGGAGATGGAGTAATTATTTCAACACCCACAGGTTCAACTGCATATAATTTATCGGTTGGTGGTCCAATTGTTTATCCTTTGACAGAAGCTTTTATAGTAACTCCTGTTTCTCCACACTCTTTGACACAACGACCATTAGTTATGCCAGCACACTTTGAAATAGAGTTTAAGATTGTAGATAATCAAGGTGCAGTAGTTATTGTTGATGGACAAGATATTTATGAAGTAGAACAAAATCAATCAATTAAAATTAAAATTGCTTCAAAAAAAGCAAAAATGATACATAGAATTCAAAGAGATTATTTTGAAGTATTAAATGAAAAATTGAGATGGGGAAATTAATTTGATAAGTAGAGTTTATTTAAAAGATTGTCTATCTTTTGAAGAAGTAGATTTAGAATTTAAAAGTGGATTAAATATTTTTACAGGTCCAAGTGGTGCTGGAAAATCTATTTTAATGCAAGCAATTTTATCTTTATTTGCATTAGCTGATGTGAAAGCAGATTTAGGAGAAGTATTATTAAGTGATTCAAAAATTAGTGATGAATCTTATGATTTATCATTTGATGATGACATAATAATAAAAAGTATAAAAAAAGAAAAAGTAAGATATTTTTTAAATAATCAATCGGTTTCAAAAAAGAATTTAAATGATTTCTCAACAAAACTTATCAGACATTTAAATTTAAAAGATACATCGGAATTTGATAGTTTAAAACTTTTAGATTTTTTAGATAAATTAACATTACAAAAAAAAGATGATTTTAAACAAATAAAAGATAGTTTTAATTCTCAATACAAAGAGTTTATTCAAATTAAAAAAGAGTTACAGCATATTATAGAAGATGAAAACAAACTTGAGGATTTAAAAGAGTTTGCACGATTTGAAATTGACAAAATCGAGCAAATCAATCCGACAATTGATGAATATGAAGAGTTGAATTTAATAAAAAAAAGATTAGCAAAAAAAGAAAAAATTGAAATAGCTATAAAAAAAGCATCAGGGATTATGGAGTTTACTCATAATGTGACAGCCGCTTTAGAGTTAATGGAAGTTGATTCTTCTTTTTTTGATGAAACTATGAATGAATTGAATAATACTTTTGAAAAATTTAATGATTCTTTACATGAATTAGAAGATGTAAATATAGAAAATGTTTTAGATAGAATTGAAAAATTATCAGCACTACAAAAAAGATTTGGCTCTATCGAAGAGTGCTTAAAATATAAAGAGCAAAAGAAAGCTGAACTTGAATCTTATGAAAACATCTTCTTTCAAAAAGAAAAATTAGAAAAAAGATATGAAGAATTAAATAAAAAACTATTTGATTTTGCAAAACAAATATCAAATTATAGACAAGAGAGTTCATTTATTTTAGAAGAAAAAATAAATGAGTATCTTAAATTTTTATATTTAAGCAATGCAAAAATCATATTAAATGAGAAATCGCTTGATTCCTTTGGAGTAGATGAAGTAATTTTTGAGCTTAATGGAGTTGCTCTTGATACTATTAGTTCAGGAGAATATAACAGATTAAGATTGGCATTACTTACTTCTATGAGCGAATTTGATATTGTAGATAATGGAATTTTATTTTTAGATGAAATTGATGCAAATTTAAGTGGAAAAGAGAGTGATGCAATCTCGAAAGTTTTAGAAAAATTAAGTAATTCTTATCAAATATTTGCGATTTCACATCAACCACAATTAACATCAAGTGCAAATCAACATTTTTTAGTGGATAAAATAGATGGAAAATCTATTGTAAGAGAGTTAAATAATGAAGAAAAAATCAATGAAATTGCAAGAATGATAAGTGGAGAAGAAGTTACTTCTGAAGCTTTTGAGTTTGCAAAAAATCTTTTAAAATAGGCTCTTTAAAAGAAGAGTAAATCTATCCCTTATATATTTATTTAAAAATAGATATAATGGCAACCAAAAATTAATTAATATGATAAATAGTTAAAATTAAAGGAATTATATGAATAACGAAAAAGTAGAGTTATTATCACCTGCTGGAAATTTAGAAAAATTAAAAATTGCTATTAAATACGGTGCAGATGCTGTATATGCAGGTGTTAGTCACTTTAGTTTAAGAATTAGAGCTGGAAAAGAGTTTACCTTTGAAACATTTAAAGAAGGTATTGATTATGCTCATGCAAGAGGTAAAAAAGTATATGCAACAATTAATGGTTTTCCATTTAACTCTCAAATAGATTTATTAAAAAAACACATAGCTACAATGGCTGCATTAAAACCAGATGGTTTTATTGTTGCAGCACCAGGTGTTGTGAAATTATGTAGAGAGATTGCTCCTCAAATTGATATTCATCTTTCTACACAAGCAAATGTTTTAAACTATCTAGATGCACAAGTTTATTGGGATATGGGTGTAAAAAGAATTGTTGTTGCTAGAGAAATATCTTTAAAAGATGTTGTTGAAATTAAAAAACATTTACCAGATATGGAAATAGAGATTTTTGTACATGGTTCTATGTGTTTTGCATATTCAGGTCGTTGTTTAGTAAGTGCTGTTCAAATGGGAAGAGTTCCAAATAGAGGAAGTTGTGCAAATGATTGTAGATTCCAATATACTTTATATGCAGCAAATGAAGATCATAATACACTATTTAGACTTGAAGAAGAACCAGGTGTTGGAACATATATTTTCAATTCAAAAGATATGAATTTAGCATCTCATATAAAAGAGATTTTAGATAGTGGTGCTGTTGATTCACTTAAAATCGAAGGAAGAACAAAATCACCATATTATGCAGCAGTTACAGCAAAAGCATATAGAAATGCTATTGATGATTATTATGCTGGTAATTTTGAAGCTGATAAATATCAAAAAGAACTATTTACAACAAAAAATAGAGGCTTTACTGATGCTTATTTAATTCATAGACCTTTTGAAAAGACAGATTCTCAAAATCATGATTATGCATTAAGTAAAGGTTCTTATGAAGTAACAGGGCTTGTAACTGAAGATGAAGAACACTTCTTATGTAAATATAAAGTTTATCCAAATGAAGATGTTGAAATATTTACTCCAAATGATGAAATCTTAGAAGAGTGTGAAAATGAAATAGGTAAGATTTTCAAAAAAGAAGATGGTTTATATTACATTAATTTCAAAAAAATATTAACTGAAACAAATAAAGAATTAGAATCTGTTCATAGTGGAAATATAAATAAAATTAAATTGCCAGGAAAACTTCCATATTTAACGATGTTTAGGGTTGAAAATATTGATGCTAATATAGAGTAGGATAGATAAAAACAAATGATGTTTTTTAGGGTTTCTCATAATATAAATGTAAAAGCTACCGATGGGACTTTAATTAGTTATTTTAAATTTAAAGAACCATCAAATTTAGAAAATGAAACCATATATGCAACAACTTTTGATGATTTTAATGATCTAAAAGAGATATTTAAACGTGTAGATAAAGAAAAATATTTTACGAATCTTTTTAAAGAAAGTAATATAAGAGCATTGACTAATTTCCCCACACAATTGGGAATTTTAAATATTGATGAGTATATTACAAGGGCAAATTCTAATCAGTTGCCTTGGCAAGAAATAAATAAAATTGATATATATAAACAACTAAAAAATATTCAAAAAGATGAAGTCTCAGTAGCATTAATTGGGAAAACTGGAAGTAGTATAAGTGAAATGGTAACATCTTGTACCGCTTTGAGAATTTTATACAAGAAATTAAAAGAAATTTATAAAAATATTAAATTTGATATTTATATAAATGCTTCTAATAATAGTTTTTATACAAGAGATAAAGAGTTGTATCAAACTCAAGAGTTTATATCTAATGTTTTCCCTTTGTCTATAACTGTTAAAAAATTATGTGAATATGATTATTTTATTGATAATAGTATTACTCCTAAATTATTAAATTTAGACTCTTTAAATTATGTAGATGCATGGCTTTTTAAATTTGGAATAGATTATCAAAAAATAGATAATAATGAAAAATATAATCAGATAAATATTTCAAAATATGAAATTCAATCAAGTTTAATAAATAAGTTGAAAGAAGCTAGATTAAAAGGTAAATTACTTTTATATCATCCTTATTCTGCAAATATTAATAAATCAATTCCTCAAGCAATAGCATCAGAGTATTTAAAAGAACTTATACTAAAAGCCGAAGATTATATTATTGTTTCAGTTCTTGCCATTGATGGAAAAATAAAAGATGATAGATTTTTAGATTTAACAAAAGAGTCTAAAAATTTGAGTGATTTTATTTATATTATCTCTTGTATGGACAGAATAATAACAACAGATACTGCTACTTTTCATATAAGTGATGCTTTTATGATACCAACAGTTGTGACATTTACAAATACGAATTATATGAAAGATATTAAATATTTTAAATATACTAAGCCAATATTTATTAAAGATAAATCAAAAAATTTATCAAAATTTATTTATGAAAATGAAAATTTAACCCTTTATAAATTTGAATCATGGAACAAATTGAAAGTAAACAAGATTATAAAACTATTAGATACTTTTTGATATAATCAAGCTTTAAAAAAATTAAAAAAGGGTTATAAATGAATTTTGTATCTATTATTATGGGTAGTAAATCTGATTATGAAATAATGAAAAATTGTTCTGATACATTTGAAAAATTTAATGTGAAATATGAAATGATTATATCTTCAGCTCACAGAAGTCCTGAAAGAACTAAAGATTATGTAAAAGAAGCAGAAGAAAAAGGTGCTGTTGCATTTATTGCTGCTGCTGGAATGGCTGCACATCTTGCTGGAGCATTAGCTGCTAGTACAACAAAACCAATTATTGGAGTTCCAATGAAAGGTGGAGCAATGGATGGTATGGATGCTATGCTTTCAACTGTTCAAATGCCAGCGGGTATGCCAGTTGCAACTGTTGCTTTAGGAAAAGCAGGTGCTGTAAATGCTGCATATCTTGCAATGCAAATTTTAGCTATTACTGATAAAGAATTAGCAATAAAATTAAAAGAAGATAGAATCGTAAAAGCAAAAGCTGTTGAGAGTGATTCTAAAGATATTGAAGTAATTTTATAATGAAACCTGTTGCACTGTTTACTTTACCAAATTGTAAATGGTGCAAAGAGGCTAGTATTTACTTAAAAACTAAAAAGATAAAATATAACCTCATAGATTTATCAAAAAATAAAGAAGCATTAAAAGATTGTCAAAAGCACAAATGTACAGGAGCTCCTGTTATTCTAATAGGTAATGTATGGATTTGTGGTTTTGATAAAGATAAAATTAATAAAGAGTTAGGAATTAAATAAATGGTTACATTTTCACAAATTCTATTAAAATTACAAGAATTTTGGGCAAAACAAGGTTGTAATATTGTTCAGCCTTATGATATTCCAGCTGGTGCTGGAACTTTTCATCCAGCAACACTTTTAAGAAGTTTAGATTCAACTCCTTGGAGTACAGCTTATGTTGCACCAAGTAGAAGACCAACTGATGGAAGATATGGAGAAAATCCAAATAGATTAGGTGCATATTATCAATTTCAAGTATTGATAAAACCAAGTCCAGATAATATCCAAGATTTATATTTGCAATCTTTAGAATTTTTAGGCTTAGATGTTTCAAAACATGATATTAGATTTGTTGAAGATAACTGGGAATCTCCAACTTTGGGAGCTTGGGGATTAGGATGGGAAGTATGGCTTGATGGTATGGAAGTTACACAATTTACATATTTTCAACAAGTTGGAGGACTTCCTTGTGATCCTGTTGCTGTTGAGATAACTTATGGAACAGAGCGACTTGCTATGTATTTACAAGGTGTTGATTCTGTATTTGATATTGTTTGGAATGAAAACTCTTTTGGAAAAACAACTTATGCAGATGTTCATAAAGAGGGTGAGTATGAGTTTTCAAAATATAATTTTGAAGTAGCAAATACAGATATGTTATTTAGACATTTTGATGATGCATTTAATGAATGTAAATCATGTTTAGAAGCTGGTTTACCACTTCCTGCATATGATCAATGTATGATTGCTAGTCATGCTTTTAACACTTTAGATGCAAGAAAAGCTATTTCTGTGACTGAAAGACAAAACTATATCTTAAAAGTACGAGAATTAGCTCAAGGTTGTGCAGTTTTATACAAAGAACAAGAATCTGAAAGATTAAAAAGAATAGGTAGATAAATTTTGAAACTTCAAGAAATCTATGATTTTTTAAATCAAATTTCACCTTTTGAATTACAAGAAAAATGGGATAATTCTGGCTTAATTGTAGGTTCTTTTGAAGATGAAATTAAAAATATTTATCTAAGTATAGATTTAGATGAAGAGCTAGTTAGTAAAATAGAAGAAAAAAGTTTAATAATTACTCATCATCCTTTAATTTTTTCTGGTTTAAAAAGAGTAAATTATAATACTTATAGTACAAAATTATTAAAAGAGTTAATTAAAAAAGATATTTGTTTGATAAGTATGCATACAAATATTGATAAAACTCATTTGAATAGATATTTTATTGAAAATATTTTAGAGTTTAAAATAACTAATTCAAAAGAGTTTGTTTCTTGTTGTGATGTAAATATGAGTTTTAATGATTTGATTAAATATATATCTACAAAATTAAATTTAAAAATAACAAAAGCAGTTAAATGTAATAGTTTTATTAAAAAAATAGCTATTGTTACAGGTGCTGGGATGTCATTAATTGATGAAATTAATGCTGATTGTTTCTTAACAGGAGATATAAAATATCACGATGCAATGGAAGCAAAAGCAAGAGGTTTATCTCTTATTGATATAGGACATTATGAAAGTGAAAGATACTTTAGCCCCTTATTAGAGGGACTTCTTTCTGAATATTTGAAAAAAAATAAATTAAAAGCTATAATAACAGCTTCAAAAAATCCATTTGAGTTTTTTATAGAAGGAGAAACGGTTGAATAAGTATTTACAGGATTTAATCAAATTATCAAAATTTGATACAGCAATTAGTATGTTTGAGCCAAAGATTGAAAATGAAAAAGCTAAATTAGCAACATTTGTTGAAACAGCAGCATCAATCAAAGCATCAATTAATTCTATGTATTTAGAAATAGATGATGTGAAATCAAAAAGAACAAAAAACAATATTCATTTAGCAGAATTAAAAACTAAATTAGACAATATTGCTAAAAAAAATAAAGATGTTAACAACGAAAAAGAGTTAAAAGCTTTACAATTAGAAGAAGAAATTGCAAAAGAGCAAATTGCATTTGCAAATGAAGAGATAGATAGATTAGATAATCTTGCTAAAAACAAAGAAGTAACTTTAAAAGAGTTACAAGAAAAATTAGCTGTTGAAGAAGAAGATATAAAAGAGATTCAAGTTGCAGTAGATACAACAATTGAAAATATAAATAAAGAAAGAAATGTTGTATATCAAGAAAGAAGTGAATTATTAGAGAAATTTGATAATAAAATTTTAACTTTCTATGAAAAAATCAAAAGATGGGCTAAAGATTCAGCTGTTGTTCCTGTTAAAAAACAAGCATGTTATGGATGTTATATGAAAATTAATGATAAAACTTATGCTGAAGTTATTAAAGCAGAAGAAATTGTTAATTGTCCTCATTGTG
>ERZ724518.1479-NODE-1479-length-10609-cov-7.857021_pt1 | contig 10609 bp, 10 predicted proteins | sample MGYA00376051_ERZ724518 | MGnify/ENA primary metagenome ERZ724518 (study PRJEB28724, sample SAMN07190885) | wastewater metagenome | isolation source: influent of sewage treatment plant in Hong Hong | place: Hong Kong | collected 2016-03-17 ... | reverse complement strand
TCATCAAGAATATAGTCGAATGAATTAGCTTTCAGACAAGGAACTGAGCCGCAGGCTGTACTAGAGTACGGCAAGGCGAAAGTGACGAAGTATCAAAGCTAATTCAAATGACTATAAAACCAATCAAGTCAGAAATGTTCACCTCAGCTCAGCTATTTTACATAAGGAAAAAAACAAAGAAAAAACGCATAAAATTATGTTCCAAAAACACTGATTTTATGCGTTTTATTGTTAGATTATCTCAATTCTCAAGCTCAAAATTGAGAGTGTACCTACATTATTTAGATTTAATGTAGTTAACACCGTCTGCTTTTGGCGCTACTGCTTGTCCAAAGAAGGCAGAAAGTGCAATAACTGTAATCAAGTATGGAGCGATTTGGAGATATACTGATGGAATATCTTTCAAACCAGGCAATTGACTACCAATAACCGCAAGACTTTGTGATAGTCCGAAGAATAGACTAGCAAGCATTGCACCAATTGGGTTCCATTTACCGAAGATAACTGCCGCCAAGGCAATGAATCCAGAACCAATAATCGTAGTCGCCGAGAAGTTGATATTAACAGATTGGGCACTTACAGCACCACCAACACCGCCTAAGAAACCTGCAATCAGTACACCTGCATAACGCATTGCGTATACATTGATACCAAGGGTATCAGCTGCTTGAGGGTGTTCACCAACAGAGCGAAGTCGCAAACCAAATTTTGTTTTATACAAAACAAACCAAGAAGCAAATGCAGTCAGTATAGCGACATAACCCATCAAACTTGTATTTTTAAAGAATAAATCACCAATAACAGGAATATCTGCCAATACTGGGAAAGAGAACTTACCAAAAGACTCACGAATACTATCAGTTTGTCCTTTATTATAGAAAACCTTAACAAGGAAAACACCGAGTGCAGGTGCTAGTAAGTTCAATACGGTACCAGAAACTACGTGATCCGCTCTAAAGTTAATAGTGGCTATCGCATGGATAGTGGCAAAGACAATACCCGCCAAACCACCAACAATGACCGCTAAAAATGGTGTAGCTTTACCAAAAGTTTCAGCAAATTCAATGTTGAAGACAACACCAGCAAAGGCACCAATAACCATGATTCCTTCCAAACCAACGTTTACGATACCACTTCGCTCAGAGAATACTCCTCCAAGACTTGTGAAAATCAAAGGTGCTGAATAAATGAGCATTTGCGAAATGAGTAGGGTTAAAATAGATAAGTTCATCTTACTTAGCTCCTTTCGCTACTTTTTTTGAATTCAAAAATAGTTCAAAGATATACTTCACACCAATGAAGAAAATAATGGACGCTGTAACAACGTTTATCAATTCTGGTGGAATTTGTGCACGAACCATACCAGGTGCACCTACAGAAAGTGTACCAAATAAGAAGGCTGCAAAAGGAATTCCCAGTGGTGAGTTCGAAGCCAGTAGGGCAACTGACATACCATTGAATCCAATATCTAAATTACCACTTTGAATATAAACGTTCTGGAAAGTTCCTAACCCTTGGATTGCACCACCAAGTCCAGCTAAAGCACCGGAAATAACCATTGATAGAATAATCGTTTGTTTAGCTGACATACCAGCGTAGTTAGATGCAGTTGGGTTGATACCCACTGAACGAATTTCAAAACCAAGCGTTGTCTTTGTCATTAAGAACCAAATAACTATGACAGCAATAATGGCAAAGAAAATACCAATATTCATCCGTGAGTTGTTCGTTAGAGCTCGCAACCATTCTGTTTGATAAGAGGCGTTAGCAGAAACGTTAATTGTAGAATCTGTATTTTTCATCAAATTTTCTGAAAATACATCACGAATGATATAGTTACATGAATAGAGAATGATGTAGTTCATCATAATCGTAACAATAACTTCACTCGTTCCGAGATAGGCACGAAGGATACCAGGAATTGCGCCAGCAATACCACCTGCTACCATCGCTATCACAACCGTACCCAAAATCAAAACTGGTCGTGGTAAATCAGGATTTAACAATGCAAACCAACCTGCAAAGACCCAGCCGACATAGGCTTGACCAGACAAACCAACGTTGAAGAAACCTGCGCGACTTGCGACTGCGAATCCTAACGCAGTAAAGATTAAAGGAGCCATTGCTCGGAAAATCTCACCGATTGATTTGATGTTCCCAAAAGCAGAGTAGAATAATTCCTCATATCCCCAAATTGGATCATAGCCAAAAATGAACATGATGATTGCCCCAAGCACTAAGCCACTGATTGCCGCTAGCAATGGGAATAGTATTGTTTGATATTTCTTAAGCATGTACTTCTCCCTCCTCGATATGACCACCAGCCATCAAGACACCCAATTCTTGTTTGTTTGTCTTAGCAGGATCAACAATACCATGAATGACACCATCGTGGATGACAGCAATACGGTCTGATACATCCAAAATTTCATCCAATTCGAAGCTGACAACCAATACTGCTTTCCCCTTATCCCGTTCAGCAATAAGACGTTTACGAATATATTCAATGGCGCCAACATCCAAACCACGTGTTGGTTGACTGACAATCAATAAATCAGGATTGCGATCGATTTCCCTTGCAATGATCGCTTTTTGTTGGTTACCACCTGAAAGAGCTTTTGCTGGAACTAATTCACTTGCACCACGCACATCAAATTCTTGCATCAATTGACGGGCCTTTTCATTAATCGCTGTGTAATTCAAAATACCATTTTTAGAATTTGGTTCTTTATAGTAAGTTTGTAGAGCAATATTTTCAGCAACGGTCAACGGAAGCACTAAACCATCACGGTGACGATCTTCAGGAACGTGACTCACCTGCATCTCAGTAATCTTACGTGGTGATTTACCAACCACTTCCTCACCTTTAATCGTGATAGAACCAGATTTCACTTTGCGAAGTCCAGTAATTGCTTGAATCAATTCACTTTGTCCATTGCCATCAATACCTGCAATACCCACTATTTCCCCTGCACGTACGTCAAGAGATAGACCTTTCACTGCTGGGATACCGCGGTTTTCATTGACTACCAAATCTTTAATAGAAAGAACAACTTCTTTTGGATGGGATTCAATTTTCTCTGTTTTGAAAGAAACAGAACGCCCAACCATCCATTCAGCCAAATCTTGGTTAGTTGCTCCTTCAACTGCCACAGTTTGAATCGATTTACCACGTCGAATAACCGTTACACTATCTGCAACAGCACGAATTTCATCCAATTTATGCGTAATCAAAATAATCGATTTGCCTTCTGAGACTAAGGTCTTCATAATCTTCAATAGCTCTGCAATCTCTGCCGGAGTAAGTACAGCAGTTGGTTCATCAAAGATTAGTAAGTCTGCACCACGATACAGTGTTTTTAAAATTTCCACACGTTGTTGTGCCCCTACAGAAATATCCGCAACTTTTGCAGTCGGATCTACTTCAAGACCGTAGCGAGCAGAGAGTTCTTTAATTTCTGCAATAGCCTTCTTAAGGTCAATAACACCGGCCTTAGTAGTTTCACTACCTAAAATGATATTTTCAGCAACAGTAAAGGCATCCACTAACATAAAGTGTTGATGAACCATCCCGATACCCAAGTGTGCAGCTTTGGAAGGGGAATCAATTTTCACTTCCTTACCATTAATGACAATCTCACCGCTTGTAGGCTCCAATAAGCCTGCAAGCATATTCATAAGTGTCGATTTACCCGCACCATTTTCACCCAAAAGGGCGTGAATTTCTCCACGTCTGACATTCAAATTAATATGGTCGTTGGCAACAAACTCACCAAATATTTTGGTGATATTACGCATCTCAATGACATAATCCTTAGTCATAATCTAGTTCCTTTCTGATTACAGTTAAACAGATTGAGCCGACTGCCAACCACTAATTCCCAGTTAAGAAAGTAAGGTTACTAGCAGGTTCATTCCAGCTAACTGTACCATTTTTACCAGTAAAACCTACCAATTATGATAGGCTTTACTGAGAAAAATCTCAGCTTCTAAAAGGGCGACCGAGTGGACGCCCTTTCGGAATTCATCAATATAAAACTTATGGTTTTTCTGGTACTTCTATTTTACCATCAAGAATAGCTTGTTTTGCGTCAGCAACAGCTTTCGCAGCATCATCTGAAAGGTTAGTTTCAGCCAACTCTACACCTTTATCAGCAAGAGTATAACGAACGATTTCACCACCAGGGAATTCACCATTTTCAGCTTTTGTAGCAATATCTTTTACTGCTGCACCAACTTGTTTCAAAGTAGATGCCAATACAAAGTTAGATTCTTTACCATCTTTAGAAGTGTAAGCACCTTCTGCAGATTGGTCACGGTCAACACCGATTACCCAAACTTTATCTGCTTCATTACGAGTTTCGTTTTCAGCTTTAGCAGCGGCAAACACACCATTACCAGTACCACCAGAAGCGTGGAAAATAATATCTGCACCTGCAGCGTATTGAGCAGCAGCGATAGTTTGACCTTTAGCAGCATCACCAAATGAACCAGCGTACTGAATATCAATTTTGATTGACTCATCGACAGATTTAACACCAGCTACGAAACCAGCTTCAAAACGGTCGATAACTTCACCTTTCATACCACCGACAAAACCAACTTGTTTCGTTTTAGTTGATTTAGCAGCCGCAACACCAGCAAGGTAAGAAGCTTCATGGTCAGCGAAACCAACGCTAACTACGTTATCTTCGTCAGCTACAACACTATCAACGATAACATAGTGTGTATCTGGGTTGTTTGGAGCCACTTCTTTAATCGCTGATTCCAACGCAAAACCAATACCAAATACTAGGTTGTAACCACCTGAAACTGCTGAATCAAGGTTAGTAATGTAGTCTGATTCACTTGCTGATTGGAAATAGTCATAACCATTACCTTTAGAAAGACCCGCTGCATCGCCCCACTCTTGAAGACCTTCCCACGCAGATTGGTTAAATGAACGGTCATCAACACCACCGATATCGGTAACAATTGCTGCTTTAATGCTTGAAGCACTATCAGATGATGACGAATCATTCTTTGCAGTACGGCTTCCGCAAGCTGCTAAAGAAAGAGCTGCAACTGAAGCTAGCCCAAGGCCAATAAATTTCTTGTTCATTTCTGAACCCTCCTAAAAAAACGTTTTGCAACTATTGTGTTGCAGAATGAAATTGCTACAGTCATTAGACTGCCATACAGACTAAGATAAGTCTGTAAAGGAATATGGAAGTAATTCCCCGACTGTCATCACGACTGTCGATTTATCTTTAGCGACAAGAGTCACTTTTAAATCCTTATCAAAAAATTCCGCCATAACTTGGCGACATGCTCCACAAGGAGATATTGGCTTCTCTGTTTCACCATAAATAATAATTTCAGAGAAGTCACGTACTCCCTCGGAGATTGCTTTAAAAATCGCTGTTCTCTCGGCACAATTCGTCAACCCAAAACTAGCATTTTCTATATTCACACCTGAATATAGTTCCCCAGACTTTGTAACAAGAATAGCACTGACTGGAAAATGTGAATAGGGCACATAGGCATATTTGCTATTGTCTACAACTAGTTCTATTAAATTAGTAGTCTCCATCCGCCTGTGCTCCGTTCATAATTGCTACACCTGACGATGCACCAATTCGAGATGCTCCAGCTTCGATGAAGGCAATAGCATCTTCATAAGAACGTGCACCACCAGAAGCTTTAACGCCCATGTCTGGACCCACAGTTTTTCTCATCAATGCGACGTCAGCAACTGTAGCACCACCAGTTGAAAAACCGGTAGAAGTCTTCACATAATCAGCTCCAGCTTCTTTTGACAATTGACAAGCTCTCACTTTCTCATCATCTGTTAATAAGCAAGCTTCGATGATTACTTTAACAAGTTTATCACCACTAGCATCTACAACTGCTTTAATATCATCCAAAACCAAGGCATCATTTCCAGCTTTTAAAGCACCGACATTGATCACCATATCAATCTCATCAGCACCATTTGCAATAGCATCTTCGGTTTCAAAAGCTTTAACTGCAGAAGTATTTGCTCCCAAAGGGAAGCCAATTACTGTACAAACTTTAACATCACTGTCTTTCAAGCTGTCTGCTGCCAATGAAACCCATGTTGGATTTACACAGACACTAGCAAAATCATATTCTTTTGCTTCAGATAGAATCTTTTCAACCTGTTCTTGTGTTGTTTCTGGTTTTAAGATTGTATGATCAATATATTTATTCAATTTCATGGTTTTCTCCGTACATTAATAAATTATTTCAATAATTTCTTTCGTCTTTACACTTGTTTTATCTATTTTAACATTTTTTTGAAAATTTGTAAGCATATCTTCCGAAATATTTTCATTGCCATAAATTGTCGCAATCTGCTCACCTTCTGTAACAGATTCACCTACTTTTTTATGGAAAATAATTCCCGTTTCGTAATCCAATTGATCCGATTTTACAGCGCGACCTGCACCAAGTTTCATGGCAAATAAGCCAAACTCTAATGCTGGTAGTGCCACGATATAACCGTCTTTCTCTGCATAAACAGGAACTTGGTGTGACACTTCTACAGGTCGGTATAGATCAGATAAATCACCACCCTGTGCAAGCACCATTTCCTCAAACTTCTTCAATGCGAGGCCATTATCAATATGCTGTTTAACTTCTTCAACACTCTTTTCAACATTCGCAAGACCTAACATGATATGTGCTAATTCGCAAATGAAATTGGTTACATCCTCGCGACCTCTCCCTTGCAATATTTCAAGGGCTTCTAAAATTTCTAATCGATTACCAATTGAAGTCCCTACTGGTTGTGACATGTCTGTCAAAACTGCGACTGTTTTACGGCCAACAGCATTCCCTAAATCAACCATGGTTTGTGCAAGAACACGCGCATCCTCCACAGTCTTCATGAAAGCACCCTCACCAACAGTGACATCTAGAAGAATCGCATCTGCACCTGCTGCAATTTTTTTAGACATGACAGAACTTGCAATTAAAGGAATAATATCAACTGTGGCAGTGACATCTCGAAGGGCGTAGAGTAATTTGTCTGCTTTCACCAGATTGTCAGATTGGCCAATTACTGCAACACCAGTTTCTTGGACTTGTTTAATAAAATCTTCTTGACTAACTTCAATTTGAAACCCATTAATCGATTCTAACTTGTCTAGTGTACCACCAGTATGGCCTAAACCACGACCGCTCATTTTTGCTACAGGAACACCAAAACTTGCAACCAGAGGGGCAAGAATCAGGGTGACCTTGTCACCAACACCACCAGTAGAATGTTTATCCACTTTTATACCTGGAATGGCTGATAAATCAATCTGTTCACCCGTTGCAACCATAGACATGGTTAAATCTGAAATTTCACGCGTTGACATGCCCTTAAAGTAAATAGCCATCGCAAGAGCAGACATCTGATAATCTGGAACAGTTCCAGCTACGTAACCGTCAATCAACCATTTGATCTCATCTGACGATAATTCTAAACCATCTCTTTTTTTTTGAATTAAGTCAACTGCTCTCATTTGTTCACACTTTCGAGGATATAATATCCTTTATCCTTCCTGATAATTTCACAGTTTCCAAAAACCTCTTCCATCTTAGCCTTTGCACTTGGTGCACCTTGTTTTTTCTGAATTACAATAGTAAGCGTGCCATTTTCGGATAGATGATTCTTAGCTCCTGAAATCACTTGGTGAACAACCGCCTTACCAGCGCGAATTGGAGGGTTTGAAACAATATAATCAAATTGTTTTGTCACATTTTCATAGATATCGGATTGGAAAATGTCGACAGCAACATTGTTTAGTGTAGCATTTTTTTCAGCCAATGCCAAGGCTCTGTTATTGATATCTATCATTGTAGTGTCAACATGATAGACCTTTGCAAGTGTTAAGCCAATCGTACCATAGCCACAACCTACGTCAAGCAAAGACTTTCCTTCTTCTAAATGAAGAGACTTTAAAAGCACCTGACTTCCATAATCTATCATTTTCTTACTAAATACCCCTGCGTCTGTTTGGAATGTCATTGGGGTGTCCAGTAAAAGAACACGAAGTTCATGAATATCATGTGCTGTACTTGGATTTTTCTCGTAATACATATTTGACATGTCTTAATTATAACATTTCCAAAAAGCGTTTACAAGATGTTTTACTTAAAATCTAATTCGTGCTACAATAGGCCCATGAAAAATGAATTTATAAATTTTGAACGCATTAGCAGAGAAACCTGGCAACAACTTCACCGCCATACGACAGCTCCACTCACACAAGAAGAACTAAACTCCATAAAGAGTTTCAATGATAATATAAAACTCCAAGAAGTTTCGGACGTCTATTTACCATTGATCAATCTCATTCGCATTTATCGTAAAGCTCGCACGGATTTAACCTTTTCAAAAAGTTTGTTTTTACAAAAGAAAATCAAAGAACAACCCTTTATCATAGGTGTGTCTGGTAGTGTTGCTGTCGGAAAATCTACAACCAGTCGACTTCTGCAAATATTACTTTCCCAAACATTTAGGCATGCAAAAGTTGAGTTGGTTACGACAGATGGATTTCTTTATCCAAATGCAGAGCTTCAAGAAAAAGGTCTTCTTGACAAAAAAGGGTTTCCTGAATCATACAATATGGAGCTGTTACTGAATTTTGTGGATACTATAAAAAATGGTGAATCTTTTAGCATTCCAACTTATTCACACGAAATTTACGATATCGTTCCAGATTCTTATCAAACCATCGAGGCACCTGATTTCCTCATCGTGGAAGGTATCAACGTATTCCAAAATCCTCAAAACCAACGATTGTATGTGAGCGACTATTTTGATGTTTCGATTTATGTAGATGCTGACGTGGATAATATTGAAACCTGGTACTTTGAACGATTCCAAAAATTGCTGAAACTAGCTGAAAAAGATCCCACAAACTATTACCATCGGTTCACACATTTACCATTTGCAGAAGTCATTGAAATGGCTCAAAGTATCTGGAAAAATATTAACTTGGCCAACCTAGAAAAGTATATTGAACCGACACGAAACCGAGCAGATATTATCCTACACAAAGGATTGAATCACGAAATCGATGAAATTTACTTAAAAAAATAAATTTCACTTGTCAAATGCAGTCTTTTCATATATAATGGTATAGTTAGTACAAGAAAGGGTGGAGGTGAAACCATTGGCAAACATTAAGTCAGCTATCAAACGCGCTGAATTGAACGTTAAACAAAACGAAAAAAACTCAGCACAAAAATCAGCTATGCGTACTGCAATTAAAACATTTGAAGCTAACCCATCTGAAGAGCTTTTCCGCTTTGCTAGCTCAGCAATCGATAAAGCAGAAACTAAAGGTTTGATTCACAAAAACAAAGCAAGCCGCGACAAAGCACGTCTTGCATCAAAACTTGCATAATAAAAAAGAAGTCTATCAAGGACTTCTTTTTTTCTAGTCTACTACCAATTCAAATGTTAAGGTCTGTTCATTGTACAGATATTGGTAAGTTTCAATCCAGCCCAGTACTTCAAATAGTCGATTGGTACCCGAAGCTGCATATTCCACCATTTGATTCAAGGCTGCTTGATTAGAAAATTGACACGCAATCCGGCGCTGACCTGCCTGATAAAGATTAGAAACAGTTTGAACGACTAATTCCTCATCAAAATTCTCAAAATAAGTGCCTTGCTGAACGTAATAATTTAAGGCATTGTCAGTACAAGAAGGATAGGCAAGTGGTCTCTCCGTATATGGATATTCTGTTCCCCAATAACTCAGTAAGTCCACATCAGCAACTCTATTTCTATACAAGATGGAATCTGGAACACATAGATAGTCATAGCTAATAGTAGATTGCGCTTGACTCCCCATAGCTTCTTCAAAGACTGGATCACCCCAGGTTGAATCTACACCATAGTATTGCTGATCAATCTTCACTAAATTCCAAGCGTGTTCAATGGTTTCACCATTTGTTCCAGTCACATTACCAGATACATAGACAGCTTCTATCCCAGCCAATTTACATAAATATTGAAAGGTTCGGCTATACCCTGCACATACCGAGCTATTATCTAGCAAAACTGATTTTATGGATTGATTGTCCCAACTAATCTGACTATCACTCAAAGCTGCAAGATTATAATCCGTATGCTGAATAATGTATTCATAGAAGAATTTCACAGTATCGTATACGTGATCCTTTGGAGCTTGACTAACGATGGATTGTGCCAAAGTTGCTATTTTTTCACTTTCTTCTTCAACCTGCAGCGGATAGTCAGGCTCAGAAAGGTCCTGATAATCAATGCCATCCCTCATTGCGTCAGTCATCCAGTAATACTCAGGGAAATCATTTGCTACAGAGAAAAATGCACGCGTATAGGTCTCATCGTCTACTCTGTCAATTGTAATCTGCTGTTTGAAGGTACGCAAACCATTAGCTAATTGGAGGTAGACACGGCGTTCCTCATCAGTGTCTAATTGTTGATAATAAAAATAATCAGCAACTTCCTCCCTCATCTGTTGCAATTCATTTTCAAGGACTTTAGCTTCTTGTGATGCTTCTCCGCTGATTACCTTGCTAAAATCCTCTATTTGAGGAAAGTATGAACAGCCTGTCAACTGGG
>ERZ724518.1477-NODE-1477-length-10614-cov-11.015532_pt1 | contig 10614 bp, 7 predicted proteins | sample MGYA00376051_ERZ724518 | MGnify/ENA primary metagenome ERZ724518 (study PRJEB28724, sample SAMN07190885) | wastewater metagenome | isolation source: influent of sewage treatment plant in Hong Hong | place: Hong Kong | collected 2016-03-17 ... | reverse complement strand
TCTCTTCATTTTGAGCAACAGTATATGCACCATTATCAAAAAGTTCTTTCATTGCTATTGTCCCATCATCTCCCATTCCTGTCATCATAACAGCCATAGCCGAACCTCCTACAGTATTATTAACAGATCTAAACATAACATCAACACTAGGTTTATGCTGACTTACTTTTTTTGTATCTAACAATCTTGTTTTATATTCATTTCCATATTTTTCTATTGTTAAGTGCATATTTCCTGGTGCTAAATAGGCATGTCCTTTTTCTAGTACCATACCATCTTTTGCTTCACATACATCAACTTGCGAATTATCATTTAATCTTTGAGCAAAAGAGTTAGAAAAACCGTAAGGAATATGTTGAGTTATCAGAATTGGAGGTAAATCTTCTGGTAACTTTTTAAAAACTCTTAGTAAAGACTCTACTCCACCTGTTGAAGAACCAATAGCAATCAATTTTATTCCAGGTATTGTTGCTTTTCTTAATGGAATAACTTCATCAGGATGCACTTTATAATCAACATCAATATGTTTTACTGCTTTTTTCAAAGCTGGAGGTTTTTTTAATGTATATCTTTTTAATAAAAAAGTTAAATTAAGTAATGTATCTTTTATTCTCTCTTGAAATAATTGCATAGGTTCACCAGTCTCTGGTTTTGCAATAAATCCAACAGCACCATCATCAAAAATATTATTTCCTCTAACACCCTCTCCTGAAATTACAACAGCTGGCATAGGATGAAGTCTCATTAGATTTCTCAAAAATGTAACACCATCCATTTTAGGCATATTTATATCTATTGTCACTAAATCGGGTTCATATTCTTTAATTTTTTCTCTTGCATCAAAGGCATCTGTTGCAACACAAATAACTTCAAACTCATCAATGGCATTTATCATATCTTTGATGATTCTTCTCATTGAAGCAGAATCATCTATTACTAAAACAGTATACACCTATTTTTCCATTCAAATTAATTTTTAAAAAAGTTCTATTTCCATTTCAGGCTCAGCTGCTTTATTATCCATTCCAAACAATTCAACGGCACCAACATATTCTTTAATAACAGGAGCTTTCGTAATTTCTTGTTGTAGAGATTTTTCATCAGATAAAATTTTAGTATCAGTTTCTGATTTTTGTGTAACTTTAATAAAAGTCTCAAAATCATTTGCTAATAAAATTAATCTTCCATGCTCACCTCTTGTATGCTCACTAATTAATTTAAATCCTTCTGATTTACAAAAATCTTTTGCAAATTCTACATTTCTAAATCCAATAGACTGTGCCGACATATTTATTTGCATAATATCAGCACCTCCAGATATTTTAGCAACCATATTATGTTTACTGCAACCCAATTTATACATTTCATTGAGCATTGCTTCAACCGAATATAAACCATATTTCATATCATCATTTGTATTACTTGTTTTTGGTAATAAAAAATGGTTCATACCTTTGATTTTTGTTGCTTTATCATAAAACATAATAGCTACACAAGAACCTAATAAAGTTTTAAAAGCAATTTGATCCATATCACTTCCAACTGCAAATTCACCACCAATTACAGTATGAGTTGAATACCCTTTTGTCTTTTGTGTAAATCTAACTGCTGAAGTTTTTTCAATACTTCCATCTTTATGACCAATTATAATCATACTATTTCCTTCTCTTTTACGAAAATATTTTGACCAACTCTTCTTACATAGTGAACTAAATCTTGAGGATTTTCAGAGTGTCCTAAATATAATGTACCACCTATTTTTAAATGTTTAAAAAGTTTTTTTAAAATTTCATTTTGATCTTCTGCTGAAAAATAGATTAGAACATTTCTACAAAATATAACATCAAATTGATTTTTTGAAAAAGGATAATTACTATCATTTAAATTCATCACTTGAAAAGTAATCATTCTTTTCAAATCATCATTTACTTTGATTAATACCTCTTCTCCAGCTAAGTTTTTTTGCACTCTTCTTTTAAAGTATTTTTGTGGTTTTATCCAATCTGGAAACTCTTTTGAAGATTTTGAGTATCTATAAATACCATTTGCTGCATATTGTAAAACATTTGTATCTATATCAGTGGCAATAATAGAAGCATTGATGTTTTTATTTGTTATAGCTTTTGTCTCAAAAACAGTCATCGCCATAGAATAAGGTTCTTCTCCAGTTGATGATGCAGAACAATACATATTTATTTTTTCACCACTTGTTGCAAACATAGGTAAAACACGGTCTCTTAAATCTACAAAATGAAAATCTTCTCTAAAAAAGTGTGTTTTATTTGTTGTAAATGAATTTATAAATTCTGTAACATGATGTCCCTGCTCAACCATGTGCAAAAGTTCCATAATATCACCATTAAAATGACAATTTCTTTTTAATTTGTCAATTCTATTTGAAATCATAATATCTTTATTCTCTGTAAGAGTAATCCCTGCTAGAGAATAAAGAAGCTTTTTTACCTTATTATGTACATCTTGCGTTGTGTAATTCATGATATTAAGATGCTCTTTTTGCTATACTCATATCTTTTTCAATCTTAATTTGAGCATTTATAATACCAACAACATCTAAAATTAGACCAATACTTCCATCCCCTCTTACTGTTGCAGCACCAATTCCTTGAACACTTCTAAAGTTTTTATCTAAAGGTTTAACAACTACTTGATGTTGATTTAAGAATTCGTCTATTGATAATGCAACTTTTGTATTTCCTGATTTTACAACTATTAACATTCCTTCTTCAAGCTTATTAAAGCTTCTGTCAAGACCAAATAACTGATGTAGTTTAACAACAGGAATAAACTCTTCTCTAAGCATTAATAAATCTTGTGTTCCATCACCAATTTTTTTAATCATTTCAGAAGTTGGTTGTAATGATTCAACAATCGAACTTAAAGGTAGGATATATTTTTGATTTCCAACTCTTATATCTAATCCATCTAAAATAGCAAGTGTCAAAGGTAGCATAATAGTTATTACAGTACCCTCACCTAAATGAGTATCTAATTTAATAGCTCCACCTAGTTTTTGGATATTTGTTTTAACAACATCCATTCCAACACCTCGTCCAGAAATATCTGTAATTGTGTCAGCAGTTGAAAGCCCTGCTCCAAAAATCAACATCGCTTTTTCATTATCTGTCATAGAGTTATATTGATTTTCATCAATTAAGCCATTTTCAAGAGCTTTTTTTGCAACTCTTTCAGAATTTACACCTCTTCCATCATCTTCAATCGTAATAATCATTTGTCCATTTGCTTGTTCTGCTGAAATAGTAATCGAACCAACTTCTGGTTTATTTGTTTGTTCTCTTTCTGCTGTTGTTTCAATACCATGGTCTAAAGAATTTCTAATGATGTGCATTAATGGATCAGTTAATCCTTCAATCATTGCTTTATCAATTTCAACATTATCCCCATAATGTTTAAATTCGACTTTTTTACCAAGTTTTTTAGAAATATCTCTTACAACCTTAGGAAACTTAGAGTAAATAGAATCCATAGGAACCATTCTAATACTCATGATAGAATCTTGCATATCTCGAATATGTCTTTCAAGTAAATCTAATCTTTCAAGAACAGAATTTCTAGTTTTTGACTCTTCAATAGTAGAAGAAAATTGTGTAAGCATAGCATTTGTAATAACTAAATCACCAACATTATTCATTAATAAGTCTATTTTATCTAAATTTACTCTAATACTATTATTGTTGCTTGAAACAGTTTTTTTAGAAGGATCACTTGATTCTTCTTCATCTTTTTGTTTTGGTTTTCTTTGTTGAATTTCTTTTTCTTCAGTTGCTTTTTGAGTTTTTGTCTCTTTTATATCATTTGTTTCCATAACTGAATCAGGAGTGATTTTTGGCATTTCATCAAAGAAACCAAAATCTTCTTTTTCTTTATCAGAAGTTTTAAAATCATCATCTTTTGTATTATTAGAAATAGTTTCTAAGTCTTCATCAAAAAAACCATAGTTTTTATGTACTTCATCAATTTCATCATCAGCAAATATTCCATAAGCTTTACTTTTAGAGTCTCGTTGTTCATTTAAGTCATTATCAAAAAAACCAAAATTATCATTATTAGAATTATCTACAGCTTTTTGTATTTCAACAACTTTTGGAGTTTCTACTGGCTTAGGAGCTACTACTTCAGCTTTTTTTACAGTTCCTCCATTTGAATAGGCTCTAATTTCTTCTAATAAAGATGAAGTCATTTTTGTAAATGTTTCTCTATCTAAATTGTCACCAACTTCTAACTCTAAAAGTTCTTTCATAACATCAAGACCATCTATTAATGTTTCAGCCATTTCAGGAATAAATTCAATCTTATGATTTCTTAATTTATCCATTAAGTTTTCAACATCATGTGTAAACTCAGCAAATAAAGCAAGTTCAACAGATGCTCCACTACCTTTTAATGTATGAACATCACGAAAGAGTTGCCCCATCTCATCATCTGTTAAAGTTCCATTATTTTCAGCTTCTAATAAAACATTATCCGCTGATTCAAAAAGTTCAGCAGCCTCTTCAAGAAACATTTCTCTATATTTAGAAATATCGAATGACATAAAAAACTCCTCTTTTATCTACTCAAAACTATATTAACTGCTTTTAATAACTGATCTGGAACAAATGGTTTTACAATCCATCCTGTTGCTCCTGCAGCTTTTCCTTTTGCTTTCATTTCATCACTTCTTTCCGTTGTAAGTACTAAAATTGGTTTTTTAAAGTATTGTGGTATTTTTCTTAATTCACCTATTAAAGTTAATCCATCCATATTAGGCATATTAACATCTGTAATTATCAAATCAAAATCATTAGCCTTAGCTTTTGCTAAACCATCAACACCATCAACACCTTCTGTTACATCTGTGTAACCACCCTCGTTTAGTGCATAGTTTAACATATCTCTTAGCATTGTAGAATCATCAACTATTAAAAGCTTAGCCATATTAAAACCCCTTAAGTTTTCTAAAAAAAATTATTTATATCATACTAACGAAAGAAATATTAATTTAGGATTAGAATAAATGAAAAAATTGAGGTTTATATACTATTAAAGAGGATAATTTTGAGATTTAAAGAAATAATATAAAAGTAAGGCATAAATTCCTTACTTTTTAAAATTAGTTAGAAGATAATTCTATTCTGTCTTTTTTTACTTTTAGAACTTTTACCTCTATTATTTGACCTACAGACAAAATATCAGAGATATTAGTTACTCTTTCTTTTGAAATTTTAGAAATATGTAAAAGTCCCTCTCCACCTTTTGGTAATAAAATAAATGCACCAAAATCAACAACTCTTTCTACTTTTCCTATAACAACTTCATCAACTTGATATAATTTTTCAAAATCTATATTTTTTGGTGAATCTTTTTTTGAAGGTGCATTATTTGAAATAGATTTTATATGTTCACAAGCATCTAAAATATTTTGCTTACTACCACCACTTACTTTTACTGTTCCATTATCTCTATCTAAATCAATAGAAACTGTGAATTTCTCGATAATTTCTTTTATTGTTGCACCTGCTTTTCCTATAATTACCATAAATTTACTAGGATCTATTGCAAATTGCTCAACTAATGGTAAAGCATTGCTCGGTACTATTTCCCTTGCTGCTTCTTCCATTAAGCCTAAAATATGAACTCTTCCTTCTTTTGCTTGAAGTAGTGCTTCTTTTAAAACACTTAACTCAATACCACCAAGTTTTATGTCCATTTGAAGTGCAGTTATCCCTTTTTTTGTTCCTGCAACTTTAAAATCCATATCTCCATCATGATCTTCAAGTCCCATAATATCAGTAAGAACTGAATATTTATCACCTTCAACAACCATTCCCATAGCAACACCTGCTACTAAATCAGAAATAGGAACACCTGCTGCTTTTAAAGCTAATGAACCTCCACAAACAGTTGCCATTGAAGAAGAACCATTTGATTCAAGTATTTCTGAAACTATTCTTACTGTTTCATTATAATCGCAATCTATCGTAGCTTCAAGTGCTTTTTTAGCTAAATTTCCATGACCTAATTCTCTTCTTCCTACTCCAAACATTGGTTTAGCCTCTCCCACAGAAAATCCTGGGAAGTTATAATGAACCATAAATTTTTCCATTGAAGTTGATTTGTCAGTTAAAACTTCATACATTTGACCATCTTTTGGTCCTGCAATCGTTCCAACTACTAAAGCCTGTGTTTCTCCTCTTGTGAATAAACAAGAAGAGTGTGCTGAAGGTAAAATATTAGTTTCAATACTAATAGGTCTTACATCTTTTAGACCTCTTCCATCTGCTCTTATTTTTTCATTTACAATCATATCTCTTACAATTTCTCTTTTTACAATAGATACTGCTTCATAAATTTTTGAAAATTCTATTTCATTCATAGTGCAATGATCATTTTTAGAAATTACTTTTGCAATATCTTTTAATTGTGTTGCTCTTTCACTTTTTGCAAGTTTTTTTATAGCCTCTTTTATCTCATTTGAAAAATTATCTCTAATATAGTTTATAATTGATTCTTCAATACCAAACTCAACTAATTCTACTTGAAATTTTTCTTTACTTGCAGTTTCAAATGCTTTTTCATAAGTCAAGTTTGCTTCTTTTAAAGCATTTTGTGCAAATTCAATAGCTTCAACTAAAGTATCTTCATTCATTTCATTTGCATTATGAATTTTTGTAAATGCTTCTATATCAACTTCAACCATTTGACTTGAAGATATTGTTTTCATCTCTATCATCAATAATTCATCTTTTGACCCTGCTACATATAAATCTAAAGTTGAATTAGACATCTCTTCAGGTGTTGGATTGATAATATAACCATCTTCAACTCTTCCAACTCTTACACCACAAACAGACTTTTTAATCGGAAGATTTGAAGTATATAAAGCTGCATTTGCAGCATTTAAAGATAAAGCTTGTAAATCAACATTTTTATCAGCACTTAAAACTATAACCGTAATAGTTGTAGGATAAACATAACCTTTAGGAAAAAGTGGTCTTAAACTTCTATCAATTACTCTTGAAGTTAGAGTTTCGAAATCACTTAATTTTCCTTCTCTTTTTATAAATCCACCTGGTAATTTAGCTGCTGCATAAGTTTTTTCGACATATTGAACTGTTAATGGAGTAAAATCTTCACTTACAGGATTATCAAATTCACTAACTACTGTAGCTAAAACAACTGCATTTCCTATTTTTGCTAATACTGAACCATTAGCTTGTTTAGCTACTTTTCCAAATTCAAAAATCTCTTGTTTTCCGTTTAATTCAAATTCACATACCATTGACATATTTTTATCCTTTTATATAACTCTTTAATTAATTTTCTTCTTGCATTTTATATTTTTGTTTAAGTCCACCAAGTGGTTTTAATAGCACTGTTACATATACTATTTCTTGTTCGATTCCTTTTTCATCACTGTAATAAAGTCTTGATGTTGGAACAACTTCATTTTCAAGTCTTAAATCTAAATTCCAACAACTATCATCTATATTTAAACTTACCCCTTCTCTACTTTTAGTATTTTCCAATAGATTATAGTTTTGGTAATAAGAAAAACTATAATCTTTAGATATTTTATATGAAGTACTAAATCTATAAGATTCTAAATCCTCTCTATCTGAATTTTCAGTTGTTTTTGATTCATAATAACCCATACCTAAAGATAAGTTTTGATAAGTAAATATTGAATTAATAGAATCTTCTACAAATTCTTGATCTTCTACATTGTAAACTACTTTTCCACTAATAGTTCCAAAATCATGATAGAACTTAACATAGTTTTCAAAATCTTGTAGTTGTGGTTGGTCAAACTCATCATATAATATAGATTGTGAAATTTTATGATTAACTATTTGTTTTAAACTAGAATTATCGTATAACGATTGATTTGCTGACAATTTAATATTTTTTTCTTCTTGTGCAATAGGAAAAGCTTTTAACTCTTCTTCTTTTAAAGAACCTTTTTGAGTTGTAATTTTATATAAATCTCCATCTTCACTCAAATTTTCAGGGACTACATATTCAGCTTTAAAATTAACCGTATGTAAATAATTCTCATAAGGCTTTATTAAATCACTACCTATTCCAACTGTTGTTCTATTTTGAACTAAAGTCCCATCTTCATATCTAATTGTATTAAAATTTTCATAATCATACTTACTAATTATAGTTTTATTCTCTACAAAAGCATAAAAATAATCATCAAGAAAATGTTCACTATAGCTTAAAGGTAAACTAACTTCATAAACATTGGCTGTTAATCCTTCAGGTCTGGTATAATTCATATATTTTGAATCAAAAGAGTAAACTAAATTATCAAAAAGCTCTTTATTATATGAATGAAATTGTAATTCTGGTAATTGTTGTAAAGTTTCGTCATTAGACTCTTTTGTACCATCAATATAATATCTACCATAAGTTCCTGTATAATATTCAGGAGTAGTATAAAAATAGTTTATTTTAGATGCAACTTTTTTATCAGTTGAAGTAACATCATCATTTTCTAAAGTTATATATTCAATATCATTTAAATAATTGATAGATGTAAATAATCCATCTTCTGAATTATTTTTCGAAAAAATATTTCTTCGTTCATAATCTAAATCAAATCCATAATGTTCTTGATTTTGTAAACTATTTTCTAAAAAATAATCATCTTTTTCTTGAAAAATACCACTTTTTATTCTAAGCATCGAATCAGGAGAATCTGCATATCTATAATAAACATAAGCACCATTCCCTCTTAAAGTTCTGACTTGAGGTATTAATTCAATATCATAATTATGGGCTGGTGCAAAATATATAGGTTGAGAGTAATAAAGTCCTTCATCTTGTGAATAACCTAAAGTTGGAAGAAGCAAACCTGTTCTTCTTGTTGTATCAGTTGGAAAACCAATATAAGGACTATAAAAAACAGGAACATCTTTTACATACAATCTTGGATTATAAGCATTAATCCATTTTGATTCTGTATTATAAGTTGCACTTGATGCTCTAATACTCCAAGTAGGTTCTAAACAATCGCAAGAAGAAATAATCGAGCTATCAAGTTCTATTTCCTCTTTTTCCTTATTTGAAGTCTTTGAATTTATCCAAACCTTATTACTTTGTTCTTGTAAAAACATTGGATTTTGATTTACAATATCTTTTTTTAAATCAACAAAAGCATAATTACTCTGTGTTTGAATGTTATTATCTTTAATTACAAGTACATTATCAAAAAGCTCAAAAGTCTCATTTTCTTTATTATAAATAATCTTATTTGCACTTAAATAATAAGTTGGAGAGTAAATAACAACATCCCCACTTGCAGTTACTATATTTTCTATTGCATCAACATTTTTTGCAACTAACTGAAATTTTTCATTATTTAACTCTTGTGCATTAACACTTACTAAACAAGAAGCAATAAAGAGTGAAGCTACTATTTTTTTACGCATTTATAACCAACGATTTACCTGTAATATCATGAAAAGTTTTTCTACCTTCATTAAAAAATCCAACTAAAAAACCAATGTAAAAGAACATTTCAGAGAAAATTCTTCCTACTGCTCTTAAAAAAGATGAAAATATAGAAATTCTTCCCCAAGAATCAGCATCTATAACTCTAATTTTTACAATAATTTTACCAATAGTTGCACCATAATACCAAACAAAAAAAGTTTGATAAATTATTTTCAATATGATTAATGGCATTACTAATTCAACTTTCATTAATTGCATCATCGCATCAGCATCACTACTAACTGCAATTATACTTTCCCAAAAAATCATCATAATAAGTAAGGTCATTAAAAAATCATCAATTATATAAGCCAATGCTCTTGAACGCATCGAAGCTAATTGAAGATTCTCAATACTATTTTGTTGCATCGATTTCTTACTTTAAAGCTTGATATGCAATATCTGATCTGCATTTTTTACCAGCAAAATGTACTTGCCCACATAAAGCATAAGCTCTATCTCTAGCTTCTTTAATACTTTTTCCAAATCCAACACAAACAAGAACTCTTCCACCTGTTGCCATTAATTTACCATCAATTTTTTCAACACCAGCATAAGAAATATGTGAATTTTCAAGTAAATCAGCATCAACTATTTCATCAACTATAATTTCAGCAGGAGTACTTGAACCATAAGGATAATTCCCACTTGCCATTACAACACCAACACCAAACTCTTTTTTGATTTTAATATCTAATTTATCAAGTTGTTTTGTTGCACCTTTATAAAATAGTTCAGATACAGGAGTTTCAAGTAATGGCATTAAAATTTCACACTCTGGATCACCAAATCTTACATTATATTCTAAGATAATTGGTTCACCTTTAACAACCATAACTCCAATGAATAAAACACCTTCAAATGGAGCATTTTCTTGTTGCATACCTTTTAGAGTTGGTTTGATAACTCTTTCTCCAATTTTTTTATAAATATCCTCATTTACAAGTGGAGTTGGAGCATAAGCACCCATTCCTCCTGTATTTGGTCCAGTATCGCCATCCCCTACTCTTTTATGGTCTTGAGCAGCAGGTAAAACCTTATAATTTTCACCATCACAAATAGCAAAAACAGATAATTCATAACCATCTAAAT
>ERZ724518.1474-NODE-1474-length-10620-cov-3.373876_pt1 | contig 10620 bp, 8 predicted proteins | sample MGYA00376051_ERZ724518 | MGnify/ENA primary metagenome ERZ724518 (study PRJEB28724, sample SAMN07190885) | wastewater metagenome | isolation source: influent of sewage treatment plant in Hong Hong | place: Hong Kong | collected 2016-03-17 ... | reverse complement strand
TGACCGGTCCATTTGCCGGCCATGGCCGGTGTCTGTTTGCTGTTCCGGTCGGAGGCCACTTCATCCTGCACGTTTTTTCGCACCGAGGCAAAGATGTCGTGAAAATCCTGGTAGCGCAGGTTGCCCCTCAGGGCTTCGATAAGCTGTCTGGTGAATACGCTGTTCGGGTAGCGCTTTGATTCCCAGGATCTTTCGTTGGTTTCACTGGAACTCAAAAGCAGTTGCAAATTGGAATTGACGATCAGGTCCGGATCGATATTGGCGCTGGTGGCACCATCGGGGGCGCCCAGTCCACCTGCGTAGCAGGTATCGAGAACTATGAAGGTGCGCTGTTTCTTGAGCTTAGCCCTTACTTCGCGCAAGAGCTTCTGCATGGGCAGGCTGGTGGAAAAGAGTTCCAGATCACCCAGGTTGGTATCGTAGGTTACCACTGAGTTGAGGGCGCCAATTTCTCCATAGGTTGGCGTGCCATGGGAGGAAATGAATATGAATACGATGTCGCCTGCCCCGGCCCTGGCCGGCAGCCAGTCGCTTATGGTATCGAGAATGGTGCGGCGTGTGGCGGCATCATCCAGCAAGAGTTTGATATTGCTCTCTGCAAAACCGGCTTCTGCTTGCAAAAAGTTGGCTACATCACCGGCATCTTTGCCTGAATATCTAAGCCTGGGTATTTTCTCGTCCCTGAAGTTCGAAAGACCGATCACTACGGCAAATCTATTCCGGGGGGCATTCTCTGTAGGCAGGGGGCGATTTTGTACGGCGAATATCTGGTCGAGATTACGGGTCAGATAGGCGAAATGGTTGGCTTCGTCGATGTGTTCCAGGGCGGCCTGTCTGTCTTTATCGGCGCCTTCCTGGTTGCCCGATTTATAGCGGCAGTAGGAGCGCCAGAGGAGGGCCTGCCCCGCCTCCAATTTGTTGCCCATTTTGAGAGGCGAAACGCTCAGCCCGGCATGAGCTTCGGTAAGTTTATCTGCTGCAAGGGCGTAGTTGCCGGCCAGGGCTTCGACTATACCCAGGGATTCCAGCAAGAGAGCTGTGGTGATGGCTCCCTGGTCCGTGCTATCCGTCTTACTGAGGCAGCGCGTGAGAGCCTGGCGGGCATTTTTGATCTGTTCCTGGGCGCGGCGTTCTTTCAAAAGCACATAAGTGAGAGCGAGCGAGCGCTCCAGGTGCGCCGAGCCGGTGGGCCCGGTTTTCTTTCTGGCTTCCTCCAGAATGGCTTTTGCTCCGGCGAAGTCTCTTCTGGCCAGGCTTATTTCTGCCAGGTAGTAGTAGACCAGATCCACTAGCGGAGCTGCCAGGGAAGTGCTTTGGGAGGTCTGCGGGGGGCTTGTGCGGGGCGAATCTTGTCCCGCCTTTTGCGAGTCTTCTGCGAAACTGAGCACCGGTTGGTTTTCCAGGGCTGCCTGCAGAGACTTGAGGGCGCTGTCGTAGTCGGCGCTCCACAGGCTGGCGGCACCGTGGTAGAAGAGCAGTTCGGCATAGGCGGCCGGTAAGAACTGCTGCTGCTGATATTTTGGATGGCAGCGGGCCATGGCCAGGGCCAGACCTGAGCAGTGTGCTGATTGCAGGGGTTGACCGAAACAAAGGTGGAAGATGGCGGAACTTTGATTGGCGAATATCTTCGAGACCCTGAGATTTTCTTGCGCCGCTTGCATATCCTGACCGGTCAAGTTCATGGTCTGGGCAACACTACGCCAGTCTAAAATATTGGCGTCGTATTGTTCAAAGATTTCACTCAAGCGCTCGTCGTTCAAGGTAAAGGCCTGGGCGTCGTAGTTACCCGCCAGGCGTAGATGTTCCTGCATGGCTTTTTGCATGTCCGTGGACAGACTCGCCAGTTTGGCGGAGATCTTTTCCAGTTTAGTCGCCAGCTCTAGATTCGACAGGACGACCCGGGGCTCGGCTTGCACCAGGGGCGGTTGCACCCGGTAGAGCCCTTTCTCGGCATTGTTGACGGTTTCGTGGGGCTTGTCTGCTGCTTTCCCGTGGGCGGGCGGTACTGATAAGCAGCAGTGTAAGCAGAGTAGGAGCGCCGGCCAGGTTGTCTTGCTCAGTAAGGCTTGCAAAGTTTTCCCGTGGTTAGTCGGTTGCTCTTGGAACCTTCGGCTTACCTAGAGTTCTTCTGCGCCCAAAAGTTTAAGCTCTGTCATGGTGTTGCTTAATTCTTCGGCGTGTCTGGCTTCATGCGATTCAAACCAGGTGGAAATGGCATCGATGACTTCCGGTTTGAAATATTTGGTTTCCAGCAAGAGGTGGCTGAGGCTGGAGAACCAGCGCAGTGTCTGGTCATCAGAGGGAATGGAATTGGATAGTTCAATTGCATCTTTGGAGATCACGCATTTGTCTTTGCGTCCCTGCAAAAGTAGTATCGGCAGTTGCGGTTTCAATTTCTTGGCGAAGTGTTCGTTCTTGTCCACATACTCCTGGGTGCTGAGAAGTTCAGCCACCGTCATTTTGTGTCGCATGAGCGGGTCATCGAGCATGTCGGAGACGATGCGCTGATCGCTTGATACCAACTTTTTCATGAAAAAATTGAGATTGATATTGAACTTCGGATCAATGATGATGCCTTGCAATCCAGCGGCAATGCTACCCGGGGAAAAGAACATATGGGGATTAACCTTCACTGCCGGTGCGGCGATGACAATTCCGTCCACCAGGTCGGGATGTTCGCTGGCTAAATGTAGGCAGGGCGTAGCGCCCAGGCTTTCCCCTATAACAATCAGGGGGATGCCCGGGAATTTTTCCCGCATGGCCTGTGCCAGGAGCACCAGGTCTTCGAAGCTCTTGGCATAATTGAGCTTACGTTTTTTATCGTCGCCTTGATTGAATTTGTTGTCGGGGTCGTAGAAACAGCGGCCGAAACCTCTCATGTCAAAGGCCACGGCATAATAGTTGGCAGAGGCAAAGGCGCCGCCGGCAATGCGGTAGCGAGCACCGTGCAAGGTGAGACCATGTACGAAGAGCACCAGACGTCGCGGTGGGGTTTCAAAGCCCTTGGGGAGAAACTCATAGGTCGGGATGCCTACTTTTTCAGTCAGTGTGCCGTCCTGAACGAATGTAAATCGTTCATTGGGGTCTTTCGGGTACTTGCTCCAGTCCGGTTCCTGGGCTCCCGCAGCAGCTGCCAGCGTAAAGAGCGAGGAGAAGGCAATATAGAGGGCTTTTTTGAGGACGGGATTAAGTCGGTAATTCATCTTCGAACTTTACCGCGACCTGGTTCGACTTGGCAAATTGGGAGAGATAAAAGTAGCGAGATTAATGAACAGGCTTCCCACTCGGTTCATGTCTTTTGTTACCCGGCTGCAGTTTGCCCGGCCGCCTGTGCCGGCTGGTTCAAATTGCCATTTCAGTGCTATGTTAGGTAAAAGCATCGTTGCTTGCCAGGAGGCTAAGAATTAGTTCTGAGGTTAGTGGAGGTGATTAGTGGGCTTGAGGAAATCCCTTAGTGTCGCTATGTCGCTTGTGCTTGCTCTGCCGGTGTTTCTGCCCGAGGCGACGCCGGCCAGCGTCAGCCGCAGCCATTATGAAAAAGCTATGTTGTTGCAGTCTGAGGAGCACCACCGTGATGCTATCAGTGAATTTGCTCTTGCTATAAAGGAAAATCCCAGGGACGCCGCCTCTTATCTGGGCCGCGGCGTCAGTCTGATCTGTCTGGACCAGTATGGGGAAGCCGCTAAAGATCTCAGTCGCAGTATTTCTCTTGACCCACATCTGTGGCGCTCTCACGGCTGGCTGGGTTTCTGCTATCTGGTGGGTGGTCAGACGGAAAAGGGTATCTCTGAATTGAACATTGCCATCGCTGGTTGGGGTCCCGACATAAGCCTGGTGGAACGCAGTGATATTTTGTCCAATCGCGGTAAGGCCTACAAAAAGCTCGGCAAGCGTCAGCAGGCCGAGCAAGATATGGCCCTTTCCAGAAAGCACGCCGTTCTCAAGGCTGCTAAAGAAAGCCGTGAAAACGGCGATATCGGCACTGCCTTAAAGCTTTGCGATAGAGCTTGTGCCGAACTGCCCGATCAGGCCGACGCTTTTTTTATGCGCGGCTGCGTTTACCTTAACCAGGATCGTCTCAAGGAAGCCCTGGCTGATTTCAACCGCGCCATCAAGCTGACTCCTGTCTATCCCGGCTTCTATTATTTTCGCGCCGACTGTTTGACCGAAATGGGGCGCATCGATGAAGCCATTGCCGACTACAGTAAGGTGCTCACTTTGAAGCCTCGCCTGGTGGCCATGGAGTTTACCTTCGAGACCGGTAGAAGGCGTGGAAACTCTGATATGACCGATTCTTGCCCGGTCAATCTGGCGGACATTTACATTTTGCGTGGGCATCTTTTTAACTTGAAAAAGAAGTACGAGGCGGCCATAGCTGATTTTAGCGAGGCCATCAAGCGTGATCCGATGGAAGTGGAAGCTTTCATAGAAAGAGCCAAGGCGGAGGCGGCTTTGAAGCACTTCAGTCAAGCGGAAGCGGATCTGGCTCGGGCCCTCAAGCTTAACGGCAACAGGTGGGAAATTTTTCTCACTCGCGCCAAGATGAATGAGGCCAGGGGGAGCTATGCCCTGGCTGAGAGCGACTATAATTTACTTGTGGCCGAAAGCGATAACCATGGAGATAGTACCAGCAGCGGTGCGCGGGTGATGCGCGGGCAATTCTTCGAGAAGAACGGTAAACTCGACAAGGCCCTTGCCGATTACGACTTCTGCTTAAAGAAAGATGCCGGCAATGAGGAAGCTCTGAAGTCTCGCGCTGATATCTATATGAAGTTGAAGCGCCCTCAATCGGCTTTACGTGACTATCGCAAACTGCTTGAGGTTGCCGGTAGTGACCGGGCTTTAGCCGAAGTGGCTCGGGCCGGCATCGCCAGAGCCAGTGCGGCTCCCAAGTGAAAATGTTACTTGCCGTTTCTCTTCGGTCCCAATTCTAGCTTGCGAGCCGTTTCACGATCGGCGTTAGCCGGAGCGGTTTGCTTTAACTTGTCGTAGGCGGCGGCTCTCATTAAGTAGTTGGAGCTTGTCTTGGTGTCATCGAATTTTATGGATTGGCTGTAGTCTTTCACCGCTTGGGCGAAGTTGTTGATTTTCATATAGTAGTCGGCTCGGTCGCGATAGACTTCGGCTGAGTCTGGTTCCATCTTTAGTAGCATGTTGCAATCTTCGATGGCTTTTCCATAATTTTTCAACTCGGCGTTCGCTCTTTTGCGGGTCGAGTAGACCGATTGAAGAAGGTCAAGGTTGAGGAAGGCTTCCGGGTTCTCGCCCATTTCTTTCAAGTAGAGGTCGCAGGCTTCGCGAGTCTCTTTCCAATTGCCCAGAGCTTCGGCGGTTTGAGTTTTCTGCCTCAAAACACAGAGATCCGCCCGGTCCATGTGCAGCATTTTGTTTACCTGATCGTCCGCTTCCTTGAGTCGACCAGCCTTCCAGTAGCGCACGGCCAGGGCGTCGTAGACCCGGGCGTCGCCTTTATGTTCCCGGGCATACTTGGACATGGGCATGGAATAGGCTTTCAGTCCGTTCAATCGGGTGAATAATACCGGCGGCGGTTCATCGAGAATGCTCAAGTCTCCGTAGGGTGGTGGTCCCTCTTTCAGGAGCATCTTTAGCTCTTTCACCATTTGCTTGACATTGGCATTGTTATTATTTAGCTCAGCCAGCTTGCTCCCGTCCTCCACGGCGCCTTTGTAGTCGCCGGTATGCACCTTGGCCAGCAAGCGGGCGAAGTAAGCTTTCTTATATTTAGGATCGTGGGAAATTATATTTGTGCAGGTCTCGATAGCTTGTTCGTAGGCGCCACGTTTCACTTGCCCGAGCGGCTCGTTGGCTTCGTCGATGGCCGCAGCCGGTGAGCCTTTCTTGAGCTGATTCTGTCTGGTCAATTCCAGCACCTTCTGTTTATCGGCCTTAGCCAGATCGTATTGACCGAGTTGCATGTACAGGTTGGCGCGATTGCGATAATTGGCTATCTGCTCGGGCCTTAGTTTGATAGCCTGGCTCAAGTGTTCGAGAGCTGCCTGCCGATTTTGTAAATTGAGCTCAAAGTAAGCGCAATTGGCGTAGTAGTTGCCCTGTATGGCGCGCTCTGTGGGGCCGGGATTACGACTGGTCAGTTGCTCTCCGTATTGTAGTTTGAAGGCCTTCTGGTAAAGGTCGAGAGCTTTTTGCCATTTTCTTTGTTTCTCGTATTCACTGGAGAGGGTGAACAAAATGGTGCTATTGTTGGGGAAAATCTCGGCTAGAAATTCCGGCGTGACACTACTGGCGGTGCGTTTTCCCTGCCGATTCGGCAAAATCTTGAAAGTCTCTTTAGTAGTCAGATCGCTTACGACATTGGCCGATCCCTCTTTCTTAACACTGGTCAGGTGATTCTTGGCCTTGAGAGATTTGAGAATTTTCTGGGTAAACTCCTCGGCATCTTCTGCAAAACCGATAGTGAGAATATAGGGCTCGCCCGGCTTGGAATGCCTCAAAGTGGGTGCGTCCGGGTCGGCATGATTATTGTAGCGACTGAAATTGTCGCCGCTTTCTTCGAACTCATGCTTAGCCAGGCATGGCCGGGAACCCGAGGTAGTAAGAAGCGCCAGAAAAGACACTAGAGTCAAAAAGGTCCGGCGCAATCTCATTTGTTCGGTTTGACCTCGCTGGTATTAATTCATATTAGCACCGCGCTGGCACCGCCGGGCCCGGCGAGCCTCAAGGTTTGCTCCCGAGCGGATGGTGGAATATAGCAAAAGTGCGACCAATGAAAACTAGTCAAGAGGATTTGAGCAATGGCTGAGTTAGAAGGCGACGGCAAGAGAGAATTGCCGGTGAATCCGGCCCAGGTACCCGAGAAACTTCAGGTTGACCTTGCTCAACCGGATCGTTCTTTTAGTGATGGAGCCGGTGCCACCTTGAAGAACGTCAGTAGTCAACTGGTGGAGAAGGGCATCATGCCTGCCATGTCTTCTAATGATATTCCGCAGACTCTCGCTCAAGCTGCTAAAGCCATGGAAGGGAGTAATCTGGGAATTCCAGCTGACCATGGACTCTCTTCCGCCTCATCGGTCAGCACCTTGCTCAAAGCTGTCGGCGCAGATGTGCGGCAGACAATGGCCATACCTGATTTGCACAAGCAACTGACCGAGCGTAACTGGCAAGAGAGTGAATACAATGCCGACACCAAGCTCAGACCCGGTGATTTGTTGTTTACTTCCATGGATCCAAATGGGCGCAATGTCGGAATCGTCGGAGAAGACGGCAAGGTCTACTCTCATAATTTTCGAGTCGGCAAGTTTGTAGGCCGTGAGCAGTGGAATAGTAAATTCGTCTCGGTGATGAGGGCTCCCACTTGTGAAGAGTAGTGCTGCCTGTTGACCTGACAGTTTGCTGCGTGTGGAATCAGTATAAATTTGCTGCATAAAGGCATGGGCTGGTTTAAACTAGCTACCGTGTCCCTGAGACATCCCCTGGCATTGGCAATAGTCTGTCGATTGGAGCGCTGATAAGCATGAGAACCCTGTTTGCCTCCCTGGCCGGTATGGCGATAGTGCTGCTTCAGGCCGGTTGTGTGACTGTGCAGACCCCGGTGGAAGAAAAGCTGCAACAGCATATGAAAGAGCAGATGGTGGAGGCTCACCTGAAGCTCAAAGATAATGCTTATGGCTCAGACGAGGAAAGACAGAGCTATCAGGCCATTGAGAAGTCCCTGAGTAAAGCCGTGCTTGATAAGAAGGTCGGCGAATTTGGTGGGCGGCAATTCGGGAACGGCTTCTGCCGCCTCACATTTTACGGGCAGGATGCCAACAAACTGGCAGGGGCAATTGAGCCGATTTTGCGGGAGCAAAAGCCGGCCAAAGGATCTTTTATGCTCAAACGTTTTGGTCAGGCTTACAAGCCGGATACTAAGACCGAGCGCGTAGACCTGGCCAAGTGAGTACTGTCAGCCGCCGGTGCCGCACCGTCGGTACAAAGGGAAGAAGGTAGGCGCGCCGCAAATAAATATGAAAAACAGGTTCAAGCGGAATTACTTCTACAAAGGGCACGATCACACCGATGCTGATTGGCATTTTACTTTCGAGTATCAAACGGAGTTGCCTGCCGCCAGCTTGTGGGAAGTGTTGGCTCAGATTGATAAATGGCCGACGGTGGATGACCGCATTGCCTCGGTAAAGATCGATCAGCCGCCCGAGCCTGGTGTTACCTTCACTCTCAAGCCTTTCAAGGGACCGCCCCTGAAGATGAAAATCTTGCGTTTCGATCCGCCCCATTTATACAGTGATGTCTGTCATCTCTTTATGGCCGAAATGTATACCACCCATTCTTTCACCCCGGTGGGAAAAGAAACGCTGATTAAGGTATCCATTGAAATAGATGGTCCGCTCACTCCCATTTGGTCGCGCACGGTAGGGGAAAATCAAGCCAGAGGATTATGCGATCAAACGGAACGGCTTTTGATAGCCGTGCGCGGAGATATTTGAGCCCATCGCAAAGCGAAGGATTTCACCTGACAATTGGAAGCCGATTTGGATAGGTATGTTGTGAAAGAGGAAATGTGATGACACCGGATGCGATACCGCCACTATTGATGATAGCCGCCGTCACTCTGAAAGACGGCACCAATACCGACGCATTCAATGATTTCTATGAGAAGACTTATATTCCCGATCTCCTACAGGTGGGCGACAGCGTAGAGTCGGTGGTGCGCTATCAGGCAATGGAAAAGAGCGGTGACGGCGGCTTCCTCGATGCGCAATATGTTACGGTTTACTGTCTCGGAGCGGGGGCCTCTATGGATGATGTGGAGCGCTCGGTACTGGCACCGGCGCATAAGGCGGCCTTTGAAGAGTTTAAGAAGTGGAAGATGGAATCGTTTGCCTATTTTGACAGGGCCTACTATCAATTGCCTCAGTCTGCCGCTGCTCTGGAAGACTGGCAAAGTTTGCACGACCTTCTGCATGGAAGGTCCGTCCTGACCATGGATATAGTGGATGAGCCCGGATCCCCCTCTCAAGGCGTTTCTTGTCTGCGTTATCGCCTTGCCACTCCCGGCGGTATCGTTGAGCCGCCCCTTGAGCAAAGGCGTTATGTGCGGTTCTCCCGGTCCGACAAAGGCAGTCTCGTTTTTCAGTGTATGAGCCGCCTCTATGGCGTAAGTGCCGTCGGCAGGGGCTGATAATGCCATTGTCTCTCAGTGTTCCCGGGCTAGCGTACTGCCTTTGTGCGTTTGCTTTGTAGGCTGCAGGGCAGGATAATGAAGAAGCTCGGGGGCCAATCGTGTATCAGCATCGCAATTCACTAATCTCTTTGAACACTTCGGCAGCGCTGTGTTCTGTCGCTTTGCTGGTGCTCTGGGGAGCTTCTATTCCATCTGTTGCGGCTGCAGACACAATGGAAAGTCTCAGTAGGCAATGCAAACAGTTGCTCTATGAGAAGAAGAAAGGGGAAGCCCTGAAGTTGCTTGATCGAGCCATCGCCGCCCAGCCGGCCAATGCCGGTATTTATTACTTGCGGGCGACTGTAAATTTGGCCAAAAAAGACTACGAGGCCATGATCAAAGATCTCGATAAGTCTATCGGCATTGACCCTCGCAACATCGATGCATATTTGCTCAGGGCCAAGGCCAACTATATGATTTCCGAAATGAACGTCTCCAATGAATTTGCCAATCGTTATGTGAAAGATTTGGAAGCCGCTTTGAAGCTCAATCCATCTCATCCGGCTGCCAATGATGCCCGGGGTGTTTACCTTGCCTCTCGCAGTAACTATAAAGATGCGATTGCCGCCTTTTCAAAGGCAATAGCCGGAGATAAAACCGAATACGTTTATTTTGAACATCGGGCCATGGCTTACAACGCCCTCGGTGATCGCAAGAGAGCCCTGGCCGACTTGCAGCAAGCTACATCGCTGACACTTGAAAGCTACGATGTCTGGGTGCACCTGGCCGAAACCTATGATGCGCTGGGGCAATACAATCAAGCCCTCGATTGCTATAACAAGGTGATAAAGGCCAAGCCCAAGAAAATTCCCCTGGTGCAGAAACGGGGTAATTTCTATATGAAGTGGCATCGCTACAAGGAAGCCATTGCCGACTTTGACAAAGTGATAAACGATTCCGCCTTCGATGATGATGTCTTCCGGCTGCGGGGCGAAGCACATCTGGCCCTCAAGCAATTCGACCCGGCCTTGAAGGATTTCAATGAGGCTATTGAGCTTTCGCCGGAGTTGTCTGAGAACTATGGTGCCAGAGCCAGAGCTTATCGAGCCATGGGCAAGATTGATCTGGCTCGCAAAGACGAAGCGAAAGCCATGGAAGTAAAAAATCAGAGAATCAAATAGGCCCTGGATATCCAGTGTATATGCGGGGGCTCGTGTTGCTCAACAGCAGTCTGGTTCAGGCTGCTGACATTCATGATGATTATCAGACTTGTCTAATGTAGCCACTTTTCATGGCCTGAAATATTTTCATTAGACAATTTCCGGGGTACTAGATCTATCTCTGGAATGCGCTATTCTAAATACATAAGCGGTGAGCGACGACTGAATCAGTTCGGAGCTTCGAGCCGAGGGACCTTGTAGAAACGTCAAGTCTGCGCAGACTGGAAACGGTAACAAGCGAGTCCGCTATTTGCGAAAGCT
>ERZ724518.1471-NODE-1471-length-10634-cov-14.574440_pt1 | contig 10634 bp, 12 predicted proteins | sample MGYA00376051_ERZ724518 | MGnify/ENA primary metagenome ERZ724518 (study PRJEB28724, sample SAMN07190885) | wastewater metagenome | isolation source: influent of sewage treatment plant in Hong Hong | place: Hong Kong | collected 2016-03-17 ... | reverse complement strand
GTAAAAATTTAGACATTGCTTCTTCTTTTGTAGTAGAATTAGTCATACCTAAATAAGAACCATTTGGTCCCCATGCTGGATCTAGCCAAGCTTTTGTTAAATCTGGAGCATAATATGCACCATTTCCTAAAAGTGTATGACAGTTCATACAGTTTTTAGCTTGCGACCCTAATTTACCTAAGTGTAGAAGTTCCGCAGCTTCTTCTTCTGACCAGTCATCTCTACCAAAGAATTTTTCTTTTTCACCAATAACTGGTACCTCATGACCTCTTTTTGCATCCATTTCGTAAGTAACTTTATAATTAATCACGGTTGGAGCTGGTACTCTTTTTGTAATACCATTTTTAAGATCAGCATCTGTTCCCATACTAATTTGACCCATAGAATCAAATGTTAACCAAATTAGTAAAATTGAAGCAAAACCAGTTACCCAAGCAGCTGATCTTCTCCAAAAAGGAATACTCGTCCATACTGAAACAACTTTTTTTGACACCTTGTTCCTCCTAAAATTTATTGTTCATATCTTTGTTCAGATCGAATATTCAAGTAATAATATAGATGAGGTAGTATTAAATAACACACCATCGTTACCATTAATGCTTTAATAGTAAAATCATTACTTTGTATTTTATCTGCAACAAAATACATACAATATGTTTGTAAAGCCCAAAAAATATACGCAAATGGCATGTAGATTTTTTTTAATCTTCCCATTTTCACAAGCGTATAAATAGCTACATAAAACAGTCCAAATAGCAAAACAAAAGATGAAGATAAAAATATAGGTAAGAAATCATCTAAAGCAATTTCTGGTCTATTTATCAAGATAGGTTCCATTTTTTTCTCCTTTTTTTGTAGATACTAGAACTATGGAAAAATTTTAGTCTAAAGAAGAAGTAAAAAAAATGATATATATCAATATTATAAATAAATCTAATAACTATGAAAGATGAAGAGGATATAAATTATTTACTCTCTTTATTTGTAACTAAAGCTAAGTTATTTAAATTATATTTTTGAAGCAAATCTAATACTTTTACAACTCTTTCATATTCAACTTTTTTGTCAATTCTTACAACAACTGCCTTATTTTTATTTTTTACAGCCTTTAAGTTATCTTCTAATGACTCAAATGATACTTCTATTCCTTTTATTGCCAATTTATTTTTATTTAGTTCAATAAAAATTTGCTCTTCATCTACTTTCATCTCTTTTGCATTTGATGTTGGTAAATCCAACATCAAAGCTAACTCCTCTTTTTTAAAAACAGAAGAGACAATAAAAAATATCAAAAGTATAAAAACAACATCAATAATTGGTGTTAAATCTAAGCCTAAAGATTCTCTTCTTTTCATTAGTTATTACCAACTAGCTCTTTTTTTGCTTTTAATTCAATATTATCAATCACACTAATAAAATGATTGTACGCTATTTGATGTGGAATAGCAACGATAATTCCAGCAATAGTAGTAATCAAAGCTATTCCAATTCCATTTGAAAATATAGTTGGATCACCTAATCCTTTTGCAGTTATCTCTTCAAAAGATATATAAACTCCAATTACTGTTCCTAAAAGACCTAATAATGGAGAAATAGATGCTATGTTTTTTATAGTAGTAAGTCCAGATTCAAGTTTTTTCACTTCGTATTCAATTTGTGCCAAAACAGAATTATTTTTATCTATTTTATTTTCAATATTTAAAACTATTTTATCTGTTTTATAAAGTGTGAAAAATTTCCATAAAATTATAGTAAATCCAATTATATTTAAGAAAATCAAAATATAAACAATAACTCCACCCTTATCAATATAGCCCATTAAATCCATATAAACCCCAATAATTTTTTCGCTATTGTACAAAACTTTTGTTAATAAATGGTACAATTTTGCTATGAACTACACAAATTCTGTAATAGAAAAAATAAATTTTAATAACCGAAAATATTTTGTAAAAAGAGATGATTTACTTCACAAAGATTTTTCAGGAAACAAAGCTAGAAAATTTTACTATTACTTAATAAATGATTTTCCAAATATAAAAAGAGTTGTATCACATGGCTCAAGCCAATCAAATGCAATGTATTCATTATCAGTTTTATGCAAAATAAAGAATTGGAAGTTTGATTATTATGTTGATCATACAGCATCGTTTTTAAAAGAAAATCCTGTTGGAAATTATAAACAAGCAATAGAAAATGGAATGAATATTAAAGAAGAAAAATTACCTGATTTTTTTGATGATGAAACTTTGTTTATAAGTGAAGGTGGTGCAGTTAAAGAAGCCTCTTTTGGTATAGAAGTTTTAGCAAATGAGATAAAAATCTGGGCAAAAGAAAATAATATTAAAAATCTCAAAATATTTTTACCAAGTGGTACAGGCACAACAGCTCTTTATTTACAAAAATTTCTTCCTTTTGAAGTAATAACATGCTCTTGTGTAGGAGATGGGGAGTATTTAAAAAAGCAATTTGAAATGCTTGAAAAAAACAATCATCCAACAATTATAAAATCAGAAAAGAAATACCATTTTGGAAAATTATATAAAGAGTTCTATGAAATACATAATGAACTTTTAAAACAAACTAATATTGAGTTTGATTTACTTTATGATAGTTTAGGTTGGATTTGTTTAAACAATTATTTACAAAATAATAAAGAAGAATCAACTATTTTATATATTCATCAAGGTGGAATTTTGGGAAACATTTCAATGATTCAAAGATATTTAAGGGAATATAACAAATAATATTTTTAATTAATCAAAAAAGAGATAGAATTGCTTTATGTTAAATAAAGATGAAATTAAACTTATTAAGCTCATAAAAATTGCACCAATTTTTATAATAATAGCTGTATGTTCAGTTATAACTATATTATTATCAATAGAAAAAAATATCTCATTAAATAATGATTTTAGAAATTTAGAAAAAGATTATTTAGAAAAGAATAAAGAGACTATAAAAAATCAAGTTGAAAATGTTTATAACTATATAGTTCACAAAAAATTAAATAGTGAAAATGAATTAAAAGAAGATATAAAAAATCAAATTGATAAAGCTTTTGATATTGTAAATTATATTTACGAAAAATATAAAGACAAAGAGAGTAAAGAAGAGATTATTTCAAGAATAAAAGACTCTTTAAAAGCTGTTAGATTTAACAATAATAGAGGTTACTATTATATTTACACAATAGAAGGAACAAATGTTTTACATCCTATAAATCCTGAATTTGAAAATAAATTTATGCTAAATCACAAAGATAATTTGGGAAATTTTGTAATAAGAGATATTTTTAAAGATTTAGAAAATAAAAAAGAAGCATATACAACTCTATATTGGGCTAAACCTGAGGATTTAAAAAATCAGTATAAAAAAATCACATATAATAAAATTTTTGAACCTTATAATCTTGTTATTGGAACAGGTGAATATCTGAATGATTTTGAAGAGATAACAAAAGAAAAAATATTATCTTACATCTCAAGTATTAGATATGATAAAAATGATTATGTCTTTGTTGTTGATAAAGAGGGAGTTTATTTAAGCCATTTTGAAAAATCTTATGTTGGATTAAATAGAATAGAACTTAAAGACCCAAATGGATTTATGATTACAAAAGAGATTATTAATACAGCAAAAGATGGAAATTCTGGATATTTACAATATGTTGGAACAATAAAGCCTCAAACCAAACTCCCATCAAAAAAAATTACTTATGTAAGAGGATTTGAAGATTGGAATTGGGCAATAGCAAGTGGATTTTATACAGATGAACTTGAAAAACAGATTTTAGAAAAGCAAGATGAAGTAAAAGAAAAATATACAAAAAATTTGATAGGACTTTTACTTATAAGTCTTTTTATAACGGCTATTTTTTCATTTATATCGTTTTATATTTCAAAAAAATTAGAAAGAAGATTTTATAAATATAAAAGACAAGTTTATGAACATATGAAAAAAAATAGAGAAAAAGACACTATGATTGCGCAACAAACAAAAATGGCTGCGATGGGAGAAATGATTGAGAACATTGCCCATCAATGGAGACAACCTTTAAGTACTATTTCTACAATTTCTTCAGGAATTAAACTTCAGTATGAATATTCTGAAGTTCAAAAAGAAGAAGCTATAAAATCAATGGATACGATACTTACAACAACTCAATATTTATCACAAACAATCGATGATTTTAGAGATTATTTTAATTCTAAGAAAGAAGCAAACTATTTTAGTTTAAAAGATATTTTAGGAAAAGTTTGTGCATTAATTGAACCTCAACTATATTCAAAAAATATTCAAATTATAAAAGATATAGATGAACTAACTATTTTTGGTTTAGAAAATGAATTTTTACAGGTTATTATAAATATATTAAATAATTCAAAAGATGAATTTGAAAGAAAAGAGTTTGAAAATAAATTTATATTTATCAATACAGAAGTTACAGAAGATAAAATTATCATTAAAATAAAAGATAGTGCAGGTGGAATTGATGAAAATATTATCAACAATATTTTTGAGTCGTATTTTACAACAAAACAAGAGACAAAAGGCACGGGAATAGGTTTATATATGTCAAAAGAAATAATTGAAAAACATATGAAGGGCACACTTAGTGTTTCAAATGAAGAATATATATATTTACAAAAGAATTACAAAGGAGCTACTTTTTTAATAACTCTACCTTTTTTAAAAAAGGCAGAGGATATTAATTGAAACTTTTATAATTTTTATGAAAATAACATTCTTAATTTTTCTTTATCAACAGTTTTATTTTTATTATTAATTAATCCGTCATTTTTAAAAACTCTTAGCATTCTAGATAAAGTTTCGGGTGAAAGATTTAAAATCTCAGCAATAATTATATTTTTAGTGTTAAAAAAATCTTCTGTATGTTCATATAAATATTTTGCAATTCTTTCTTTAGAATCTAATACAATATGAAGGGAAACTAAATTTTCAAGATTCCTAATTTTCCTAATAAGTGAAGTTTGAATAAGAAAAGATAATTTAGCATCTGAATAAATAGTATCTTTTAAACTTTCAAAATCTATTTTTAGAACTTCTGTATCAGTAAAAGCTTGTGCTGTTGCTGGATATGGAATATTTTCAAAATTTGCCACTTCTGCTATAAATTCATTTGGATGAAAATATTTCATAACAATCTCTTTATCATTTGAAGATGTTTTATATAATTTTACAATTCCTTTTGTAAGTAAAAAAAGATATTTTGAATCATCTCCTTCATAAAAAAGGATATTATCTTTTGATAACTCCATAATTGTAGTGAACTTTTCTATCTGGTCTAGAGTTTCATCAGATAAATCTTTAAATAAATATATATCTCTTAGCTTAATTTTCATGTAAAATCCTATTATTTTCTTTGCTAATTGTAATTAAAATCAAACTTTTATTTTGATTTTAACTCAAAATAGCTTTCTACCCAAGCTTTTTCTTCTATTGTTTCTAATTTTAACCTAGAAACTTCATTTTTGTTTTTATCTAGAATTATTAAAAAACTCTCTTCTAATCGTAGAAACTCTTGTCCCCACAATTTTTCAAGTTGTTCAAGCCTTCCAAATAAATCTTTTGCAGGTGGTTTTTCTTTTATTCCTGTTTCTTTACTAACAATTGAATATCCACCAACTCTTTTTTCCAAAACATACGGTATATGATTTTGTAAAATAGCATAAACTCTTTCATTCTTTTGAGCTGGTAATCCTTCTTTTAATGCCATAATTCCTAAAAATAAAAACATTCCTAAAAAACCAATAAATAATATCTTCTTTTTCATATTGAACTCCCTTCTTTTCTGAATTGATTATATTTAAAATAAAAAATTAAATACTTAATTTATATCAAGGCATAAATACTCTTTAGTTGTTATACTCCTTCAAATTTTATTCAGGAGTATTCATTGAAAGATCAAATATTATATAGAATTCAAAAAAACTTTCCTTTATCAATCAGACCATTTAAGGAAATAGCTGAAGAGTTAGGCACAAAAGAAGAAGAAGTTTTAAAAATAGTTCGAGAAGAAAAAAACAACAAAGTTATTAGACAAACATCTGCAATATTTGATACAAAAAAACTAGGTTATACTTCATCATTAGTCGCTTTTGAAATCGAAAAGCAAGAGATAGACAAAGCAGTAGAAATACTAAATTCTCATCCAGGAATCTCTCACAATTATGAGAGAAATCATAAATATAATATTTGGTTTACTCTTGCAATAGCACCTAATTCAACCTCAACATTAGAAGAAACTATAGATAAATTATCAAAACTGACAAATGCTAAAGATTATATAATGCTTCCTACTTTAAAATTATTTAAAATTTCAGTGAAACTTGATACAACAAATAAAGCAGAAAAAAAAGAACATGTTTCAAGAACACAATTTAAAGATATGACATTAAATGATTATCATTACAATATTATAAAAGAGACTCAAAATGATATTGAAATTACAGAAGAACCTTTTAAAAAAATTATCGATAAATTAAATATCTCTTATGATGAATTTTTTAGCGTTTTAAAAGAGTTTCAAGAAGCAGGTATTATGAGACGATTTGCAACTATTTTAAATCATAGACATGCAGGATTTAGTGCGAATGCAATGGTTGTTTGGGATATTGAAGAAGGTGAAAAAGCTGAAGAAATAGGTAAAATTGCTGCTTCTTTTTCAGCAGTTTCACATTGTTATTTAAGACCTAAATATCCAACTTGGAATTATAATTTATTTACAATGATTCATGGTAAAACGAAAGAAGAAACTCAAGAAGTAATAGACAATATAGCAAAAGAAATAGAATTCAAATCAAATTTAGCTCTTTATTCTTCAAGAGAATTCAAAAAAGTAAGAATCAAATATTTTTGTGATGAATTCAAAAATTGGGAAAATCAATATATAAATTAAGGAGAAAAAATGGAATTATTTTTTAAATTAGAAGCTGGTTATTTAGCAATTGCCCTTTTTGTTTTAATTGTGACATTAATTGTAACAACAAGAAGTTTTATGAAAAAAGGTATTTGGAAAAAATCTTTAGGAATTATGTTTATAATTATGAGTATTTTTATAGGACTCCATTATTTTGTTACAGTTAGTAGAATTGCTGAAGTTGAAACAACATTTAACAATGGAGGAAAAATCATATGTGAAAATAGAGCTGTAAGAAAAGTATCTCAAAGCCTTGTTATAGAAAAATCAAATGATTGGATTCTTGAAAATCATATGCTATCTTCAAAAAACTATAGCCGAGAGTTTTTTACAGCAAGATGTATTAAACACACTACTATTGACTTAAATAATTAGAGTTTAAACTCTAATTATTCTATCATTTCAAAAGCTATTTTTATATTATCTACTTTTTGTGCAGCGACTAAAAACATTGCAGCATTTAGTTTTGCTAATTTTTCTAACTCATTGCTAGGATTTTTTGTCATTGCCAATGACTCTTCTTTTGATATTATATTATTAGATTTTTTGTAATTTATTCCAAAATATTCTGGATCAACAATATATTCATTAATTTTTCCATTATCAGTTAACCAATATTTACATTTTGAGAAAATTTCAGGAGTTCCTTCATTCCCTTTTACTATCACTAGATTTTTATAATTATCACCAAAAATTTGATTATATTTACTAACATAAGGCTTATGAAAAGCTGCATTAACAGCATATGTAGAATTTCCAGGATTTAACAATTTTTCAATAGTATTAAAAGCTGTTCTAAGTCCCAAAATATTTCTAATATTAGTTAAATCACTAAGTTCTTTGAAATATTCTTTTCTATCAAAATAATGGATATCTTGATCAAATTCTACGTTTTTATACAGCTCTTTTATTGTCAATCCTTTTTTTGCAGGTTGAATTTCATCTCCACTTACAACTAATTTCAAATTAAATTTTTTTAAATATTTAGGGATTAACGGTAGTAAATATGGATTATCCGCCTTTCCATCAAAGGGATAACCCAATTCAATTGAATTATCTATATTGATCTTTTTTACATATTTATTACAAACTTCAAGGGCTGTTTTCAACTCTTCTACAGTTTCAAGTCTAACTCTCCAGCCAAGTAAAAAAGCTGCTATTTGTTCACTATGAACCTTTTGATTTAGTATTGAATCCATTGCGTCAAGTATTTCATCTTTTGTTAATTCTCTATTTGACTTAGGTCCCGTACCTACGGCTCTAATATATTCGTGAAAATTCATTCTATACTCCATTAATGTTGTAATTTGAGAGATTATACTTCTATTTCTTTCTTATTATATTGATGATAATCAATATTTATTTCTAGAAATAAACCCTATATTTAGAAATTTGTTAATAAAAAAATTTATTTTCTATTTTTTGTGATATAATGCCTGTATTGAAGATGGTTTAGGGTTCATCTATAGTTTATGTTTTTCTTGTAACGCTAGTTTTAAGTACACAATCAATCTAAAGAATTCTCGATTTTATATTTTCAACACTTTAGAAATGAAGTATATTTAACAAAAAAAGGAGTTACAATGGCAACATTAGTAAACGGTACAGTAAAATGGTTTAATAGCGAAAAAGGTTTCGGATTTATCGAGCAAGACAATGGTGGAAAAGATGTATTCGTACATTATAGAAACATTAACAACACTGGTTATGGAAGAGTTTCATTAAATGACGGTCAAAAGGTAACTTTTGAAGTTGGTGAAGGTGAAAAAGGTCTTCAAGCTCAAAACGTAACAGCTTTATAATTTTAGCTTTACCATAAAAAAGGGGAAGAGTTTAACTCTTTCCCTTTTTTTTAGTCTATTTTTTCCAAAGAAGAATATTCTTCATCAGTAAATATTCTTGATTTTGTTATGAACTGATATCCCAAGTCTATTTCCAAAGAAAAAGAGTTCCCAAAAGCTGATTTTTCCTCTTTAACATCAATAGTAATGTGTGAATGTTTAAAATATTCAAACTGGTCTTTATCAATAAAAAATTCACAACCACAAATTTCACCCATTTTTACATTTCGACTAGGAACATAAAAATCGCCTTTTTCATAACACATAGGTGCGGTCCCATCACAACAACCACCACTTTGGTTAAAAACTAATTCACCATGTTCTTTTTTTAATTTTTCTATAACTTCTGCAGCAGCTGGTGTTACACCTAATCTTTGAGTTGGCATTTTATATCCTTTTTTTAACGAAAAAAACCCATAGAGGAGAACTTTCTATGGGTTTTTATTTTAACTTTTAATTTAATCCTAGAAGAAACCTAATTTGTTCTTGCTGAATGAAGTTAAAATATTTTTTGTATGTCTGTAAGAGTTTAACATCATCATGTGAGTTTCTCTTCCGATTCCTGATTTTTTGTATCCACCAAATGATGCGTGAGATGGATATAAGTGATAACAATTTACCCAAACTCTACCTGCTTCAATTCCACGACTGAATTTATGTAATTGGTGAGCATCTCTTGACCAAACACCTGAACCTAATCCATAAATTGTATCATTTGCAATTGCTAATGCTTCATCTTCATCTTTAAAAGTAGTAACTGCTAGAACTGGTCCAAAAATTTCTTCTTGGAAAATTCTCATTTTATTATGACCTTTAAATAGTGTTGGTTGAATATAATAACCGTTTGGATTAGTAGAAGATTCATAAACATCTCCACCAATTAAACACTCAGCACCTTCAGCTTTACCAATATTGATGTATTCCATGATTTTTTCTTTTTGATTTAAAGAACATTGAGCTCCCATCATATTTTCTGTATCTAATGGATTTCCTAATTTAATTGCTTTTACTCTTTCAAGTACTCTTGCGATAAATGGTTCATAAATTGACTCTTGAATTAATGCACGTGAAGGACAAGTACAAACTTCTCCTGAGTTAAATGCAAATAATACTAAACCTTCAATTGCTTTATCAAAGAATTCATCATCCGCGTCCATGATTGATTCTAAGAAAATATTTGGTGATTTCCCACCAAGTTCTAAAGTTGAAGGAATAATATTTTCAGTTGCATATTGCATAATTAATTGACCAGTTGTAGTTTCACCTGTGAACCCTACTTTTTTAACTAATGGATGAGTTGAAAGATATTTACCAATTTTTCCACCTGCACCATTAATAATATTAATAACACCAGCTGGTAAAACATCTTGAACCGCTTCCATTAATAATAAAATTGACATAGGAGTTGCACTTGCTGGTTTCATAACAACACAATTTCCAGCAGCTAATGCAGGAGCTAATTTCCAAGCAGCCATTAAAAGTGGGAAATTCCAAGGAATAATTTGAGCAACAACACCATATGGTTCATGAATTTCTTGAGAAATTGTATTTTCATCTAAATCAGAAACTGTTCCTGATTCTGCTCTTATTACTGATGCAAAATATCTAAAATGGTCAACAACTAAAGGAACGTCAGCTGCAAGAGTTTCTCTAATAGTTTTTCCATTATCCAAAGTTTCAGCAATTGCTAATTTTTCTAAGTTTGCTTCAATAGCATCTGCCATTTTATTTAATAAATTACTTCTTTCAAGAACTGAAGTATGTTTAAATGATTGAAATGCTTTATCAGCAGCTAAGATTGCAGCTTCAACATCTTTTTCATTTGATCTTGGAATTCTTGTTAGTAGTTC
>ERZ724518.1470-NODE-1470-length-10637-cov-8.213476_pt1 | contig 10637 bp, 7 predicted proteins | sample MGYA00376051_ERZ724518 | MGnify/ENA primary metagenome ERZ724518 (study PRJEB28724, sample SAMN07190885) | wastewater metagenome | isolation source: influent of sewage treatment plant in Hong Hong | place: Hong Kong | collected 2016-03-17 ... | reverse complement strand
CGCTACGTCGTGGAAGTCGGCAAAAAACGGCAATGCGCGCAGTAGCGCAAAGCGCTGGGCTTCGGAATCTTGCGGGCGTGTGGCGGGCAGCGCGTGCTGAACGGTCAGCAAGGCACTGGCAAAGTCTGCCCAGGTGGCAAACCGCTCTTGCGGCCGCTTGGCCAGCGCGTGCAGCAGCACGGCATCCAGGTGCTCGGGCAAGTCGGTGCGCAACAGCCGGGGCTGCGTGGGCGCCTCGTGCGTGATGCGGTACAGGGTGGCAAAGTCGGTGTCGCCATCAAAGGGGCGGCGCCCGGTGAGCAGTTCATACACCACTACGGCCAGCGAGAACATGTCGCTGTGGTGGCCCAGGTCCTGCTCCTGCACCTGCTCAGGCGACATGTACGAGGGCGAGCCCACCAGCCCTGCCAATTGCGTGGCATCACTGCGCACGGCCAGGGCTGCGCCAAAGTCGGTGAGCTTGACTTCACCTTGTTCGGACAGCAGCACGTTGGCGGGCTTGATGTCCCGGTGCACCAGCCCTTCGCGCTGGGCGTGCTCCAGCGCGTTGCAGCATTTGTAGGCAATGTCCAGCACCTGCGCCAGGGGCAGCAAAGTATCTGCACTGGCAAACGCCGACAGCGGCTGCCCGGCCACGTATTCGAGCACCAGGTATGGCTGCGCGGCATGCTCATCCGCATCCAGCAGGCGCACGATGTTGGGGTGCCGCAGCCGCGCGGTGAGCATCACTTCATTGCGCAGCAGCTTGCGGTAGCGTTCAGCCTGCTCGGGCTGGCGCAGCAGGTGGGCGTGCAACTGCTTGATGGCCACCTGGCGGCCTTTGAACGCATCCACCGCCCGGTACACCACCCCGCTGGCGCCCCGGCCCAGCTCGGCTTGCACCTGGTATTTGCCAATGTGCAGGGGCAAGGCCGAGGGTGCGTTCATGGCCGTGAAAGGCGAGGCTGCCTCAGCCCGCCAGCGCCTGTGCAAAATCAGCCAGCAGGTCCTGCGCGTCTTCCAGGCCCACCGACAGGCGGATCATGCTGTCGCCAATGCCCATGTTGGCGCGCACCTCGGGGCCCGCTTCCCAGAAAATGGTGTGGGCCACCGGAATGATCAGCGTGCGCGTGTCGGCCAGGCCTGTGGCCTTGATGGGCAGGCGCAGGCGGTTGCACAGGGGCAAACAATCGCCCGGGTCTTTCAGCTCAAACGACAGCAGCCACGAGCCTGCCTTGAAATGCTTGCGGGCGCGCGCGTATTGCGGGTGCGATGGCAGCAGCGGGTAGTGCACCTTGGCCACGGCCGGGTGTTGCTCCAGCCACTGCGCCAGCGCCAGCGCGGTGGCGCTGGTGCGTTCCATGCGCAGGGCCAGGGTTTCGGCCCCCACGGCAATCTGGTGGGCGCTGTGCGAAGCCAGGGTGCCGCCCATGTCGCGCAGGCCTTTCTTGCGCACCTGCTGCAGGCCCCAGCTCTTGGGGTCGCCCTTGCGGTAGGCCTCGAAAATGTTGGGGTAACCGGCCCAGTCGAACAGCCCGGTGTCGGTGATCGCGCCGCCCAGCGCATCGCCGTGGCCGCCAATGCTCTTGGTCAGCGAATTCATCACCAGCCCCGCGCCCACCGTGGCCGGGCGGAACAGGTAGGGCGATGCCACGGTGTTGTCCACCACGTACAGCAGGCCCTTGTCACGGCACAGGGCGCCAATGCCTTCCAGGTCGGGCACTTGCGTGCCGGGGTTGGCAATGGTTTCGACGAACACCATGCGGGTGTTGGGGCGCACGGCCGCTTGCACCTGGGCTGCGTCGGTGGCGTCCACCGTGGTCACCTGCACGCCCAGGTCAGCCAGCGTGCCAAACACGCTGTTGGTGTTGCCAAACACGAACTTGCTGGCCACCAGGTGGTCGCCCGCCTTCAGCAGCGTGAAGAACATGGCGCACAGCGCGGCCATGCCGGTAGAAAAGACGATGGAGCCGGTGCCGCCTTCCATCTGGGTGATCTTGGCCTCTAGTGCCGCCGTGGTGGGCGTGCCCTGGCGCGCATAGTTGTAGCCGCCCTTGGCCGTGCCCTGGAAGACGGCAATCAAGTCTTCCACCTGGTCGTAGCCGTACTGCACGGACGAATGGATGGCTTGGTGGATGGCGCCCTTTTCGGCCCCGCCCCAGCGGTCGGCGTGGACGATCTGGGTCGTGAAATCAACGGCAGGCTTGGTGCTCATGGTGGCGAATGCGAAAACTGGAAAAAGAGAAGAAGGCGTTCAGCGCGCCGGGGTGGCCGGCGCGGTGCGCCGGATCAGCGCTCGGGCGCGATGTGTTCGGCGTAATCGTACAGCGCGCCCAAAATGTCCTGCGTACGCTCGTCGTCAGCGGTTTCAGAGATCTCGTCGATCTGCGCAAACAGCTGCTCCACCGTGCGCGCCCCACCCTGCCCGTCAAACAGGCAGGCAGCGCGGTGGGCTTCCCAGCGTTCCTGCTCTTCGGGCGTGAGGGTTTCCGGGAAGTTGCGGGCCCGGTAGCGCCACACCAGCTCCGTCAGTCGCGGGTCGTCAAACCCCGTGCGGGCGGTGGCCAGCCTGGCGCCACTCATGGTGCGCAAGTCGTTCAGGGTGTGCCGGTCGTTGTTGCCCACAAAGCCGCCGTACAGGTCCTGGTCCACATCGGGCGCAGGCTCTTGCGGCCGGGCAAACACGGCGGGCCAGAGGCCGCTCATGTCCGGCAGGCTGCGGGCCACCTCCGCATGCGCTGCCGCCTGGGCCAGGTCAATGCCCCAGCGCTGCGCCAGCGCAGGCGTGAGGGTGTTCACATTGCCCACCACCATGGGGGATTTGTTGAGGTGGATGGTCTTGATGGGCAGGCGCGCCACGCCCTCGGGCAGGTCTGCCGCGCGGGTGAACATGCGCAGGCGAATGTCGTCCACATTCAAGGTGGCCAGCTCGCGCGGGTCGTGCGCCAGGTCCCAGGCAATCAGCTCGTTCTTGTTGGTGGGGTGGCTGGCCAGCGGCCACATCACCGCCAGGCAGCCCCGCTCTGCCGGGAACATGCCCGACACATGCAGAAAAGGCCGCGCCGTGAGCGCCGTGGCGGGCAGGCGCAACTCGGCCGCCACGCGGTCTTTCTTGTGCAGCGCCAGGGCAAAGTCAAACAGCTTGGGGTTGTGCTGGCGAATGAGCCGCGCCAGCGCAATGGTGGCGCGCACGTCCGACAGCGCATCGTGCGCGGCCTCGTGCACCAGGCCGTTGGCTTTGGAGAGGTGTTCCAGCTTGAAGCTGGGCGAGCCATCTTCCTTTTTCGGCCAGGTGATGCCGTCGGGCCGCAGCGCATACGTCATGCGCACCACGTCCAGCAAGTCCCACCGGCCGCACTGGTTCTGCCATTCGCGCGCATAGGGGTCGATGAGGTTGCGCCAGAACATGAAGCGCGTGATCTCGTCGTCAAACCGGATGGTGTTGTAGCCCACGCCAATGGTGCCGGGCTGGGCAAACTCGGCCTCGATGCGGTTCGCAAACTCGCGCTCGGGCAGGCCTTTTTCCAGGCACAGCTGGGGGGTGATGCCGGTGATGAGGCACGACTGCGGGTCGGGCAGGTAGTCGTTGGCGGGCCGGCAGTAGATCATCAGCGGCTCACCGATCTCGTTGAGCTCGGCATCGGTGCGGATGGCGGCAAACTGCGCCGGGCGGTCCAGCCGCGTGTTGGCACCAAAGGTTTCGTAGTCGTGCCAGAGAAAGGTGTGAGAGGCCATGGTGCTCGGTGGGAAAACTTCCGCCTGGAAACCAGCGCGATGGAGAAAGCCCCCCAAAGCCAGTGGCGGGCCCGCGAAAAGCGTCAACTGTAACCGGGTTTACAGTCATTTTGGCACGCAGCGCTTATTGGGTAAGCGCCAGCAGCTACCAAATAGATAGCAATTTGCTTAGAGCGGCTAACAAAACTCAGCGAAGCGGTTCTGGCTAGGCGCTGTGTCGTCGGCAGTACGAGCGGTACGACAAGACACAGCAACGACGCCAGAAGAGTTTTGTTAGCCGCTCTTATACCAACTGACACAGGGGCGCACCGGCGAGGCGGGACAATGGGGCATGCGTTACTTTCACCCCACACCACCCCTGCTCTGCCGCCGCTCTCCAGCCCCCTTCACGGCCAAGGCATCTGCACTGGCACTGGCCTGCGCCCTGGCTTTGGGCGGCTGCGCCACGGCGCCAGGCGCAGGCACACCTGTGGCCCTGCCACCTGCTGCGCCTGCGGCACCTGCCGTTCCGCCCCCAGCCCAGGCCGTGCCAGCAGCCCCCGCAGCGGCGGACGGGCATGAAGAAGGCTTTGTTCAATGGCGCAATGCCTTTGCCGCGCAGGCGCTGGCCGAAGGCATTCGCCCCGACACGGTGCGCAACGTGCTGGCCCAGGCCCAATGGCAGCCCCGCGTCATCGAGCTGGACCGATCACAGCCCGAATTCACGCGCACGCCCTGGGCGTATCTGGACAGCGCCGTGTCACCCCTGCGCGTCAGCCAGGGCCTTGCCAAGCTGGAGCAGCACAGCACCCCGCTGCAGGCTGCGGCTGAGCGCTACGGTGTGCCCGCCAGCGTGGTCACCGCCATCTGGGGCATCGAGAGCAACTACGGAAGCAACTTCGGCACCTTCAAAACCGTGGACGCCCTGGCCACGCTGGCCTATGAGGGGCGGCGGCACGACTGGGCCCGCTCGCAACTACTGGCAGCGCTGCGCATCATTGACCGGGGCGACATTGCGGCAGAAGCCATGATCGGCTCCTGGGCCGGGGCCATGGGGCACACGCAGTTCATTCCCACGGTGTTCCAGGCCTACGCGGTGGACGCCGATGGCGACGGGCGCCGCGACATCTGGGGCAGCATCCCCGACGTGGCGGCATCGACCGCGCATTTTCTGGTGCGGGAAGGCTGGGTGCCCGGTGAAACCTGGGGGACCGAAGTCCAGCTGCCACCGGGCTTTGACCACGCCAGGGCCGAGCTGAGCGTGCGGCAAAGCACTGCCCAATGGGCGGCTGAAGGGGTGCGCGCCATGGACGGCAACGCCCTGCCCGACCTGGCCTCTGCCTCCATCCTGGCGCCCGCCGGTGCGCGGGGCCCTGCATTTTTGGTGGGGAAGAACTTCCGCACCATCCTGCGCTACAACAATTCCACCAACTACGCACTGGCCGTGGCGCTGCTGTCGCAACGCCTGAGCGGCGGCCCCGGCGTGGTGGCCGAATGGCCGCGTGACCTGCAACCCCTGTCGCGCGAGCAAACGCGGCAACTGCAAACGGCGCTGAACGCCAAGGGCTTTGACACGGGCACCCCTGACGGTGTTCTGGGCCCCGCCACACGCGCCGGGCTGCGCAAGTACCAGCAAAGCCAGGGACTGGTGGCCGATGGCTATCCCACGCTGGAGTTGCTGCGCTCACTGGCGCCTGCAGGCACCAATCCATAGCGCCATAGCGGCCCTTGCACGCAGCCGCTGAGGTCAAGAGCCCAGGCCATGCCTGCGGATCTTGTCGTGCAGTGTGGTCTTGGGCACCCGCAAGGCCTCGGCCGTGCGGGTGAGGTTGCCGCCGTGCTGGCGCAAGGCCTCGGCAATCAAGGTGCGCTCAAAAGCATCCACCGCGGCAGCCAGGGCCTGCACGGGCGCGGGTTCTGTGCCCTCGCCCGCCTTCGCGGCAAATGGCGCAGCGCTGGCGGCAATGCCCAGCACCGCCCGCTCGGCCACGTTGCGCAGTTCACGCACATTGCCGGGCCAGTGGTAGCCCAGCAGTTGCTGTAGCTGGCCGGGGGCCAGCTCGGGCACGGGCAGCTGGTGGCGCGCCGCGCTCAGCATCAGAAAGTGCTCGAAGAGCAACGGTACGTCTTCACGCCGCTCGCGCAGCGGCGGCAGATCCACCGTGGCGATGCTCAGGCGGTAGTACAGGTCTTCGCGAAACTTGCCTTGTTTGCACAGGTCCAGCAAATCCACCTTGGTGGCGGCCACCACGCGGCAGTCGATGGGAATGAGGGTGTTGGAGCCCAGGCGTTCGAGCACACGCTCTTGGAGCACGCGCAGCAGCTTGATCTGCATGGCCATGGGCATGCTCTCGATTTCATCGAGGAACAGCGTGCCACCGCTGGCATGTTCCAGCTTGCCAATGCGCCGCTTGCCCGCGCCGGTGAAGGCCCCGGCTTCGTTGCCAAACATTTCGCTGTCGAAAAGCGTGTCGGGCAGCCCGCCGCAGTTGATGGCCACAAAGTGGCCCTTGCTGCGTGGGCTGGCTTCGTGCAGGCAGCGGGCCACCAGCTCCTTGCCGGTGCCGGTCTCGCCGTGGATCAGCACATCCACCGAGCTGGCGGCTAGCCCCGAGAGCACTTCGCGCAGTTGCCGCATGTTGGGCGCGCGGCCCATCACCAGCCGCTCAATGGCGTCGCGCTGCGCCAGCTGGCTGCGCAAATCACGCACTTCCAGCACCAGGCGGCGCTTGTCCAGCGCACGGCGCACCGCGCTCACCAGCTGCTCTGGCGTGAAGGGCTTCTGGATGAAGTCGTGTGCGCCATCCTTCATGGCCTGCACGGCCATGGAGATGTCGCCGTGGCCCGTGATCAGCACCACCGGCAGCTCGGGGTCGGTGCGCATGATTTCTTGGAGAAAAGCCATGCCATCCATTTGCGGCAAGCGAATGTCGCTGACCACCACACCCCGAAAATCACGCCCCAGCCGCGCGCGCGCCTTCTCTGCGCTGGGGGCGCTTTCAGTGGCAATGCCTTCGAGCTGCAAGGCCTGCTCGCAACCCAGAACAATGTCGGGATCGTCTTCGACGATCAGCACCTTGAGGTCATCAGTCATGATGGTTGTGGCTGGCCCGGCTGTGCCGCAGGCAGGGTGAGATGGAACACGGCGCCACCACCAGGGTGGTTGGCACCGCCGAGCGTGCCGCCCGATTCGCGCACGATACCGGCCGACAAGGCCAGGCCCAGGCCCAGGCCATCGCCCGAGCCCTTGGTGGTGAAAAACGGCTCGAACAAATGGGCAATCGCCTCTTCAGACAGCCCTGGCCCATGGTCACGCACCTGCACATGCACCTGGCCATGGAGCAGTTCACACCGCACATGCACACACGGCGTGGGCGCACCCGCCATGGCATCGAGCGCGTTGTTGATCAGGTTGACCAGCACCTGCTCCAGGCGGTTGCCATCGCACCAGGCCACCGGCTCAGTTTCTGCCACCTGCACATCCACCTTTGCACCGGTTTGTTGAATGCGTGACTCCAGCACCGCCAAGGCATTGCCAAGGGCTGCGCGCACCGGCACGGCCCTCGGCTCGCCGGAAGACTTGCGCGCAAACGCACGCAATTCGCCCGTGATGAGGCCCATGCGGTCAGCCAGCTGGGCAATGCGTTCGAGGTTGATCTGCACGGTGGCCAGGTCGCCCCGCTCCAGAAACCGCAGGCTGTTGCCCGACAAAGTACGCAGCGCCGTCAGGGGCTGGTTCAGTTCATGGGCCACGCCGGTGGAGAGCTGCCCAATCACCGCCAGCTTGCCCGCCTGCACCAGCTCGTTCTGTGCGGCCCTGAGAGTGGCTTCTGCGCGGATGCGCTCTTGCACTTCCTGCTGCAGGCGTTCGTTGGTTTGTTGCAAGTCGGACGTGCGCTGCTGCACCTTGCGCTCCAGCTCGTCGTGCGCGGCCTGCAGCGCCTCGCGTGCGGCCAGCCGGTCACGCACGCGATCGCGCTGGTGGCGGCGCCGCTGGTTGAGCATGAAACCGAGCAGCGCCAAGAAGGCCGTGCCCGTGCTGGCAATCAGGGCGTAACTCTGGGCCGCCTCGTCGGCCCGCGCCATGTGCGAGAACACGGTGATCGTCCACGGTGTGCCCGGCAAGGCACGCGCCTGGGTCAGGAACCGGCCAGTGACCGGGTACACCGATGCCATCTCGGTGCCCTCACGCGCCACGCGCACCACGCGCGCGCCCTGGTCCAGATCGCTCAGCACCTTGATGCCCAGGGGCGAGAGGGCACGGCGGTTGTACTGCAGGGTTTGGTCAAACGCCTTGCGCGTGTTCTCGTCCAGCGGGCGCAGGGCCGTGAATTTCCAGTCGGGCACCGAGCCCAGAATCACCACGCCGTTCTCGTCGGTCACGATGACCGGGGCCTCAACGGTGGACCACGACTGCTCCAGCTGGTCCAGGCTGACCTTGGTGACCGCCACACCCACGGTGCGGTTGCCGTCGAGCAGCGCAGATGCCAGGTAGTAGCCGGGCTCTCCGCGCGTGGTGCCGATGCCAAACAGGCGCCCGGTGCCACTGCTGAGTGCATCGCGAAAGTAGGGGCGGAACTGCAGGTCCTCGCCCATGAAGCTGTCAGGCCGCCGCCAGTTGCTGGTGGCCACCACCCGGCCATCCAGGTTGATGACGTAGATGGACAGCGTGCCTGCGCGCTCATTCAGCTGTTCGAGATAGGCGCTGACTTCCTCGGCCTGCGCGGCGGAGGCATCGGGCGCAAGCAGGGCCAGCACCTCTTTTTCCAGATCCAGCGTGCCAGGAAGAAAGGCGTATTTGCTGATCTCACGCTGCAAGCTGGCGGTGTACAGCTCCAGCCGGTGCAGCCCCGTGGCCTGGATCTGCGCCTGCCCCACACGCAAAGCCACCACATAGGCCAGCCAGCCGCTGAGCAGCACCCCGCACAGCAGCAACAAAACCATCAAGTGACGCAGGGATCGGCGCAAAGGCATGTCAGAAGTCAGGTGGGCGATGGTAGCAGTGCGATGAAAGACGGCCACCCGTCACGCAGTGCCTCTGGAATGGGCCGCAGGGTGACGGCGGGATGAAAAAAGGCTGGCCAACGCCAGCCTTGGTGTGCAGTGATGAACGCACTGCGCACGGTGAGGCTCAGGCCGTGGCCCGCGCTGCCTCGTCATCCCCTGGGGCGGGAATCATCTCCTCACGCTCGGCCAAGGCGTCTGGCACGCGGTCGATGGCGCCCTCCCACTTGGCCACCACGGCGGTGGCAATGGCGTTGCCCATCACGTTGGTCAGGGTACGGCCCATGTCAAGGAAGTGGTCAATACCCAAGATCAGCAACACACCGGCCTCTGGCAGGTTGAACATGGGCAACACCGCCGCCACCACGACGAGCGAAGCGCGCGGCACGCCCGCAATCCCTTTGCTGGACACCATCAGCACCAGCAGCATGGTGATCTGCGCCGACAGCGGCATATCAATGCCATAGGCCTGGGCGATGAAAATTGCCGCGAAGGTGGTGTAGATCATCGAGCCGTCGAGGTTGAACGAATAACCCAGGGGCAATACAAAGCCCGTCACCTTGGGCCGAACACCAAACTTCTCCAGCTGTTCCATCAGCTTGGGATACACAGACTCGCTGCTGGCCGTGGAAAAGCCAATCAGCATGGGCGTGCGAATGAGCTTGAGCAGGCGAAACACATCGCGGCCCAGCACCACATAACCCGCAAACACCAGCACCAGCCACAGCGCCGCCAGCGCCAGGTAGAAGCTGAGCATGAACTTGCCAAAAACACCCAGCATGCCCAGGCCCTGGGTGGTGATGGCACCAGCCACTGCGCCGAACACGCCCACAGGTGCAAAGCGCATCACGTAGTCGGTGACCTTGAGCATCACATGGACCACCTCGTCCAGCGTGGCGACCAGCGTGCGCGCAGCCTGGTTGTGCAAGTGACCCAGGGCCATGCCGAAGAACAGCGAGAACACCAGGATCTGCAAGATGGCGTTGTTGGCCATCGACTCCACGATGCTCTTCGGAAACACCTGGGTGATGAAATCGCGCAGGTTCAGCGCTCCGGTCTTGAGCTGCGTGGCGGTGCCCGCCTCTGGCAGCGGAATCGACATGGAACTGCCGGGCTGGGTGAGGTTGGCAATCAGCAGGCCCAGCGTCAGCGAGATCAGCGAAGCGCCCATGAACCAAGCCAGCGCCCGCGTGCCGATACGCCCCACGGTGCGCGAATCGCCCATGGTAGACATGCCTGCAGCCAGGGTCGCAAACACCAGGGGCGCGATGATCATTTTGATCATGCGCAGAAAAATATCCGTCAGCAGGCCAAAGTAACCCGCGATTTCCTTGGCGGCTTCGGGTGTCGGCGCCCAGGCGTGGCAGGCATAGCCGACCAGTACCCCCAGAACCATGGCCAGGATGACCATGGTGGTCAAGCGATTGAGTTTCATGCGATGTGTGATGGATGAGTAAAGAAAACCCAGGTCTCTGCGCCCCATGAGACACCGTGCACAGACCAGGGTCACCGGGTAGCGCTCAGCAACGCTCCACACGATTGGCGCTGCACCGGGGCTCCGGGCCGCAGGCGCAACGGCACTGCACTTGCGGGACTTGCGCCCAGGTCCAGATCAGTGCTTTGACCACCGTGAGTTGTTGCATGGCTTGTCTCCAAAGAACGTTGGGCCGGCTATTGCGCGGCTTGCCGCTGTCATTGCACGCAACGTGCCAAGCCTGCGCGCTGATGCACTGCGCTCTAAGTCATTGATTTACCGAGCGTCATCAGTGCCCACCCCACGCACTTCGTTCGGTATTTCGAACATCTGCCTCGGCCCTGTTCGGAAACCAGAACACTGCATGGCCACACGCATAGCTCGCCCCCGTCTGCCTACGCCCCAGGCCCGTGGCACATCGCCAAAGAAAAAGCCGGCCACAAGGGCCCAATGCCAGTCAGTTAAG
>ERZ724518.1467-NODE-1467-length-10656-cov-6.864069_pt1 | contig 10656 bp, 9 predicted proteins | sample MGYA00376051_ERZ724518 | MGnify/ENA primary metagenome ERZ724518 (study PRJEB28724, sample SAMN07190885) | wastewater metagenome | isolation source: influent of sewage treatment plant in Hong Hong | place: Hong Kong | collected 2016-03-17 ... | reverse complement strand
CGCCCCTGCTGTTCTGCTGACAGCTCGCCGCCGTGAGCATGAATGATCGACCTTGTAATTGATAATCCCAGCCCCGCGCCTTCCGTGTTGTAGAACCTTGATGAGTCTGCGCGATAGAACCGGTCAAACAAACGTTCCAGATTAGCGGGAACCTGGCCGGACATCGTATTCGTAATCATCACGTTCACACAGTCACTGTCACGCTCAAGGTGTATCGCTGTACAGGTGTTATCGGGAGAATACTTGATTGCATTGGAAAGCAGGTTACTGAAAGCACGTCGGAGCATATCGCTGTCTCCGGCAACAACGCCCTCTCCTTCAACCGTGATTGTCTTTCCTGTTTCGTCTGCCAGGGGCTCGAACAACTCACGTAATTCATTCAGTTCGGCTGCCAGATCCACATCATGTTTATCCAGCCGCAGCAGACCATGCTCTGAACGTGCCAGAAAAAGCATGTCACTGGTCATTCGTGACAACCTTTTCAGTTCTTCCAGGTTAGCGAATAAAATTTCGCGGTAATGCGAAACATCCCTTTCCTTAGCCAGTGCAAACTGCGTCTGCATCATCAGATTACTGACTGGTGTGCGCAGCTCATGCGCGATGTCAGACGAGAAATCTGACAGTTTCCGGAATGCCCCCTCCAGGCGATCAAACATATTATTGAACTCCTGCATGGTCTCAGAGATTTCCGGCGGAGCCAGATCGGGATTTAGACGCTGATCCAGGCTGTGTACGGTCATGGAGGAAGCCAGACTGGTCATTTCCCGTAGCGGTTTCAGACCAATACGTGTGGTCAGCCAGCCCAGAAAAACAGAAATAAAGACCAGACCGATATTGAACCAGAACAGCCAGGTACTGAGTTTGTCCATAAACAGGGTGTGATACCCAGTATCCGTGGCAACCGTAATGATGACATGTTTGCTTTTACCCTGTTCCGGCGTCACGGCAACCCGCCGCGAGATACTGCGGTACACGGTGTTATTTTCTTCCGTCTGGATCATATAGTCGAGAATATCACCCGACTTATTAAGCAGGACCGCTGGAACAACAGAATTTTTGGCATAGAGTTCAACAATTTTTTCATTTTCCATGTTTTTTATAGAAATGAATAAGCCATTGTGCCCCACCATCGCATCGTTTATTTTTTCTGATAATGACTTAATATCCGTTTTGTTCCGGAACGTCTCTGTTTTAAGAAACTCTTCGGTGAGCTGAAGTTTACCTGTCAGAAAATCGCGGTCCTGATTATCGAAATAGCCATTAAGGGTGCTAATCAGGATAAAACTTGATAACCACCATACCGTAAGCATCACCGCAGAAAAAATCAGGCTCAGGCGTGTGGTCAGGGAAATTTTGAACCTCACTCTTCTCTGATCTCCAGGACATATCCGGCACCGCGAACGGTATGGATCAGTTTTGGCTCAAAGTCATCATCAATTTTACTTCTCAGACGTCTCACGGCGACATCAATCACATTCGTATCACTGTCAAAATTCATGTTCCAGACCAGGGACGAGATAAGACTCCTGGGTAACACTTCTCCGGTGCGTTGCAGCAGCAACTCAAGCAGAACGTATTCTTTACCGGTGAGATGGATCTTCTTCCCCGAACGGATCACGGTCCGGCGCACCATATCAACGGTCATATCGGCGATGGTGCAGACTGTTGCGGCCTGCGAGCGTGCCCGGCGCAGTAGGGTTCTTACACGTGCAACCAGCTCCGTAAAATCAAAGGGCTTAATCAGGTAGTCATCTGCGCCAAGCTCCAGTCCTTTCACTTTGTCCCGCACGTTGTCCTTTGCGGTTAAAAACAGGACCGGTTCTTCGTGCCCGGACTCCCTCAGTGCGCTGATGATTTGCCACCCGTCGAGGAAAGGCAGCATCACGTCCAGTATTATCAAATCATACTGTCCCTTCGACGCGGCCCCGAGACCATCGCGGCCATTATTAAAGAGATCGGCCTGATAGCCTTCCTCAACCAGTCCCTGCTGCAGGTAACGACCTGTTTTTTGTTCGTCTTCAACGATTAAAATACGCTGCATGGTCAACTCGCTGATATGAAAGTAAAAATCTCACGCATGAGCTTTGGCTGTCCCCTAGCTGACCTGAGACGGAGCAAGCATTCCGAGCCACGCTACGGCGCCCAGAATGATAATCGCAACAACGAATTCTGTCAGGATGCTGTTTCGCATCAGGGCAACGCTGCGATCATAATTCCCTTCCCTGACCATAACTTCAAGCCGGGGACCCAGGTGAAACCGGTTTGCTGCAGCCAGAAGAAGCATCAGAACAAACAGAGCCGTCTTGGCAAGCAATATCCTCCCCCAGGAACTGTTGAATAAGGGAGTTAAGTTACCCTCAGCAATATACAGATAGTTGACCAGCGCACTCAGGATCAGGGCTACAACAATCACCGTTCCTGCCGTGGCAAATTTTGCCAGGGAGTCAGATATCACAATGACGCTCTGTGCATTATGCTCGTTTCTGCGCATCAGCAGGATAGCAAATGCAACCAGAGCACCTGTCCAGGCACCTGCAGCGCCGAGATGGGTCAGATCGCTCAGTAAATGGAGATAGTAATGCAGACCGTCATGCATAACGGCGTGTCCTCCCCAGGCAAGTGTAGCCAGCGCCACGCCCCCACTCATCGTCATCAGCAGGCAGGACAATACTCTCTTATTAGTGTAAAGGAACAAAGCACCGAGTGTGGTAAACAGGGCACAGAGCCTGACAATCCAGCTAATACCCACATCAGTTTCTTCTATCACCATCTCGATAACATGGATGGATAATTCTCTGAGGTCAGTTACTCCACTCATGGCATTAGATACCAGGAGCATATTAATGCCAGTAAGAATGATGCCTGTAACAACAGCAAAGGTTATAAACGACCTGAAATTAGTCAGGTTATAGGTTTCATGTCTGACACCGCTTATTCCATATATCTGAAAAAATGGCAATCCAAATATTACCATCAAATCCAGATAAAGAAGAAAACGAATAACAATCATAATCAGGTCGTTCATAATATTACTTCACTGTAAAGGTGTAATTACCGGTAATAGGGTGCGTATCTGAAGAAACCGCGCGCCAGTCAACACGATAAGTGCCAGCGGGTAAAGGCTCTCGCGGAATAATGACCATCGATTTAGGGTCAGCGCCTGGCGCCACTTTTGCCGCGACCGGCATCGGAGAATGTGATGACATGCCTTTCATACCCGTCATCGTTAATTTTGCACCTGAGAATTTCACGGTCAGATTTTCCGAGAAATTAAGCTGAATCTTTTCCGGGGCCGCTACGGCTGAATCAGCCTGTGGCACAGAGCTTTTTAATTCCGGATGGGCCATAGCAGAGAAAGCAACGCCCATAACGAGGCCACCTGTAAGAATGGCTTTATTTAAAATCGACATTTTATTTACCTGTTTAGTTGAGTGTTTTATATCAGTGCGTTAAAACCAGATTCTGGCTCCCGCCAGGAATACTACCTGATGGTCTTTCTCACCTTCTCTTTTCGCCATATCGGATGTTTTCCCGTAAAGTTGATTCCAGGAAACGCCTATATAGGGTGCAAACTCACGGCGTATTTCATAGCGCAGCCGGAGCCCCAGCTCTGTGTCAGTCAGTCCCCTGCCGCGACCCCGCGATTCATCATCCTGACTGTAGAAATTCACCTCATAGGATGGCTGGAGTATGAGCCGGTTAGTCAGTAAAACGTCGTATTCTCCTCCCAGACGAAGGGCTGCTTTTCCGCCATTACTGACAAAACCCGTAATTTCAGACTCAAAATTATAGAGTGCCAGCCCCTGAAAACCGACAGCAGCCCAGGTCCGGGCAGAAGCAGGTCTGAAATCCTGCCTGACACCCGCAACCAAATCCCACCATGGGCCAACCGCATGTCCCCAGAGTAACTGCGCTTCAGCCGCCTCCGTTTCCCCATTGCTTCGTTCACCTTCACTCTTTAGCCAAATCCGATCTGTGTCGCCTCCAATCCAGCTGTTAACACTCCAGCTGAAATTGTTGGTGTTATCCGACCGTTGCCATTCCAGTTGATCCAGCAGAACCAGATAATTAATCGCACTGTCGTGAATCGCATGCCCCTGTAAATTGCCGAATGCAGCCTTCCGGTCGGCATCGGTAACAGGCGGAATTGGCGTTCTGCTCTCAGTTACAATGGGCTCCATTGACGTCATCTCAGTGAAATTCTCATCTGCTGGCATCTGCATGGCAGACATGTCGTGCCCGGCGTGGGGATCTGCAGAGACGGAGCCCGCCGCAATAGAAAGCTGTGAGGTAAACAAACCGGCGACCAGAACAGGTATGGCCTTCAAATTTCTCTTCATTCGCATCATTCCTCCACCCGGACTTCACGAAACATTCCCATTTCCATGTGATAGAGCAAATGGCAGTGATACGCCCAGCGGCCAAGCGCATCTGCTGTCACTCTGTAACTGCGTTTTGTACCAGGGGGAACATCTATTGTGTGTTTACGAACCATGAAATTACCGTTTTCATCTTCCAGATCGCTCCACATACCATGCAGGTGAATGGGGTGAGTCATCATGGTATCGTTGATCAGCGTGATCCTGAGCCGCTCACCGTATTTCAGCAGCACCGGTGCGGCATCTGAAAACTTGATTCCGTTAAATGACCAGGCAAACTTTTCCATGTGGCCGGTTAAATGCAGTTCTATGGTACGGCCAGGTTCACGTCCGTCAGGATCCTCAAAGCGGCTTTTCAAATCCGCGTACGTGAGAACCTTTCTTCCGTTATTTCGAAGACCAATACCCGGATCATTTAATTTCGGAGAGACGCTCATCGCCTGCATATCAACCAGTGGGTTATCCGTTTCTGACGCAGGATGACTTTGCATACCCGGCATTCCGGCCATCCGGGAATGATCCATACCGGCCATGCTGCTGTGATCCATGGGCGCGGAGGATGTCCCGCTATCCGGAAGGTCAGCACCGTCCATAGACATCATCTCTCCGCTGTTATCCATGCCTCCCATCTGGCTGTGGTCCATTCCTGCCATATCATGTCCCATTCCCCCCATACCCATATCTTCCATGGTCAACAGAGGACGGGGATCGAGGGGGGGAACGGCAGCACTTAACCCCTCTCTCGTGGCCAGTGTCCCTCGAGCGTAACCGGTCCTGTCCATGGATTGTGCGAAGATGGTATAGGCCTCACCCTGAGGCTCCACAATGACATCATAGGTTTCGGCAACGGCAATCCTGAATTCGTCAACGGTAACCGGGTTTACATACTGGCCATCTGCAGCCACGACCGTCATTTTCAGCCCGGGGATACGGATATCGAAATAGGTCATTGCCGAGCCGTTGATAAACCGTAAGCGTATCTTTTCACCGGGACGGAACAGTCCGGTCCAGTTTTTCAGCGGGGCCTGCCCGTTCATGAGATAGGTGTAGGTGTAGCCACTGACATCCGCGAGGTCAGTCGGATTCATTTTCATTTCAGCCCACATTTTCCGATCGGCAATGGTGGCTGACAGCCCCCTGGTATTCACGTCGCGGAAAAAAGAGCCAACGGTTGGTTTATTGAAATTGTAGTAATCCGACTGTTTTTTTAATTTTTTCAGCAGGCTGTGAGGATTTTCATCGGTCCAGTCAGACAACATGACCACATGCTCACGATCGTAAGCAAACGGTTCTGGCTCCCTGGCATCGATGATAATGGCACCGTATACCCCCTCCTGTTCCTGCAGACCGGAATGGCTGTGGTACCAGTAAGTCCCGTTCTGCTTAACCTTAAAGGTGTAAACGTAGGTATCATCAGGCTCTATGCCCATAAAACTCAGCCCCGGAACACCATCCATATTGGCCGGAAGAATAATGCCGTGCCAGTGAATGGACGTCTGTTCATTAAGACGGTTTTTGACCTTCAGGGTAATGGTGTCACCTTCTTTCCAGCGAAGAACGGGCCCCGGCAGGCCTCCATTGATTGTTTTGGCCTGACGCTCACTGCCCGTGATATTGACGGCCGTTTCACCAATGGTCAGGTCAAACTGAGTACCCTGCAGGGATGCGGCAACTGGCAGGCTCAGACTGGAACGCGCATTGAAACTCCATACGCCAAGACTTCCGGCTACGCCAGAGAGGGTTAACCCCTTCAGGAAAGTTCGTCGAGACGTTTTCAACAGCATGCGCATTCCCTTATTTAAAGTATGGTTACTGACAGAATTCGAGAACCGATTTAAATTAAATTACTGGTTCATCCACTTACAATGAAATGAATCTAGCACACCTTAAGAAACAAATTCATTACAATCGTGTAATGTACATAGCTGTATTACATTTACGTCATCTTCCCCACAGGTTGATTATTTTTATATATGATCATAAGGACATCTTTTATGTACCTCAGAAGGTAATTACACATGAATATATTAATCACGACCACTGCGTTTACAGCTTTATTTTGTGGGGCAGCTTTTGCTCAGTCCAGTGATATTGCCCATGAAGCACATCGATTTGTTAATAATGCCTCAGCCGTCAGTCATGTGAACTCCTCGACGCATGAAAACTTACCGGACAGGGTTAATAAAAACAACACGCCCTCATTCTCTGAAATGAATGAACATGAAAGGGCCATTGTTGCTCATTCATTTATGAACAACAGCGCGTCCTATGCGCATCAGAAAATGATTGAGGAACATAAAAAAATGCTGTCCGGCAGTGATGCAAATTCAAAGACCTCGTCTTCTTCTTTTAACGAACTGAATGCCGGAGAAAAAGCCGCTCTCGTGCATGAGCAGGTCAATAATGCCGGTGCGGAAGCACATCAGACGCAGGCAAGAAAGCTTCGCGGGCTGTATTCGACCAGGTAACTGCAGGCGGGTTAGTGCTTAGCGTCAGGTGCGCAGCAGGGCTTTACTGACGGGTTACGTAGCAGGACATGAGCCCCATATTGCTCTGCCGTAACCTGTTTCAGTCCCGTTAATCATCACCGTCGGGCTGGTCATACAGTTCCCAGAGCTTCAGGAGCAAACGGGAAACAAGATATGTTACAAAAATGACGACCATCAACGGTGCTCCCGATTAACTGACAGATGACACGCCTCCTGAAAACCCCTAGCATACGCCGCAGTGTTCATGCTAACGGCGAATTCCAGTAAATGTATTCTACCGATGTCGTAAAAGAAAATGCCTACCTTTCAGCCACCCGCTCGGGGCTGGAATCGAACGAGATCGCTACTCTTCAGCGCTCCTTGCCTTCCCGGTTTAATCTGCGGCATTTGAAAAAAAATGAATCATTAAAACTCGTACTGCAAAAGAAAGCGGGAAAATCACGTGTCGTGGCCTATAAATTTACGTCCGGTTCATTTAATTACACGGCGTATCGTATATCAGATAAAAAGTTCTATAACCTTTCCGATACTTCCGGGAAAGGCAGTCTCGATTATCCGTTACCGGCCACAGCAAGACTCAGTTCGCCTTTCAATCCTGCAAGACTTAACCCGGTATCGGGAAAAGTGAGTCCCCATAATGGCATTGATTATTCCATGCCCATGAACACGAAAATAGTCAGCGTCATCGACGGAAAAATCACCCGGGCCGAATACAACAGTACCATGGGATATTTTGTTGAAGTAACGGGAAAAGCCGGTGTTAAAACTCGCTATCTCCACCTCAATAAAATACTCGTTACTAAAGGGGCCAGGGTTACCCGGGGAGACGCTATTGCGTTATCCGGTAACAGCGGACGTTCATCCGGTCCTCATCTGCATTACGAGCTGGTCATCAATAACAACCCTGTTAACTCTCTGGCGTTCCGGGCAGCGGCACCCGCTGATAACAAACTCGAACAGCATGCCTTTGCGCATGCCAGAGACTACGAACGATACCTGGACTGATAACGGGACCGCGACGCGGCCCCGTCTGCCGGATTAATTTTTTTTATCGTTTTCACTTCCGTGATGTTGATGATCTCCATGCCCTCCGTGGCCGTGGAAAAGATGCATTAGCGGGCAGACCAGCAATAACAGATATGGCCAGTAACCTGCCACATGTGACCAGTGTTCGCGCAGGAGGGCAAATGCCGCGATCGCGGCGACAGCAATAAGCGCATAGGTGGTACTTTTCATACTGGACTCCTTCTGTTCGTAACTGACCCTTCACTCAGTGTTATTTCCCGAGCCTGACACTTTTCAGACGCAACGCATTCACAATGACGCTGACGGAGGAAAGAGCCATGGCCGCCGCCGCAATAACTGGCGACAGCAGTATTCCATACACAGGATAAAGCAGACCTGCAGCTACAGGCACCCCAAGAGCATTGTAGATAAACGCAAAAAACAGATTCTGCCGGATATTTTTCATGGTGATTTCTGACAGATGACGGGCCCTGTTGAGTATCATCAAATCGCCTTTGAGAAGGGTAACGCCAGCACTTTCTATTGCCACATCTGTACCCGTTCCCATGGCTATACCCACGTCAGCCGCTGCCAGCGCCGGGGCATCATTCACACCGTCTCCGGCCATCGCAACCACATGGCCAGACGCTTTCAGTCGGGTTATCACTGCTTTTTTGCCATCCGGCAGAATCCCGGCTTCAACCTCATCTATTCCCAGTTTCCGTGCGACTGCTTCAGCAGTAAGCTGGTTATCCCCGGTGAGCATAACAATGCGGATCCCCGCCTGACGCAAAGCTTTAAGCGCATCCGGCGTGGTTGCTTTCACGGGATCCGAGATAGCTATCAGGCCTGCAAGGTTCCCGTCTGTGGCCACATAGATAACGGTAGCGCCTTCCATCCGCAACGTATCCGCAACGGCCTTTTGATTATCAATAACGATACTGTTTTCCTGCATAGCCAGTTCATTACCAATAACAACCCGTTGACCTTCGACATCGCCTGAGACACCTTTCCCCGACGGGGCATTGAAATTACTGACGGCAGGTATCACGATCCCCTTTTCATGCGCGGCTCTGACAACAGCCATACCCAACGGATGCTGCGAACCTTTTTCCACTGCAGCTGTTACACGTAAAAGAGATATTTCCCCACCCGGACTGAGACTGATAATCCCTGTCACCGTAGGCGAACCTTCCGTGAGCGTGCCTGTTTTGTCGACAACCAGCGTGTCCACTTTTTCAAGACGCTCAAGGGCTTCGGCATTCCTGATTAACACCCCGGCCTGGGCTCCTTTGCCCACCCCCACCATTATCGACATCGGCGTGGCCAGCCCCAGCGCGCAGGGACAGGCAATAATCAGGACCGACACAGCCGCAATGAGACCGTGCGCCATCCTGGGCTCGGGCCCCCAGACAGACCAGATCACGAAAGCAACAACCGCGATAAGTATCACCAGAGGAACAAACCAGCCTGAAACGCTGTCAGCCATTCTCTGGATGGGGGCACGCGAACGCTGTGCATCAGCGACCATCTGAACAATTCGTGAGAGCATCGTTTCATCACCGACTTTCTCTGCACGGATGATAAGACTACCTGTCTGATTAATCGTCCCCCCAATGACAGGGTCACCCTTCGTTTTGGTAACCGGCATAGACTCCCCGGTCACCATCGATTCATCCACGGTTGTTTTGCCTTCGATCACGATACCGTCGACCGGAATACTCTCTCCAGGTCTGATGCGGAGCTTATCGCCAGGCAGGACATCTTCCGCATTAATATCCGTTTCATGACCGTCATGATCCAGCCGCCTGGCGGTTTTGGGGGCAAGGTTCAGAAGCGCAGTAATGGCGCCTGAGGTTTGTTCCCGTGCCCGCAGCTCAAGAACCTGTCCCAGCAGAACAAGCACCGTAATAACTGCTGCGGCTTCAAAATAAACGGCCACCAGGCCATCCATGTTTCTGAACGATGCAGGAAACCAGGAGGGGAAGACGGTTGCAATGACGCTGTAAACCCAGGCTACGCCGGTCCCCATTGCAACAAGGGTAAACATATTCAGGGAGCGGTTACGTAACGACATTCCGGCCCGGGCGAAGAATGGCCAGCCACACCACAACACGACAGGGGAGGCCAGAAGCAGCTGCAGCCATGTGTTGTACTGTGGCGGTACTGTATTCCTCAAGTCGGGAAACAGATGAGATCCCATTTCGAGTACCAGAACCGGAAACGCCAGCAACAACCCCAGCCAGAAGCGTCTTGTCATGTCGTGAAGTTCATCACTCGGCCCCGTGGATGCCGTAGCTACGAGCGGCTCCAGTGCCATTCCACAGACAGGACAGCTTCCGGGACCACTGCGGCGTATCTCCGGGTGCATCGGACATGTCCACACACCTTCAGAATTCTCTTTTTCCGCCTGGTTGTGAGGCTGTTTTATCTGATCAGGGCTGACTTCGTGATGATCGTGGTGATGGTGATGGGAATGTTCACTGGCATCTTCGGTAAGATAACGATCGGGATGGGCTTTAAATTTACTCTCACAGCTGGCGGAGCAGAAATAAAGTTGATGGTCCTGGTATCGAATGCTGCTGTGCGCCCTGTCGGGCAGGATGGCCATCCCGCACACGGGATCTCTCACCTTATGCAATACGTGGCCCTCGTCCGGGGATAATGTCTGCTCAGAAGCAGTCTGGTTGTTGTGTTGCACTGCATTGTCATTTTTCACAGTAACTCTCCTTATGCATACCGAAGCATCTTCTGTCTTCAGGGTATGTCATGGATGCGATTAC
>ERZ724518.1461-NODE-1461-length-10664-cov-3.503535_pt1 | contig 10664 bp, 5 predicted proteins | sample MGYA00376051_ERZ724518 | MGnify/ENA primary metagenome ERZ724518 (study PRJEB28724, sample SAMN07190885) | wastewater metagenome | isolation source: influent of sewage treatment plant in Hong Hong | place: Hong Kong | collected 2016-03-17 ... | reverse complement strand
TACCATCTCTGCAGCCTTTATTTATGGATATTTTTTGCTCATATGTGAGGGGGTGGTTCTGAATAGTTATCTTTTTATTATATATCGACATATAATACGCAAAAATAAAGACCGCGCCTTAAATTGGCGCGGTCCTTTACCCTGCTGTTTACCGGTATATTAGTATTTAAATACAGCAACTCCGTAAGGCGCAAGTGGATAAGCAAATGAAAATGGTCTGCCGTCACACTCTGATTTGACTGCCTTATAGTCCAGCTTCTTATATGACTGTTTTGCTGCCTTGCCTCTGCCCTTTGCAGCCTTCTTTACAGGCGCTTGTACCGTTTTGCCGGTAAACTTAGGATCCTCACTATCTAAAACGAGCTGATATGTCTTGTGCTTTGGCACTCCGACTCTGTAATCAGGTCTCTCTACCGGTGTGAAATTGATGACAAAGAGCATATTATTCTTGCCATCCTTGCTCTTTCTGATAAAGCTGAAGATGCTTCTGTCTGCATCGTTTGCATTTATCCATTCAAAGCCTTCCCAGCTTGAATCCAGCTCATACAGACAGCGGTTTCTCCTATAGAGGTGAAGCAGCTCCTTTACCCAGTTCTGGATCTTTTTATGCTCCGGATTCTCAAGCAGATACCAGTCGAGTTCTCTTTCCTCACTCCACTCCTGCTTCTGTGCAAACTCCTGTCCCATGAAAAGAAGCTTCTTTCCACAGTGTCCCATCATAAATGCATATCCTGCCATGAGGTTCTTGAATTTATCCCCTTCTAAGCCCGGCATTTTGTTGAGCATAGAACACTTCAGATGTACCACCTCATCATGTGACAGTACCAGAATATATTTCTCACTCTCATTATAGCTCATCGCAAATGTCATCTTGTTGTGGTTATTTTTACGGAAATATGGATCCAGCTTCATATAATCAAGGAAGTCATGCATCCATCCCATGTTCCATTTGTAGCTGAAGTTCAGTCCGTCTTCCTCTACCTTGCCTGTTACCTTTGGCCATGCGGTAGACTCTTCGGCTATCATTACAGTTCCGTGATTTCTTCCAAGTATGAGTGTATTGATATGCTTGAAAAACTCTACTGCCTCGAGGTTCTTATTGCCTCCAAACTTGTTTGGCACCCACTGTCCGTCGTTCTTTCCATAGTCAAGATAAAGCATTGACGCAACTGCATCCACACGGAGTCCGTCTACGTGGTAATTTTCTATCCACATCAATGCACTTCCGATAAGGAAGTTCTTTACTTCATTCTTACCGTAGTCAAATATCTTTGTGCCCCAGTCGGGATGCTCTCCCTTTCTTGGGTCTGCATACTCATATGTGGCTGTTCCATCGAAATTGGCAAGTCCATGCGCATCCTTTGGGAAATGTGCAGGTACCCAGTCGAGGATTACTCCGATATTATTTTTATGGCACTGATCAACAAAGTATGCAAAATCCTCAGGCTCTCCATACCTCGATGTAGGTGCATAGTAGCCTGTCACCTGATATCCCCATGAGCCATCAAACGGATACTCTGAAATACCCATAAGCTCAATATGTGTATATCCCATAGTTTTTACATAGGATATGAGTGATTTTGCAAGCTCCCTGTATGTATAAAATCCTTCATCATCCCTGCCCGGATGTCTCATCCATGAGCCCGGATGGCACTCATATATAGCCATAGGTGAAGAATATACATCAGCATCTGACTTTGCTGCTCTCTTATCCATCCACTCTTTGTCAGTCCATGTGAAGTGCTCGATATCTGTGATGATTGACGCCGTTCCCGGACGAAGCTCTGCGTAGTTCGCATATGGATCTGCCTTGTACAGCTTGTCACCCTGTTCAGTGACTATAATAAACTTATACATCTGACCCTTTTGCGCTCTCGGTACAAAAAGCTCATACACTCCCATGGTTTCCGGCTCTACACGCTTCATCTCATGACTGGTCTCATTCCAGTCGTTAAACTCACCAAACACGTATACTTCCCTCGCATGTGGCGCCCAGACGTCAAAGCACACTCCTTTTTTTCCTTTACGCTCAGCTAAGTGAGCACCCATCTTCTTGTAGATATCATAGTGTGTTGCCTGACCAAACAGGTAACAATCCATTGCTGTAAAATTACACATATATATACCCCCATAAGAATTTATTTTTCCCTGAAATGATCCTCTTTAAGTACAATTCGGTCATCATCTGTATATCGCCTGGCTGTCAGAATACTTATAGCCTTCTTAAGTCCGCTGTGAGCCTCCCTGTCTATGGCCTCGTCAATTATATCCTTGACCTCTGTCAGAGTGGTAGCCTGGTCTATCCTCTCAATATTGCTGATTCTGTTATGCAATGCCAGAATAGCCATCTCATCTATCTTGTACCCAAGCTCTGCAGAGTACGATTTGGCAAACAATACGAGTTCATCATTTGTAAAAATAGGAACCGATATCTTTTCCGTGAACTTGGATGCAAAGCCCTCATCCATTGAGAGTGCCTTCTTTATACCCTTTGATGTATCCTCAAGTATATAGAGTGTTCCTGTAATATCATGCTCCATCAAAAATGATAGCTGGGCAGCTATGCTGCGGTCGATATCACCGGCTCTTTCTATGATGAGACAGCCTCCTGTTATCTTTCTGACTACCTGCTGCACATCCTTTTTATTGAGTGCGGCAGCATCAATCTTGCCCATCTTTCCTGTAAGCTGTTCACCATCTTTTTGTAATACCTTTATAAAGCTTGTAGCAAGCATTGTCTTTCCGCAACCCTGCTCTCCCTGTATAATGAGGTTGCCTGTGGATGCGTTTTCTTTCCTGTTGAAATGATCAAGCACTGCATTATATGCCTTGCAGATCTGATCCTCCATACCCTTTACCGGTATGAAATATGAAAATATAGCTTTCTGTTCGCTTGTAAGCTCTTTTATATGTTTTGTTTCTTTCAATTTCGAGTCATCTTCTTCGCTGTCTAAATCCTCCGGCAATGAAATATCCGGCATTTTTCTTGTCTTAGCCATATCCAGCTTCTTCTCCAGTCCCGGATTTTTTGCTGTCATCTTGGCTATTTCCTGCTCGATAAATGATGTCACATGATCAAAATCTCTCTTCTCAGAAACGTTTTCTTTCTCCTGTGAAGTCTCATCATCTGATGTATCATCATCGACATTTAACATATCATCTGTTATTTCAGGCATCATGGTAGTCGGCTGCATGAGTATCTCGTCTTTCTCAGACTCCTCTGCCATAATTATATCCTCCGGCTCTCCAACCGGTTCCCTGGCTTCATCTGCAGCCTCTTCAGGTACTTCCCGTGACTCCTGCACTTCTTCTATAGCCTCTTCCGGTGCTTCCTGCGGCTCCTGTGCTTCGTCTATAGCCTCTTCCGGTACTTCCTGCGGCTCCTGTACTTCATCCACAGTCTCATCTGCATAAAGCTCCTGCATATCCGGTTTCTGCTCTTCTTCAGGCTCCTTCACGGCAGCTTTCTGCTCTATAATATCAACCGGGACCTTCAAATACTCCTCCTCAAGAAGTTCCTTCGGAGTGACACCTGCATCCAGCTTTGGAATGACATCATTTAGTCTCTCCATGATGTCTCCTGCCTCCTGAAGTGCTCTTGCCTTAGCTGACTCAAGCTTCTGCTGCTCAGCCTCTTTAAGTGCAATTTCAGCCGCATGTCTGGTCTTTTCCCATTCTTCAAGCACATCCTGTATAGACATCTGTCCTGTAATCTGATGCTCAAGCTGAGTCTTTTCACTCATGACCATAGACATCTGTCCGTCAGCGTCTTCACCCAAAAGCTCCTTGAAATTCAACTTAAGTGAACCATCTATCTCTTCATCTGTAGCGATATGCTCTGTCTCTTCCGGCTGCTGTACATACTCTTCCTGCTCCTTTTCGAGCTTGAGATAAGGAATATCCTCAACTATCTTTTTGATGGTATCCATCGTATCAGCAACTTCATTCTTGCCCTTGGCCTCCATGATCTGCTGCATACCCTTGGCAATCTCCTGCTGTAAATTTACAGTATTGAACTTCTCCTGATTTACAGTAATCTGCGGAATAGTTACGTCATCATGCACTATCTCTCCGCCCTTTACCATCTCCATGGCACCTATCTCAGTGACCTCAGCCTCATCCTTTATCTTAGCCGGCTTTTCCTTCTCTGCCTTGAATCGTCTGTACTTTTCCTCCTGAGCCTTGGTAAGTGGCTGATAAAGCATCTTAAGCTCCAGCGCACGCTCCACATATGGTCCGTCTCCGAACCACAGAATGAGCTCATCGCAGGCATCTATACACTTATCGGCTTTTCCGGCCTTGTGGTATAGATATGCAAGCTCATATGCCCACTCCTCAGTGTATTCTTCATCCTTGTACTCTTCAAGAATAGTGATAAGCTCATCAAATGAAGCTCCCTGCCCTTTTTTGATGGCATATCTTAATACATACTTCATATCATCATGAGGCGCTATCTCAACAAACTCATCATAATACTCTGTAGCAGCATCATAATCACCCATCTTGATGGCGACCTCAGCCAGTCTGTATATAATCATCCTGCCGATTGGTGAACGGTCATAGGCCATTAAAAGTATGTCCCTTGCATCCTGGTATCTTTCGGCCTTCTCGTAGATTTCGCCGATTTTAACGAGTGTATTTACATTTTTAATTTTGTTCCAATTTATGCTATCCGCAATCTCTGCTGCGCTCATATAGCCCTCCTCGGCGCTTAGGGCTTTTATCTGATCCAGCTTGAGATTGTATTCGTATTTATCCACTTATTTCACCTACTCGTATTTAAGCTTATTATTTTTGGTATCTACGCCTGTTGTCTTTGTATAATCCCTTGTGTCCTCAGGAAGCTTCTTTTTCCTGAGAGCATAATTAACAACTCTTTTCACAATATAGTATATCACAGCAAAGGTTGGAACACCAAGTAACATTCCAAGAAAACCAAACATTCCTCCGCCGATTAGTATGGCAAACATAACCCAGAAGGTCGAAAGACCGGTAGATGAGCCAAGTATCTTAGGCCCTATTATATTGCCATCCACCTGCTGCAGCACGACAATAAATATCAGAAGATAAAGCGCATGCCACGGACTCTGAATTACTACTATGAGTAACGATGGAATTGCACCGATAAACGGTCCGAATACCGGAATCACATTTGTGACGCCGATAATCACTGCAACGAGCACCGATGATGGAATCCTTAAAATCAGACATCCGAAATATGCAATCACACCTATAATCAGTGAATCTATAATCTTACCGCTTATGAAGCCTCCAAAAATCTCATTTGTCTTTCTGATCGTCTCAATGATGATATTGCCTGTCTTTGGCTTGCAGACAGCATATATTATCTTTTTGCTCTGTCCTGCGAGAGTCTCCTGAATACTCATCACATAGACCATCACGATTATTCCGATAATAAAATTAAATAAGCCTCTGACTACCGAAATCACACCGGTTGTAATCTGTGCAACATACTTCTGTGCCTCAGGAATCAGTTTTTCTGTGGCATAATTCTCAATGTAGTCGGTTGCATCCTGTAAACCTGTGCTCGCGAGCTCAGCAATTTTGCTGTCCCCGAAATTGCCGTTCTTTATCATGTTGATGAATGCCGCAACATCATTTGGCAGTGTCTTCATAAGTCCTGATATACTTGCTATGACAGAAGGCACAATAGCCGCAATGAGGAGCGAAATAATCGCTACCAGAATAATAACCGAGCCTGTGATTGCAAGAGCTCTTGAAACCTTTCGCAGCTTGCTTTCGCTTTTCATCTTTTTGGAAAGAAGCTTTTTAAAGCATCTTTCCAGCCACAGCATGACAGGATTCATCAGGTATGCAAGCACAAGTCCCATTATAATAGGCATTGCTGCCGCAAGCAGCTTGCTCCATATGCCTGCAAAGCCCTCAAATCTGTACAGTGCAAAGAAAAACAGTATACTGACTGCAAACGTGACAAATACCATGACACCTATTCTGATCAGATGTGGCCATTCCTCACGCCCCGGGTGCGAATTCTGCTTCGCACCCTTATCTGCATTTATCTCAATGTTTGATTTTTTACCAGCTTTTCCGGTTTCTTCCATCGGATTAAACTCTCCTTATTTACGGTTATAGTTGATGAGACATCCCTTTAATATTATCTCTCTTTCATCATCTGTGAGCTCACCCATCTTCAGTGTAAATGGCTTTAATTCACCATCCTTGACAACATATGCCTCAAACTCCGTCTTTGCATCCTCGATTTCCTTCTTGATTCCCGGAAGGAAGATATAGTCGAGGTTGTGGAACGGAAGCTCTCCCTCATCGATGATGAATGGAAGCATTCCCCAGTTGATAAGGTTTGAACGGTATCTCTTTGTGGCATACTCGTTTGCGATATTTGCCCAGCCTCCGAGTACCTTCTGGCAGCTGGCAGCCTGCTCTCTTGCTGAGCCGTCACCCGGCTTAACAGCAAAAATTGTGCTTCCGAAGCCCATATTCTCATGGCTTGCCTCAGGGAATTTTTTCTTTACTACTCCCATGATTTCAGCAACCTCAGGAACAGCCTTTCCTGCGCACTCACCACTCTCTATAGCCTTCTGGGCCTTCTGGATTTCCTTTGCTCTGCCTACATACTCAGGATCCTTTCTTGAAAGTGCGAACTCTGCAAGTCCAAGAGGGTTTGAACGATATGAAGATGTCTCTCCTGAAGGAATGAGCTCATCTGTTGTAGTAACAGGATCATGAATCTCTGAAACCACCTTAAGGAGCATATTCTCAGGAAGCGCGCTCATTGCCGGCCAGTCCTTGATGTTTGGTCCGAACTGGATTTCAACTGAAGGATCTGCCACTCCATGGCTGTCAAATACACGGTTCTCATATATAGTCTTGTCAAAGAAATATTTTGGCTTTGTAAAGTTGACATCAATATCCGCTGCTGATGTAAGGAAGCCCTTGTTTGCTGCTGTTGCAGCGATTGAACGTGCATCCATGAGTGCCACTGAGCTGATCTGTCCGTTCTGTACCTTAGAACCCTCTCTGTTAGGGAAGTTTCTTGTTGAATGACGGATAGAGAATGCGTTGTTGGCAGGTGTATCTCCTGCACCAAAGCAAGGTCCGCAGAAAGCAGTCTTTACGATTGCACCTGTCTCAAGAAGCTTTGCTACAGCTCCGTTTTTCACAAGCTCCATGTATATTGGAGTAGATGCCGGGTAAACACTCAGTGTAAACTCGTCTGCTCCGATTGAATGTCCGTTTAATATGTCAGCCGCATCGCAGATATTCTCAAATCCACCGCCTGCACAGCCTGCGATGATTCCCTGGTCTACATACAGTTTTCCGTCTCTTACCTTACTCTTTAAATCAAGCTTCACCTTGCCGTCAAAGCTTACCTCAGCTCTCTTCTCACAGTCATCGAGAATATCCATGAGGTTTGCATTGAGCTCATCGATAGTATAGGTATTGCTTGGGTGGAATGGCATAGCTATCATTGGGCGGATCTGGCTTAAATCAATCTCAATAAATCTGTCGTAGTAAGCCACCTCACCCGGATTAAGCTCCTTGTGGTCCTCAGCCCTACCGTGAATCTCAAAGAATTCCTTAACCTGGTCATCTGTTCTCCAGATAGAAGAAAGACATGTAGTCTCTGTTGTCATAACATCGACACCTATACGGAAGTCAACGCTCAGATTAGACACACCCGGTCCTACAAACTCCATAACTTTGTTCTTTACGAAGCCGTTTCCGAATACCTCTCCGATAATTGCAAGTGCGACATCCTGTGGTCCAACGCCCTTGATTGGCTCTCCTGTCAGGTAAATACCTACTACCTCAGGCATATCAATATCATATGTCTGTTCAAGAAGCTGCTTAACAAGCTCAGGTCCACCCTCGCCGACTGCCATAGTACCAAGTGCACCATAACGTGTATGTGAATCAGAACCAAGTATCATTTTTCCGCCGCCGGCAAGCATCTCTCGTGCAAACTGATGGATAACTGCCTGATGAGGTGGTACATAGATTCCACCGTACTTCTTTGCACATGTGAGACCAAACATGTGGTCATCCTCATTGATTGTTCCACCAACTGCACAAAGGCTGTTGTGACAGTTTGTAAGTACATACGGGATAGGGAATTTCTCAAGTCCTGAAGCTCGTGCTGTCTGGATGATACCTACAAATGTGATATCATGCGATGTAAGCTTATCAAACTTAATCTGAAGCTTGTCCATATTGCCGGATGTATTGTGCTCCTTTAAAATACCGTAAGCAATTGTCTCCTGCTTAGCTGTCTGTTTATCGATGTCCATGCCGGTCTTGCTTTTGACAGCTGCCTGAGCCTCTGGTCCATCAATTATTACTTCCTTACCGTTTAAAAGGTAAGCACCATTTTCATATAATTTCACTTATTCTACCTCCGTATGTGTATTTCAAAATTCTATTATTTACTATTATATAATATTATAGGTAATTGTGGCAATAAATAAATCACCATCTACCTTAATTTCGAATTTTCCTCCCATCAAATGGGTCAGATTCTTTGCAATCGAAAGTCCAAGTCCACTTCCTTCAGTGGTTCTCGATCTCTCTCCCCTCACAAAACGCTCTGTCAGGTCTACATTTCCGTTGCTTACTATGTCAAGCTCGTTCTTAGACACATTCTTTATTGTAAAAACTGCCTTTTTATCTGCCTTTTCAAGCTCTACATATACTCTGGTATTTTCCAGTGCATATTTTGCGGCATTAGTATACAGATTTTCAATAGAGCGGTAAAGCTGACGCCCATCCGCATAGATAAATATCTGTTCTGATGGAATTTTTGTAACTATTGTCAGATTTCTCGACTCAAAGCGCTCATTGAATTCACCTCCGGTCTGGTATAAAAGCTCAACCAGATCAAGCTTTTGCATATTGAGCTTCACATTTCCCGAGGTAATCTTTGATGTCTCTACCAGATCCTCTGTAAGCTGCTTTAAGCGCTGTGACTTTTCCTCCAGCACATGTATATAGTATTTGGCATTTTCATTTTCCAGATTTTCCCTCTTAAGCAGGTCAACATAGTTGACTATTGAAGTCAGAGGTGTCTTTATATCATGTGATACGTTTGTTATTAAATCAGCCTTTAATTTTTCATTTTTAAGACTCTCATTTACCGAGCTCATAAGACCCTGGCGTATATGGTTGACAGCCTCCGCCACCTTTTTCTGCTGCCCATGAAACTCATTGACATTGAGTGTAGTGTCAAGCGCTCCTTCCGAGATAGCTTCAAGTGCCTCCTGTATGCGCATTATCTCTTTATTTTTTTGTGTGTGGATATCCTTTTTCTCAATAACTCTTTTCAAAAGCTCATAGCCCTTGTACATCAGGCTGTGTGTGTAAAGTATATTGCCTTTTATCTTCCTTACAATGCTCTGGTATAAAATAATAAAAGCCAGATCAAACAAAAAAGTAAATGTGCCGGCCGTCATAATGAGTGATGCATAGTCAAAATGCTGGTTTTTTACGCCTGAAATCACTTTTCCCATAAATACCATGAGCAGTGTAAATATCACTAGCATCACATCAGAGTATACCTTGTCAATCGGTAAATAGTATATTGTGTAATCATCCTCTGATTTTCTGCCTGCCACGTTTGCCATATATGCCAGGCTCACAAAGCTGCCTACCAGGCCCGCAAGCGATATTAGTGTATATATATCAATATTTCCATGCGCATCGTGCCTGAATGCATAGCCTGTGGCAAACACTCCTGTCACCATAAGTATCATGCATAGCTGATGTAAAACTATGACCGCTGCTTTTTTTCCTATCGTATACTGCTTCATTTGTTGTCCTCTATCTTATAGCCTACTCCCCAGACCACCTTCAGATACCGTGGCTCTTTAGGATTTATCTCTATTTTTTCCCTGATATGTCTGATGTGCACAGCAACTGTATTGTCGGCGCCTATCGCCTCCTCGTTCCATATACTCTCATATATTTCGTTTATTGAGTAGACCTTTCCCTTGTTTTTAAGGAGTAAAAGCAGGATATTGTACTCAATCGGTGTGAGCTTTACCTCCTCGCCATCCACAGTCACCTTTTTTAAATCATCATTTACCAAAAGACCTCCGGCTTCATAAACCTTGTCTCCGGCTGCATCATTGCTTGAGAGAGTGGTATATCTGCGAAGCTGTGACTTTACCCTTGCCACAAGCTCAAGCGGATTAAAAGGCTTTGTAACATAATCATCAGCACCCACATTGAGGCCTAAAATCTTGTCAGCATCCTCTGTCTTTGCCGATAGAATGATTATCGGCACCCTGCTTTCCTTTCGTATCTGCAAAGTGGCTCTTATTCCGTCGAGCTTTGGCATCATGACATCTATTATCATGAGGTCTATTTTTTTATTCTTCATAATTTCAACCGCCTGTATGCCGTCGTAAGCCTTCTCCACGTCGTAGCCCTCCTGCATCAGGTAAATCTCAATTGCCTCAACTATTTCCTTGTCGTCATCACAAACTAATATTGTCATATTATCCTCCTTCTATGAATTTTGAACAGAAACCTTCTCCTGCCGTTAGTCAGCTATATTTTATCAGATTATCCACTTTGTTTTTCTTAAAATCTGCTTAATATTACCCACTTTAAATATAATCCAAAAAGCAGCCGTTCTGTTTTATACTGCTGCTTTATATTACATAGGT
>ERZ724518.1455-NODE-1455-length-10688-cov-4.100536_pt1 | contig 10688 bp, 9 predicted proteins | sample MGYA00376051_ERZ724518 | MGnify/ENA primary metagenome ERZ724518 (study PRJEB28724, sample SAMN07190885) | wastewater metagenome | isolation source: influent of sewage treatment plant in Hong Hong | place: Hong Kong | collected 2016-03-17 ... | reverse complement strand
CAATAGATCATTTAGCAAAAGTATTTGATCTTTCAGAAGAAGAGCAAAAAGAACTTTTACCGAGTGGTCGGCAAGCAATATTCCACAATCGTGTGGCGTGGGCACGCGCATATATGAAAATGGCAAAACTTATTGAAAATACGCAACGGGGCGTGTTTCGTATTACCGGCAGGGGCAATGATGTTTTGCAGAAAAAGCCTCATAAAATTAACATCAGCTTTTTAATGCAATATCCAGAATTCGCTGAACATCGAAAAGCTGAACAGAATAAATTGAAAATGAAAAAAGATGAATCAACAACATCAATTGAGGCACCAGATTCAAGTATTACACCTGAAGAACAAATTGAAGTTGCATATGAAAATCTGAAAGAAAATCTGACAAGCGAAATTCTTTCCCAACTTAAAGACGCATCCCCTTCTTTCTTTGAAAAAGTAGTCGTAGAAGTGCTTGTGAAAATGGGCTATGGCGGTTCACGTAAAGACGCAGGTGAAGCTATCGGGAAAAGTGGAGATGAAGGCATTGATGGCATTATCAAAGAAGATCGTCTTGGCTTAGACATTATCTACATCCAAGCAAAAAAATGGGAAAACACGGTATCACGTCCAGAAATTCAAAAATTTGCAGGTGCTTTACAGGGCAAGAGAGCAAAGAAAGGCATTTTCATTACCACATCGGACTTTTCCCGTAGTTGTGAAGAATACGTGGCTACAATAGATAGCAAGATTATTTTAATTGACGGTCAGCGCCTTGCCCAATTGATGATTGATTTTAATGTAGGAGTTACTACGGAAGCAATTTATGAACTTAAGCGTGTTGACGCGGATTACTTTGCTGAAGAATAATGAAATGCGAACAAGGCGCTACAGCCGATCGCCGCGCCAGGGGCGCGGCTCCGGCTGAGCTCTGCGTTGGACTAAAATGATTCTAAATCCAAATGCAATCCGAGAGAAATTTGGTGATGACTACGTTGCCGATGAGCGTACCTTTATCATGGGCATCGACCAGCGTTTCACCAGACATTTCGCAGAACGATTCTCCGGTCTTAATGTTTTAGAAACTTGCACTGGAGCAGGATTCTCAACGATATCGCTGGCAAGAACGGCTAAGCATGTAATCACAGTTGAAATTGACGAGTCTATCCAGAAAAAAGCGATCAGTAATATCAGAAAAGCAGGACTTTCAGAAAAGGTATCCTTTTTGCTCGGCAGTATCCTTGAAACGGAGACCATAAAGAAAATACCAAAGGTTGATGCAGTTTTTATCGATCCTGACTGGGCAGTCACGGGGCCTGATCACATATATCGATTTCAAAAATCTAACACCCAACCACCAGCGGATTTAGTTTTAAGAAATATGCTCAACATGACGGATAATGTGGCTATTGTTTTGCCACCATTTATATCGGTGGAGGAATTTGAAGGTCTCCCGGAACATGAGCGTGAAAAGCTCTGTCTGGGTGAAAGCCATGAGCTTTTTTGTCTTTATTTTGGTGATCTCATTAAATCCTTGGGGGAAACTGAATTTCGTGTAACAGAATGACGGCCTTGCCGAACAATCGCTCCCAGCCGACGCTTGTACCTCGCGCGGCTGAAGCGTACGTTATTTCGATACGCCATAGAAAATATGGATAGCGAAAGGAGAAAAAGCAATGGGCGCGCTTGAAAAAATTGAAAAGACGGAAATAAGGGATTTGCTGGGAAAGGGGTGGCTAACCCATGACGGCATGTGGTTTTACAACACTTACCTTGAATGCGGAATAGAAAAAGCCAACCAATTAAACAAAGCAGCGATAAAATCCATGGCGCCCTTTGAGATGGAGAGGATGAAAAAAATTCTGGGAATCGTCCAGGAAGATTTGGGAAGTTTTGACAAGCTCTTTCAATTTATGCTTGCGGCCCTGGAATTGACTTTGCCTGAATCGGTTTTCAAAAACTTTCACCTCGCCCCTTCTGCCGAAAATTTGATCCACTGGAAATGGAATGATATGAAATGCTTCGCTTACACAGGAATGAAACAGATTGGACTCATCGATGGATACCGTTGCGGTGTGATATACAGAGTGGAATGCTGGCTTAAAGCATTGGGGATCAAATATGAGATACAGCCTGTAATTGAAGGGTGTCTCATGCATGAAAAAGGATTATGTGAGGGGGATATTCAAATTTTTCTTTCATAAAGAAGAGATTCTCATGAAGCTGGATATTAAGAAAGACTGTGAGGGCGTGGACTGGAAGACCGTGTCCGAAACGTTGAAGCGCGTGGGGATGGCATTTCACGAACCAGAGTTGCACAGGAAAGCATTTGAAGCGAGCCGCGCCAGAGCCTTCATCTATCACGCCGGGCAACTGATCGGTTTCGGCCGGGCGATCTCCGATGATGCCTACCAGGCTGCCGTCTATGACTGCGCGATTGTTCCTGAATTCCAGGGCCAGGGGATTGGAAAGATTTTAATGAACAATCTGCTGTCCCAGATCTCAAATTGCAATATCATTTTATATGCAGCCCCGGGAAAAGAGGGATTCTACCAGACGCATGGATTCAGAAAATTGAAGACGGGCATGGCGCTCTTTAAAAAAAGTGATTTGATGAAAAAGCATGGAATCACGGAATAAAGGACAGTATCCACTACCCTTTATCCTTACGCTGCAAAGATCTTGACGAAAGACGGACAAAGGAGAAGAAATGATTCAGGTTGCACTGACCCCCGCCGGGGGAAAACGATTGATCGCCCAAGCTGTTGCCCGACATGCCGCCGTGCGGGCTGCGATGGAATCCGGCACGATCGTCATTATCGCCGGGACGACGAACGGCTACGTGGCGGAGGAAATTCTGGCGGCTTGCGGCAACACGGAGGGCTTTTCCCGACGGCGCTTCTTCCGCGGAATTACGCTGCCGCCCTATCAGGAGACGACGGCGGCGGGCCGCTTGCCGGATGAAAGCGCATTTCCGGGAGATGTTGTGATCGAAAAAGGAAAATGGCTCACCGGCAAGACCGTGTTTGATGTGGTTGACGGATTGAAAGAAGGCGATGTGATCCTGAAGGGCGCCAATGCGGTGGACCTTGCGCTAAGACAGGCCGGGATACTGATCGGGCATCCGAAAGGCGGAACGATCGGGGCCGCACTGCAAGCCGTTGTCGGAAGGCGTGTGCGCCTCATTCTGCCTGTCGGGCTGGAGAAGCGCGTTCCCGGCAATTTGAACGAAATCGCAGCACGCCTGAATGAACCGAGAGCTCATGGATACCGGATGCTTCCCGTTCCGGGCGAAGTCATAACGGAAATAGAAGCTCTGGCGATCCTCACCGGTGTTCAGGCGCATCTGGTTGCCGCGGGCGGCGTTTGCGGCGCGGAGGGTTCCGTGTGGCTGGCCGTTTCCGGCACGCCGGAGCAGGAAAAAGCAGCCGGGGATGCCGTGGCGCGGGCCGGCGAGGAACGCTCCTTCACGTTGTGACCGACAAACCGAAGATACAAATCGAACGCCGCGACGGCTGATGTTTCTGGTATATGCAAAAATCGAATGGATGGCAGGATGTTTGACCGTCTTGAAAAAATAAATACCCGCCCGGCTCCTTTCCGGTTTTACACGGCAGCCGATCTCTGGGCCGATGATCATACATCCCGGCAGATGCTCAGGTTCCACCTGGACGAAAAAATCGATGTCTCCTCGCGCAACACGGCTTTCATCGATCGGTCGGTTGACTGGATGGCTTCCCGATTCGACATCGGCGCCGGAAAAAAAATTGCCGACTTCGGCTGCGGTCCCGGTTTGTATGCCGTGAGTCTGGCACGAAAGCATGCGGCGGTGACGGGCATAGACTTTTCGAAGAGGTCCATTCAGTATGCGCGGGAGTCGGCCGCCGGGGGAAAACTGCCCATTGATTTTATCCATCAAAACTACCTGGATTTTGAAACGGATGATCGCTTTCATCTCATCCTGATGATAATGTGTGATTTCTGCGCGCTCAGCCCCGCCCAAAGGAGAAATATTCTTTCCCGGTTCCAAAGGTTTCTCGAACCATCCGGTTCGGTTCTCCTGGATGTGTATTCGCTGAATGCCTTTAATGAACGGGAAGAAAAAACTCTGTATGAACCGAATCTCCTCAATGGCTTTTGGTCTCCCGGTCCATATTACGGTTTTCTGAACACCTTCAAGTATGATAAAGAAAAAGTGGTTCTTGATCAATACACGATCATTGAAGCGGAACGTTCACGCACCATCTACAATTGGCTTCAATATTTCAGTCCGGAAGATTTAGAGAGGGAGTTTATGGAGTGCGGCTTTGCCATTGAAAATTATTATTCAGATGTCTCTGGGACACCATTCTGTTCACAGAGCAGGGAATTTGCAGTAATAGCAAAAAAGTCTTAGAGAACACACGACCGGCAAAGCCAGCCGACGGCCTTCGGCCGCGGCTGACCAACACGTTGGACATATAATCGACAATGCAAAGGAGGAAAGACATGAAAAAATACGGCGCGGAATTTTTTGGAACTTTCTGGTTGGTTCTCGGTGGGTGCGGCAGTGCGGTATTGGCTGCGGCGTTTCCCAATGTAGGAATCGGTTTGCTTGGCGTATCCCTCGCTTTCGGCTTGACCGTGCTGACGATGGCCTTCGCCATCGGGCACATCTCCGGCTGCCATCTCAATCCGGCTGTTTCGTTTGGTCTCTGGGCCGGCGGTCGCTTCCCGGCAAAAGAGTTGCCGCCCTACGTTGTCGCGCAGGTTTTGGGCGGAATCGCAGCAGGGGGCGTTCTGTATCTCATTGCTTCCGGTCAGGCAGGCTTTGATCTATCCGCCGGTTTTGCCTCAAACGGCTACGGCGCCCATTCGCCCGGGGGATATAGTTTGCCGGCTGCCCTGATTACCGAAGTGGTCATGACCATGATGTTTATCTTTGTCATTATGGGCGCCACCGACAAACGCGCGCCGCAGGGCTTCGCGCCGATTGCCATCGGGTTGTGCCTGACACTTATCCATTTGATCAGCATCCCGGTTACCAACACCTCGGTGAATCCTGCGCGCAGTACGGGCGTTGCTCTATATGCAGGCGGTTGGGCGATTTCACAGCTTTGGCTCTTCTGGGTGGCCCCGATTGTCGGCGGCATGCTTGGCGCACTGATTTATCGCCTGATCGGCAAAGAAGAAAATTAGAGAGGTATTCAAAAACGGTGTGTACGAGAAAGCGGGATTTAAGGCCATCAGCCGGCCCAAGGATTGGATGGAAATCAGAAAGGAAAGACCGAAGCGACAGGCAGATGAGCGACGAAAACAAATCCATTCATGATTTTGATTTTAAATGGATACGTCTTCTATATCCGGAAAAAGCTTTGCATTTAAGAATTCCATATCTGGAGACGGAATGGATCAAAAACGCAAACCCGCAAATCTGATCTACGGACTTGATGATCCCGTCCCGCTGCCGATTCGTCTGCTGCTAGGTTTGCAGCACAGTTTTCACGTCACGACGGCCCTGATCTTTGCCATCATCGTGCTTCAGGGCATGGGTGCATCGGCTAGGCAGGCGGGGTTTTTTATCAGCATGTCGCTTCTGGCCGGCGGGATCGCGGTCATCCTTCAGGCCCTGAACAGAAAGGGCGTCGGGTCCGGTTATTTTGCGCCTTCCGTCTGCGAACCCGCCTATATCTCCGCGTCCGTGATGGCCGCCAAAATCGGCGGTCTGCCGCTGGTGCTGGGGATGACCGCGCTCAGCGGCGTTTTTGAAATGATCCTTTCGCGCGTCGTTCACCGTCTGCGCAGAATCTTTACGCCCGAAGTCATGGGGCTGGTCGTAACGATGGTGGGCATATCGGTCATTCCGGTGGCGACAAAAAACTTTCTGGGAATCGCCGGAGGAGAGGGAGCTGCGATCAACCCGAACGTCCTGGTCGTTTCCCTGATTACGCTGGGAACCATGGTGGCGATCACGGTATGGAGCAAGGGCAAGCTTCGCCTGTTTTCCGTCATCATCGGCATGGTGACGGGGTACATCGTTTCATACCTGACCGGCCTTCTGCCCGAGGCGCATTTTAAGCAGATTCTGGACAAACCCCTTTTGGCCGCGCCGGATTGGTCCATGCTGGGCTGGTCTTTCGACGCCTCGCTGATCATCCCCTTTCTGATCGCAAGCCTCTGCACGTCGGTAAAGACGATCGGCAACCTGACGACCTGCCAGAAGATCAACGACGCGGAGTGGAAGCGGCCCGACATGCCCAGCCTCAAGAAGGGCCTGCTGGCGGACGGCATGAGCGTCAGTCTCAGCGGCGTTCTGGGAGGCATGGGGCAGTCCACGGCCTCCAGCAACATCGGACTGTCGCTGGGAACCGGCGCCACCAGCCGTTCGATTGCGTTCACCACGGGCGGAATTCTGATTCTGCTCGCTTTTCTTCCGCGGTTTGCCGAGGTTTTCGTGGTCATGCCGCAGCCGGTGATGGGAGCAACCCCTCTTTTTGCCGTCTGCTTCATTATCTTCACCGGCCTTCAGATCATGATGTCGAGGATGATGGATGCCCGGAAGATTTTTATTCTGGGGATCTCGATGATTTTCGGTTTGAGCGTCACGGCTCTGCTGGACGTGTACAGCCGGATCGGGATTTCCTGGCTTCGCCCGATTTTCGGTTCGTCGCTTTATCTTTCCACGCTGCTGGCCATCGGGCTCACAATCCTTTTTCAAATCGGCCTCAAGAAAAAAACGGTCTCGACCCTGGAGTTGGACAAAACCAGGTATGAGGAGCTTGCGGATCTTATGGAAAAGCAGGGCGGCCTCTGGGGCGCAAGGCCCGCCGTGATCACGCAGGCCACGCACGCGCTGAACGAACTCCTGGAGCTGATGGCCGCCCTTGAGCTGACGCAAAAGCCCGTGCGCCTGGAAATGATGTTTGACGAATTCAACCTGGATCTGACTCTGCAGTACGAAGGAAAACCGCTCGCGCTCACCGGGGATTACGTTGAGCCTCTCTCGGTGGATGCGGATGTTTCGATCGTGCAGCTCTCTCTGCGCTTAATACGGAAAGACGCCGACGCAATCACTGTTTCGGAAAAAGACGGCCGGTCAAGGATTGTTCTGCACTTCGAGCATTAATATCGGTATTGGCGCAAAACAGGTTTCCAGCAATGGGGCGCCGGTTAGTCCCGTTCAAAGGTGATGCCGTATTTTTCCAGCTTGCGTTCGAACGTGGGGCGGGAAATGCCGAGCGTCTCGCAGATTTCCCCCTTGTTCTTGCTGGTTTCCTTGATGATCTTGCGAATGTAACGTTCTTCAATCTGATCCAGCGTCAAAAATTTGCCCGGCTCTTCCGGCGTGAACACCTCCCCGGTCGTGTCTTTCTTATCCGGGAGCGCCTCATAATCCTTGCCCAGCTCCGGAAAATCTCCGACGCCCAGCACCTGGCCTTTGGCGATGACGCACGCCCGGACCAGCAGATTCTCCAGCTCGCGAACGTTTCCCGGCCAGGGATACGTCATAAACTTCTCCATCATTTCGCCGGAAACGCCGATGATTTTTTTATGCAGATCCAGATTGATTTTCGAAAGCAGGTAATCAATCAAAGGCGGAATGTCCTGGCGCCGGCTGCGAAGCGGCGGCAGGTGGATGGAAACAATGTTCAGACGGTAAAACAGGTCATCCCGGAATTTCCCCTCCTTGACCATCGCCCGCAGGTCTTTATTCGTGGCGGCCATGATGCGGGCATTGACCTTCACCCTGTCCTTGCCCCCGACGCGCTCGAATTCCATCTCCTGCAGAACGCGCAAAAGCTTCGCCTGGAGATTCACCGACATCTCGCTGATTTCGTCGAGGAACACGGTGCCGAACCGGGCCAGCTCGAACTTGCCCAGCTTGCGCGCGATGGCGCCGGTAAAGGACCCCTTTTCGTGGCCGAACAACTCCGATTCCAGAAGCGTCTCCACGATGGCGGAGCAGTTCACGGCGATAAACGGTTCGTCCGGAGAAGTGTTGTTGTGAATCACCTTGGCGATCAATTCCTTGCCGGTGCCGCTTTCTCCGTGAATCAGCACCGTCGTTCGGCTCTGGGATACGGTGCCGATCGTCTTGAAAATTTCCCGCATCTCGTTGCCGGTCCCGATGATGTCCCCCACCCGGAAACTGCGCGACGGCTCCATCAGCAGCCCGTCGATTTTCTTCTCCATCTCCAGGGATTTCAGGGCTTTCCGGATGGCCAGATCCAATTCGTCCACGTTGACCGGCTTGTGAATATAGTCAAAGGCGCCGCCCTTCATGGCGTTGATCGTCGTTTCCATGTCGTGGAAAGCGGTGATCATGATCACCTTGACGTTTTCATTTTCTTCCTTGAGGTCTTCCAGGACGGCGAACCCGTCCACGTCCGGCAGGCGAATGTCCAGAATGACCACGTCCGAAGGCTCCTGGACGTATTTGTTCAGTCCGTCGGTGCCGGTCAGCGCCGTCCGGACGCTGTATCCCTCTTCGGTTAAATACAAATCCAGCGTTTCCGCAATGGATGCATCGTCATCAATCACCAGAATACTTGCCATAGTCATAACCTTCGCTGCCTGCGCCGCGGCGCGCTTTCTTTCGGAGTTTCAGTCCCCTCTTCGAAAACGATCCGTCATTTATTGCAGGGTAATGTCACGCAAACTTTCGTGCCCTTGCCTTTCTCGCTGATGATCTCCAGCTTCCCCTGGTGCACTTCCACGATCTTCAGGACCTGCGACAGGCCGAGGCCCGTCCCGTATTTCTTCTTTGTGAAAAACGGATTATACAGATGGGGCATGTCCGCATCGTCGATGCCGCAGCCATCGTCTTCCACGACCACCAGCACGGAAGGCGGCCGGGATCCGATGCTGCGGGCGTAAATGTGAATGTGGCCGCCGTCCTCCATCGCCTCCACCGCGTTGCGGATGATGTTGACGAAAGCGTCCGTAATCATCGCCACATCCACGTTCACCGCGGGAACATCCCGGGTGTCCTGGGTAACATTAATTTTTTTATCCTGAATAATGTGCTCGGAGAGAGCCGCCGCCTGGTCCAGGACTTTCGCAAGATCGACCGATTCGATTTTGGGCTCCATCTGTTTGGCAAACACCAGAACGTTGTTCACCAGCTCTTCGAGGTGCTCGACTTCCTTTTGCGCGATTTTGAAGCGTTTCAGATCGTTGCCTTCGGGCTTGATGCGTTTTTCCAGAATCTGGAGGCTCATCTTGATGGACGAGAGCGGATTGCGGATTTCATGGGCAATGCCGGCGGAAAGCTGCCCCAGCGCCGCGAGCTTCTGGCTGTCGTAAAGCTTCTTTTCCAGGTTCTTGAACTCGGTAATGTCTCTCTGCACCAGGATGTAATGGTCGCTCCCGATCACCGGGGACGTCGTCACCATTAAATTAACCTTGCGCCCGTCCTGGGCCACCGTTTCAATCTCATAGGGGGAGTAGTTTCCCCGCTTGGCGTCTTCCCACTTGGAAACGACAAAATCCGCGTTCTCCGGCGCGACAAATTCCAGAAAATGCCTTCCACGAAATTCATTTTTGGGTTTCTTCAGCCCCCAACTGATAAAGTTGATGACGCCGTCCTTGTCCAGCTCATAGATTTTATCCGGCAGGCTTTTCACAATGGACTGCATGTAATTCAGCAGGCCTTCGATCTCTTTGCGGAGCTCGATGTTCTCCGAGAGTTCATTCTGCAGCGTCTCGGCGTATTCCTGCAGGCTGCGCGTCAGCTCCTGCTCGCGGGAGATGTCCTGAAGCGTTTCAATCGCCGCGATGATGTTCCCATCCTCGTCATAAATCGGCGCCGCGAGAAAATACATGTACCGGCTGCGGCCGCCGAGGTTTTCGTAATAATCGTAGGCTTCATAGGCGCCCAGCACCTTTTCCGATTTTTTGACTTTTTTGGCGCTGTAGTACTTGTTGAGCGCGTCGATATCGCTGTCGATGATCAAGTCGGCCACCATGGGCCTTTTGACGGGGTAAAACGCCCGGTAATGACCGTCCGTCCCCAGCGTGTCTTCCGCCGACTGCCCGGTCAGCTCCACGCAGGCCCTGTTCCACAGAATCACCTGATGCTGTTTGTTGATCACGAAGCTGGGAATGGGCGATCCTTCGATGATGCCTTCAATCGTTTTCTTTTCCCGAAGCAGTTTCTCCTGCCAGGTCTCACGCTCCTTCAGCCGCTCCTGCACCTCCCGCATCCGCAATCGCCTTCCCTCCCGGAACGCGTAAAAGATGCCGGCGACCACCAGGATCAGCATCAGCAGAAATGCGCTGAACATCGTGTAAAGAAAAGTCGTGCGCACGGGAGCGACGACCTCGGCGTAGGGAGCGCTCACCATGACGGACCAGCTGTTCCCGGCAACCTGAAACGGATAGTAGGCAATAACGCTTCTTTCCAAAGCGCCGCTTTGCCGTAAAACCCTCGCGTCAATGAGTCTTCCTCCTGCCGGCGAAAGGGTGATTGCGTTTCCCCGGCTGTCCCGGACTAGATCACCGGTGTTCTTGCCGATGTAGGGCGAATTCGGATGCAGGACAATCCGCCCCCGGTCATCGATCAGCCAAAGGTCTCCCAGCCGGTTTTCCTGAATTTGCCTTTCTCCGGCATGGACCAGCGCGCTCGCGGTGGCAGAGGAACTCGTGACGACCCGAATTCCGCAGGTGTGAACGCGGGTAGCTGAGCAGCGACCGGCTGCGTTCCGGCCTGCGGATGGCAATTTTCACGGAGTG
>ERZ724518.1449-NODE-1449-length-10722-cov-9.940189_pt1 | contig 10722 bp, 8 predicted proteins | sample MGYA00376051_ERZ724518 | MGnify/ENA primary metagenome ERZ724518 (study PRJEB28724, sample SAMN07190885) | wastewater metagenome | isolation source: influent of sewage treatment plant in Hong Hong | place: Hong Kong | collected 2016-03-17 ... | reverse complement strand
GCCGATTAGCTACCTCAATCAGTAATTTATCACCCAAACTCGGGCCCAGGCTTTCGTTGATCATTTTAAAATTAACCAGATCGAGGAATAGCAGCGCAAATCGGGTATGGCTTTGCTCACTTTGCTGGATGGCATGAAATAAGAGTTCATGAAAAAGTACGCGATTGGGTAACTCTGTTAACGGATCTCGATGAACGAGAAAGTCGAGTTTCTGCTCTGTTCGTTTGAGCTGACTCAGATCTGAAAAGACAGCAATATGGTGTGTGCGTACACCCTGTGCATTGCGGATCACACTGATATTAAACAGTGCAGGGAAAACAGAACCATTTTTGTGTCGATTCCAGATCTCGCCTTGCCAAGAGCCGACAGTATCAATAGCTCGCCACATCGTTTGATAAAAATCACGTTCATGCCGGCCAGATTTCAGCGCGCCTGGATTACGGCCTATAACTTCTTGCGCACTGAATCCGGTAATTTCAGTAAAGGCATGGTTGACACTCAAAATGTTGTTTTTTATGTCGGTGATAACGACCCCTTCCGTCGTATTTTCAAGTACCGCCGCCGCCAAATGGAGGTTTTCTTCCGCCCGTCGTCGTTCAGTGATATCACGGTGAGTGCCACGACATCCGGTATAGTGGCCCATAGCGTCATAGACAAACTGACATACATGCTCAATCCAACGCTCAGAGCCATCCTGCCGCCGAATACGAAAAACCAACGGCGTTGGTTTATTCTTGTCAGTACAGTTTGTCGGGCCATACCTATGCCAGGCAGGAAGATCTTCCGGATAAATAATTTTATCCATCAAATGAGCATCCGCAAAAAAATCGGCTGGGGTGTATCCAGAAATATCGACACAGGCAGGTGAAACATAGAGATAACTGCTATCCGGTGCCAACCAGTATTCCCAGTTTGGCGAATAATCCGCAAGCGTGCGGTATTTTTCCTCACTTTTTTTCAGCAAAGCGGTGCGTTGTGCCACTAATTGCTCAAGAAAACCTCTTAATCGGCTGAGTTCAAGATGGGTGCGAATTCGAGCCCGTACCTCATCAATTTCAAACGGTTTGGTGATGTAATCGGCAGCACCAACATTAAAACCGTGCACCTTTTCTTCTGAGGAATCTACGATGGTAATAAAAATGATCGGGATCCGATTCCCCGCTGGCGTCATTTTTATCTGTCGACAAACTTCCACACCATCCATGTCTGGCATCACGATATCGAGCAAGATAAGATCTGGAGGTGTAGCGCCCTGTGCCAACTCTATGGCTTTACGTCCATTATTGGCAACCATGATCCGATAGTCGTCTTTCAGCACTTCTAACAGGGCATGAATATTTTCGGGAACATCATCGACGACTAAAAGTGTCGGTACTTCACCAGGCGGAAGACATCGCATTGCATCCAGCAATATAGGCGATTTGCGATACCTTTTTAGCTCCAGTTGATTTTGCACGCGTAAGCGCAATAATTCGGCATTAACGGGTTTAGTTATATAATCAGCCACACCCAGTTTAAGCCCTATTTCCTCATCAATCGTTTCTGCAAGAGCAGTGACAAAGATAACTGGAATATCGGCGGTGGCAGGTTCAGCTTTGAGTTTGGCAAGAACTGAATAACCATCCATGCCTGGCATCTTTATATCCAGCAGGATCAGTTCCGGTTGTGGCTGGCGCTGTGCTATTTCTAGTGCTTTTTCCCCACAGGTAGCCGCGGAAATAACGTAATCATCACGCAATATATTCATCAGTGCATGCAGATTCTCATTAACATCATCCACAATGAGTATTCTGGGACGTCCGTTTGTGGGTTTATTCATATTTATAATCACTGTGTTTATTATTTAGCACATCACCAACTTTTTCCGATTGTAATCGATTGCGTAATATCGTTAACAAGACCAATGCCTCATCGATCGCAAATATATCTGTTTTAGTTACAATCTCACCGACCAAAGATTCAAGGTCATGACCTCGTAAATTGGCTCGTATTTCGGTTAGTAATGGCTCTGCGGCACCCAAGTCATATTCTAACGAATAAGCTAACTTATCTAACAGCCCCAAGACTTCACCTCGACTTAGGCTATTCGTTGGCTGAATTGATAGCTCTGCTACCGGATTAGTTAAACTATCAATATCATTCATAACTTGTCGCAGGTGTTGCTGCATGATGTTCAGTTCTGCAGGCTCAGGTTGTTGGCCTTGTTTAAGTTGAGCATCAATGCGGCTCACCGAATCAAAAAGCCGGACTGCGCCAATATTGCCGGAAACACCTTTAAGAGAATGGCAATAATCTTCAGCCTTCTGGATTTGGTATTCATTTATAAGTTGCTGTAACTTAATATCTGCATCAGCATAATGTTTTCGAAAGCGACAAAGCTGTTTGCGGTAAGCGTCTTCCCGACCACCTATACGACGAATTCCTTGCCGAACATCTAGACTGGTCAAAAGTTGCAAATCATTGGAATAATTTTGTGTGACACTGGCTGCTTGACCAGTAAATACAGCTGAACTGGAATTTGTAGAAGGATGAACCCATTTGGCTAAGGCTGACATCAGACGATCAGGGTCCATCGGTTTGGTTATGTGATCATTCATACCAGCAGCCAAACTTTTGTCCACATCCTGCGCCATCGCCAATGCCGTCATCGCGATAATGGGTAATGAAGCAAAACGCTCGCCATTGGGCGTTTTTGCCAAAGCACGGATGCGTTGAGCGGCCTCTAATCCATCCATGATCGGCATCTGAATATCCATCAATACACCGTCATAGTTCTGGCATTGAACCTTGTGTACAGCCTCTTCTCCGTTGAGCGCTTCATCAACAACTATACCTTGGCTGCGCAGCAATTCGGCTGCAAATTCACGGTTAATTTCATTATCTTCAACCAGCAATAAACGAATGCCTGCCAAATTATTATTCGTCAATGCAGCTATTTTTTGCGGTAGATGATCTTGGACTCCCAAAATTCGCCCCCGCCCGAGAACGGAAAGAATGGCATCGAGCAACGTAGACGGTGAAACAGGCTTAATGAGAAAACCATCAACACCGGCCTGCTCTGCAAGGCGGATAACATCCTCTCGACCATAGGCGGTTACCATGACAATTTTAGGTCGCTGAACTATCTCATTATAAATACGTTGTGCGGCTTCATCTCCATTCATACCGGGCATCTTCCAGTCCATTAGCACGATATCAAACGGTTTTTCATTCTCAGTCCGCAATGCCGCTAATGCAGCAGGCCCGTTATGCGCCACACTAACAGCCATACCGAAATAACTCAGCATGCCAGTCAATATTTCACGCGACATTTCATTGTCATCAACCACTAATACCCGAATACCGTTGAGTAATGGGCCAGCTTGTTCCAGTAGCTCATGACGACGCGATTTTACTTGCTGCACAATTTTAAATTGGGCCGTGAAACAGATCGTAGTTCCTTTCCCCAATTGTGAATCTTCGATCCATATTGTCCCGCCCATCAGCTCAACCAGATTTTTGCAAATCGCCAAGCCTAACCCGGTGCCGCCATAATGACGGGTTGTGGATTGATCAGCCTGAGTAAATTTCTGGAACAATTTATTTTGTTGTTCAGGCAACATCCCAATGCCCGTATCCCGAACATTGACCTGAATATTTAATTCGGTATCGGTGATAGAAAGAGCATGAAAAGCCAGCTCTACCTCACCCTGTTCAGTGAATTTCACCGCATTGCCGCATAAATTCAGCAACACCTGGCCCAGACGGAGCGGATCACCCAGTAAAATTGACGGAATCGCGGTGTCATAACGAATAAGAAACTCAATCCCCTTATGTTCGGCCTGGTAACTGATTGCATCGGTAAGTTGTTCCAACACACTATCAAGACTGAACTCGATACTCTCCAGCTCTAGCTTACCGGCCTCAATTTTAGAAAAGTCGAGAATGTCATTAATAATGCCGAGTAGAGAATGTGCAGCACCTTGTGCTTTTGAAAGGTAGTTATGCAAACTGGACGGTAAATCGCTCTTCAGAGCAAGATAAAGCATGCCCAAAATGGCATTCATCGGCGTTCGAATTTCATGACTCATGTTTGCCAAAAATTGACTTTTAGCGAGGTTTGCATTCTCTGCTGAGTCTTTAGCCAGCTGCAGCTCTTGTGTACGTTCCGTGACAATTTTTTCAAGATTGAGATTCACTGCATTGAGTTTTTGCATCGACTCAAACAGTTGTGACTGACTATCGTTCAGCACATCAACGAGCGCCCCCAGTTCATCTTGATATGGATATTCAATCTTTTCGACTCGCATCTCTCTGGGTTTATATCGCCAACCCTCAACCGTTTTAGCCATCTGAGTCACACTATCAGATAACCGAAAACGAATTGCCCAGGAAAAAATAAACCATAGACAGGTGGTGACGATGACAGAACTTAATAACATCACCGAAAGACTGTATTTTATGCGATCCCACAAGACACTCCGACTGGAATATAGATCCAGATAGCCAATCAAATCACGAGAGCCATTCGATGATTGGTGGAAAAGTGACACTATTTGTTGCCGATATGGGCCGGATAATATATTTGTTGATTCTTTTTGCTGAGCAGGAATATCTCCATTACTTTCGAGAATATCGCCCTTTTCATTACGAATAACGACACCGGTAACAATTTCATTTTGTCTCACACCATGCGCTACTGAAGTGGCACACTGAATTTGGCCACCTGATTAGAGGTGATATCCTGACCTTATATCAATAGCAGCCATCAAACCAAACATGCAAAACCACGCCAAAACAAATACAGGAATCAAATGAAAAACTGATTCAGATCAATCAAATGCGTTTGAAGCCAGCCCTTGCGGGGAGTAGTATAGACATACCTGTCATCATTGACAGCCCAAGATCGTCTCAACATGGTCCTGCGGTAGCGTCCTTCTCTGTTGGTGCGACCACTGGAGCAGCGTGAAATATGGAATTTTTCCGCTTCCTCAAACAGCAAAAATATGGACGTATTCCGCTTTTGCACTAAGCGTGTTTTCCGTAAGAATCACTGATTTGTGGATATTTTACGAAGTTTTTCCGTCTAATAAATTGTTAATTGGTTGCTTGAAATTTTGTTGCTGATAAATTAACTCAACTAAAAACTCATAATAAATAGTTATTAACTTATAAGGATTAATTTTTCAAAAAATAAACCCCCAACAAACTTTAATATCATTACAAATGGATTACGAAAAAAAGGAATTACAATGAAAACACAGATAATGATTGCCATGTTATTGATACTCTTCAGTGTTACTGGTTGTGATGCTAACATTCAGGACCCACCCGCAGATGGAGTGTTAGGTGCATGGTATGATGATTTAGGTGACCCTACATATACAGATGCCACACTTAATATTATCAAAGAAAAAGGAGTCTATTATCTAGAGCGAATAAATGGTGATGGCAGCTCTGGGAAATATAAGTTAAACAGAGTTAACAATAAATTCATAAAAGTTGATGATAAATTTGGCGCATATTACATAATATCAAACTCTAATCTTAAGATTTATGATAGCAATGGATTTATAAGAGATGCCAAGAAAATCACTAGTAAAAAAAACGAAAAAGAAACTATAACGCCAACAGAAAATAAAGTTGAAGCATTTATCAGCGACAGAGAACGAAAAATAATTTATTCACTACTTGATTATGATAAGGACTGTCTAGAAAACAATAATTTAAAATCAGAACTTTTTTTATGCAATGCAGCTCATGAGTCGATATTACGCTCAAAGGAATCTGCAATCAGGGCAAGTGATATATTTAATGATTACAAACAGAATGAAATAGCTGCTGATTTGAAGTACAAAGAAAAATATCAAAACATAGTCGGTATCATAGCTGGAGTAAATAAAGATATAGCTAACAACAGAATTGTGAACTTAAAAATAAAATCTTTTCGACACATCAACGCATATATAAAAAGTGATATCTCCGATGAAAGACTTGCTGCCTTGAAAGTAGAGAGTAAAGTCTACCTAGGTTGTTATGGCTCAGGAATGGTGATGGGCGTACCAATTTTTAAAGATTGTAGTTTAATCGATGATTTTTTATAAAAGCCAATATTATGCCCATCTACAATAAATTCAGAAGCCAATGCATAGATGAGTTAGATAATTCATTTTTGTTAAAAAGAAAGGTAGATGACAGCTGTTCCAAAGCAATTCTATACTACTTATTTGCTCGTGATTTAGCCAAGCAGTGTCCTGCTAATTCAAAAAATGAAGATTGCATTCAAGAAATATCTAAAACAGTTTCAATGTTAGTTGGGAGCAAAAAATCTGATACTAAAATCATCAATACTATTGTTAACAACGGGTATTTATATATAAAATCAAAAACTGGTATTGACTACAGAAAACTATAGTTTAAAAAGTGAATATCTTTGCTGGTGTTGGTGATAACAATCACATGTCCAACCAATTAACAAAAACTTAATGTGGGACGGTTTTCAACCGCCCCATAAGTCGAAGTTAGTTTCAAAACTAATTTGCTATCATCCTTTGCGGTAAATCAATAAACTGCGAGGATAAAACATGAATAAAACAATCAAATCCATCTTTTGTATACTGCTAATTGCTGTGACTGGGTGTGCACAACTAAATCAATATGCAACTCAAAAAAGACTTGAAAAATACAATAGTGTTTCAGATAAAGAGTTATTCCACTCTTTTTATACTAAGCCTGATAGTGGGGATGTTACAGTCAATTCAACATTGACTGCGGAACAATATATACCTGAATCTTTTGGTCCTAGTTATTTATCCATATCAAAGACAATATATACGGGTCCTGCTATGGAGTTTGTTTCTCAAAAAATGAATCCGTACACCTATGATAGCCTTAATGACTCAATCGCTAAAACATATATTAAAACCGTAAAGGCTCGTGGTAACACGGTTAAGTTATATAAGCCAATACTCATGGGCACCATTAATTCATTGTTCAATCAACCATTCCAATCTAATGCCGGTAACTCTTATGGTATTTATAATGTGGACCCCCTGTTAATTGAATACGACAAATCAGGTAAAATTATATCTTGTTTATTACGTGCACATCATCTCTATGAATCTATTGGCGCGGCTGATTTCATGTATTCAACAATACGATTCGGCACGAAAAATGCTAACGTCATAGAGCAGCGAGTGCTTAACAGCGCATTTGCTGAAACCTTTATTCGTGAGCTTTAAAACTAACAAAAACTTAATGTGGGACGGCTTTCAGCCGCCCCATAAGTTGAAGTTATGTAATTTCTGAAGTTATTGTGTTACCTCGGTAAAGCGGGTCATTTGATAAACCTTATTCACGGTTTCTTTTTCTAATTCACCGGCATATTGATCGCCATACCGAACATCTATATCGAAATAAGGTGAATATAAATCAGCAACCTCTTGGTCAATCATTGCTGGTGAATCTTGGCTCCTCTGTGGATCAGGATCTTCTGTTGTCAGGAGCAACATGGGCTTCAGTAGCGGCATGAATGACATTAACTTGGCGACATACAACTTTCTGATTTCTTCTGGCAGTGCCGTGAGGGCGGCTCGATCATAAATAGCATCGATCAACCCCAGATTTGAGCCTTTTAATAAAAATATATCGCCACAATAAATGCTGATCCGGCCATGTCGCCATACAGTGAAGTTTCCAACACGGGTTTTCTTTGGTTTGAGGTTATTTTCAACGAAAAAGGCTTTCACCGCGATGGCACTCAGTTCTATGCCAATCACTTGAAATCCTTCTGCGGCTAACCAAATCAGATCGTTACTTTTCCCACATAAAGGGACGAGCACTCTGCCCTTTGCTGGGATATCAAGTTCATGCCAGTGTTCTTGCAATTGTGGGTTCACTAAAACTTGATGAAAATCCGTCTGGCTGTTTTTCCACATGGCGAGCCAGAGATCATTATCTACTGATATCAACATACCCATTCCTTCTGTTGTGATCAGTACAATGTCTGATTGTCAGCATCATTATTTGATGCAAAGTGAAATGTAAAAATGAAGCGCTACGCCGCGCAATGACTGGTCTGGCGATAGTTTATGTGTGTCGGATACAGGCTAATTTGAAAACGTATATCAATATTGCATCAAGAATCAGTCCAATGCGTATGGCGCTTAGCCTGATTTCTGTTGCTGATTGAGTCAATTACATAACAAAAATTTGAAGTTGGACGGCACTACGTGCCGCCACTTAAATCGAAGTTAGACTAGAGCAATTCACTACTTGTGAACATGATAAATCACTGCTAAAGTTTACGTATAGTGAACTTATGAGACTATCTTGTGCATGTAATTTCCCGAAAGCCATTTAATGATGCGGTTAAACTTTACCCTAACGATGCAACCGCCATTGAAGCTGCTTATAAAGTGCTGCGAAACGGCAATTTTGACGATCCACTTGAGTTAAAGGCCGTTTTCCCCAGCCTTGATAATTTCAAATACAAGAAAAAATGGTGGGTGATCGACATCGGTGGCAATAATCTACGCATGATCGCTTTCATTGAGTTCAGAGATAACCGCATGTACGTCAAACACATCGTGACGCACGCTGAATACGATAAACTTTGCAAAAAATACGCTAAGGAGTCTGAATAATGAGCTTCTTACAAGTGAAAGAACAGGCACGGTCATTGTTCTCCAATGCCAGTTTCCTTGTTCACATCAGCAACAATGAAGAATACGAACAGGCTCTGTCCTTTATGGATGAGCTGATTGAAGAATACGATCTCTACGAACCACTCATTGAGTTACTTTCTGCCTCGATTGAACGCTGGGAGAATAATGCGCCTGAATTTGCTGAGTTCAATCGCAAAGTAGCCTCACTAGATAGTGGTGCAGCGGTGTTGCGAACACTCATGGATCAATACCATTTAAAAACCGATGATTTTAAAAATGAAATTGGCGGTAAAAGCATGGTATCCATGATCCTTGGTGGCACTCGCAAGCTATCAAAAGATCACATTCAGGCATTGTGCGATCGTTTCAAAATCAGCCCTGTCCTATTTTTCAATCGCTCAAACTAACAAAGCGAAAAGCAAAAGCGTCTAACAACAAATTCAACCTCGTTCGCTTTGCTCACTGGACGGCACTACGTGCCGCCGGTTAATTAAAAGTTAATTGGTTGCTATAGAATTTAGCTTTGTTCTGCCTGAACATCAAAACAGCAATGTGATATTGCATTCATGATGGCGTCAAATTAATGAAATGAAAAACCCCCCAGACTCTGAGGGAAGGTGGAGTGTAAAATCAGTGGGTTTGAGACGCATTCAACGAAACCATGTTATTCGTCGATGAGGTAATGCACACTAATTTCTACCCCGATGAAAGCAGGATTTGGGATAAAAAAAGGGGTATTGCTATACCCCTCGTCTTTGAATGTTTCTTTGTGAGTTATTGGCTCACTGGTGTTACAAAATGTGCATCTGCATTGAACGCATTGCTTGATGTGAATTTAACATCCACTGTCTGACCCACAGTGATGTCTTTCAGTACATTGCTACCGGCTGCGCTATAAGTGAAAGTACGTGCAGGCCAGCCCAGTTCAGTCACCGCGTTTTGTTGCACAGTGATTTTCTGTGCAGCGGCATCAACCGCAACCACTGAGCCGTGAGACTGGTAAGTATTCACAGCTGCCTGTGAAGATAAAGCGGCCAGAGATAACGCTGCAACAGCGGCAAAACGTACGATTGTATTTTTCATGTTTTCTACTCCACATAGATTTGATTTAGAACCAGTCAATGCTGGTTTTGTTTTTTCGTTTTGTGAAACGCATCACGTTTCGTTGAGGCAAGAATACGTCGGTGAGATGTGGAGATAAACCACGCGTTCTTGAATTGACTATTACAAGAAATGGAACAATCGGGCGCATTTGGCAGCATTACTTGGGCGAAATGCGAGTAAAGTCGAGACAAATACCATACTAAAACAGTAGGTTATAACTTCATTTTGAGTCATTTGAAGTTCAATTCTGCGTGACAGCGTTAAACTGACAACACGAAAAAAGCGAAAAATAGCGGTAGCCACACACGCTATACATCCAACCAATTAACAAAAACTTAATGTGGGACGGTTTTCAACCGCCCCATAAGTAATAGTTAGGTAATTAATTTTGTTCAGGTTTTTTCGTTGAATTCGAGCCTTAAAGCGGCTGGTCGGATAGTCCAGTGGGTTTTGCAGCTCACTATCTGAGCGTGGGTTGCCTCGCGCAACACATGCATTCAAGTGAAATGGCAAACTGCAAGCCTGCACGGGCCGCGTCTTCGGCAACCTTCAGCGCCGTCAGTGTGTACGCCTAAAGCGGCTCATCATCGGGGCGCCGTGTTTTGGGCAACCACTACCCGTTCGCCAAATAAATCGTGTGATAGGTCAGCCAATTTCGTTGATTCAATATTGTCCGCGAGTAATTCCAAGCGGTTGTTTGAAGCTGCCCCAATGAAAACTGAAAGTCCGTGGCACCAGTTAGCCAGCCGTGTTGTTGATAATAAATGATTTTGTCTTTGTTCATACCTAACAACAAATTCAAACTCGTTCGCGCTACGCTGCTCACTGGACGGCACTACGTGCCGCCGTTTAATTAAAAGTTAGGTTTTCAAGGATTACAGTGATTATTTCCTTAGATGATATCTATCAGAAAATCGGCAGAAACATTGTCATTCTGCAAAAAATTGAAAAAAACTTGAAGCTAATACTGGCT
>ERZ724518.1442-NODE-1442-length-10746-cov-7.453278_pt1 | contig 10746 bp, 9 predicted proteins | sample MGYA00376051_ERZ724518 | MGnify/ENA primary metagenome ERZ724518 (study PRJEB28724, sample SAMN07190885) | wastewater metagenome | isolation source: influent of sewage treatment plant in Hong Hong | place: Hong Kong | collected 2016-03-17 ... | reverse complement strand
CACCCTGCACCGCGACAAGAGCGCAACGGCGTTGAAGCTCAACGAACTCGGCCGCATCACGCTGCGCACGCAGGTGCCCCTGCTGCTCGACGAGTACGTGCGCAACTCATCGACCGGGTCGTTCATCCTGATCGACCCGGACACCAACGTGACGGTGGCCGCCGGCATGGTGCGCGACACCGCACCCGCATCGGCGCGCAGCGCCACACCCAACACGGTGCGGCACCAGTCGCTGGTGACCGCCGGCGACCGGCTGACCAAGGGCCGCACGCTGTGGTTCACCGGGCTGTCGGGTTCCGGCAAGTCGTCGGTGGCGGTGCTGGTGGAACAGAAGCTGCTCGAACACGGTTGTCCCGCATACATTCTCGACGGTGACAACCTTCGGCACGGACTCAACGCGGACCTCGGCTTCTCGATGGCCGACCGCGCCGAGAACCTGCGCCGGCTGGCCCACATCGCCACCCTGATGGCCGACGCCGGCCTGACCGTGCTGGTGCCGGTGATCAGCCCACTGGAGGAACACCGGGAGCTGGCCCGCAAGGTGCACACCGACCAGGGAATGGAGTTCTTCGAGATCTTCGTCGACACCCCGTTGGAGGACTGCGAGCGCCGAGATCCCAAGGGGCTCTACGCCAAGGCCCGGGCCGGCGAGATCACGCACTTCACCGGCATCGACAGCCCCTATCAGCGGCCGAAGAACCCGGATCTGCGGCTGACCCCCGACCACGGCCCCGACGAACTGGCCGACCAGGTGATCGAACTGCTCGAGGAGCGCCGGTGAGCGACGACGATCTGGCGGCCACGCTGGCCACCGAGGCCGGACGGCTGCTGCTCGACGTCCGCCGCGAGTTCGCCGACGCGTCCGTAGACGATCGCAAGGCGGCCGGCGACCAGCGCTCCCACGACTTCCTGATGGCCGCGCTCGCCGCCGAGCGCCCCGACGACGCGGTGCTCTCCGAGGAGGGCGCCGACGACCCGATCCGGCTGAGCAGTCGGCGGGTGTGGATCGTCGACCCACTGGACGGCACCCGTGAGTTCTCCGAACCCGGCCGCGACGACTGGGCGGTGCACGTGGCCCTGTGGCAGGACGGCGAACTGGTCGCCGGTGCGGTGGCCCTGCCCGCCCAGGGGGTCACCCTGGCCACCCCGACCGTGGCCACACCGCCGGCCGCGCCGCAACACCCCCGGATCGTGGTGTCGCGAACCCGGCCACCGGACATCGCGATGCAGGTGCGCGAACGGCTGGACGGCACCCTGGTCGAAATGGGTTCGGCGGGAGCGAAAGTCGCGGCCGTGGTGCAGGGCTTCGCCGATGTCTACGTCCACGCCGGCGGGCAGTACGAATGGGACTCGGCGGCCCCGGTGGCCGTCGCACGGGCCGCGGGCCTGCACACCTCCCGCATCGACGGCTCGCCGCTGCGCTACAACCAGTCCAGCCCGAAGCTGCCCGATCTGGTGGTGTGCCGACCGGAGTACGCCGAGGCGGTGCTGGCCGTCACCCGGTAGCGCCGGACCCGGCGAGCACCGTCGCAGTGGCAGAATCCCCGGCATGCGGATGTCAGCGAAGGCCGAGTACGCGGTCCGCGCCATGACCCAGCTGGCCGCCGTGGACAGCGGCGCCCTGGTCACCACCGAGGACCTGGCGAAGTCGCAGGGCATCCCGGCCCAGTTCCTCGTCGACATCCTGTCCGATCTGCGCAACGACCGGCTGGTGCGCAGCCATCGCGGCCGTGAGGGGGGCTACGAGCTGGCCCGCCCCGCCGCGCAGATCAGCGTCGCCGATGTGCTGCGGTCCATCGACGGTCCGCTGGCCAGCGTGCGCGACATCGGCCTCGGCGATCTGCCCTACACCGGCCCCACCGAGGCGCTGACCGATGTCTGGCGGGCCCTGCGGGCCAGCATGCGTTCAGTGCTCGAGGAGACCACGCTGGCCGACGTGGCCTCGGGCGCCCTGCCCGCCCACGTCAGCAAGCTCGCCAGCGAGTACCTGACGCAGGAAGACCGGCGCGGGCATTAAGGCGCGCCGTGGCCGATGACGTGATCGCCGGGGAGCGGATCGCCTTGCGCGTGCCACGGCTGGACGACGCCGAGAACCTGTACGCGGTGGTGACGTCGGACCCCGAGGTCACCCGCTACCTGGCCTGGCCGCCGCACCGCGGTGTCGAGGAGACCCGCGCCGTCATCACCGGGTTGTTCAACGTCGGTGGCGACCGCACCTGGCTGATCACGCTGCGCGACGGCGACGAACTGGTCGGGCAGATCGGCTACTTCCACACCGCACCGTATGCGGTGCAGTGTGGTTACGCGCTCGGCCGGCGGTACTGGGGCCGGGGTCTGGCCGGCGAGGCGCTGCAGCTGGTGGTCGATCACCTGCGGTCCGACCCGGCGCTGTATCGGGCCGCCGCCTCGGTACACCCGGACAATGCGCGCTCGATGCGCGTCCTGGCGCGCGCCGGCTTCACCCTGGAGGCGCGGCAGGCGCGGGCACAGCTGTTTCCCAATCTCGCTCCCGAACCGCAGGATGCCCTGCTGTACGGAATGGCGCTGCGGTAGCCCAACCCGGCCGTAGGGTCTTAGGTCTGATGACAGCAGCACAGAACCGGGTCGAGAAGCTGGGCCACATCGGCCCGAACTGGTTCGCGTCGGTCATGGGCACCGGGATCGTCGCGACCGCGGGCGCCACCCTGCCCATCCAGCTCACCGGGCTGCGGGCCTTCACCCAGGTCGTCTGGGTGCTGGCCGCCGTCCTGCTGGTCGTGCTGGTCATCCTCGTCGGCGGGCATTGGCTGCGCCATCCGACCGTGGCCCGCAGCCACGCCCGCAACCCGCAGATGGCGCACTTCTACGGGGCGGCGCCGATGGCGCTGCTCACCGTCGGCGCCGGTGCGGTGCTGGTGGGCCGCGACCTCATCGGGGAGCGCCTCGCCGTCGACCTGGACTGGGTGCTGTGGACGGCGGGCACGGTGGGTGGGCTGTTCACCGCGGTCAGCATCCCCTACCTGATGTTCACCCAGCACACCGTCGAGCCGGACGCCGCGTTCGGCGGCTGGCTGATGCCGGTGGTCCCGCCGATGGTCTCGGCCGCCACCGGAGCGCTGCTGATTCCGCATCTGGCGCCCGGTGCCGGCCGCGCGACCATGCTCTACGGCTGCTACGCCATGTTCGGGCTGTCGCTGGTGGCCGCATTCATCATCATCTCGATGGTCTGGAACCGGCTGGTCATGTTCGGCACGTCGGGAACCGCCCGGGTGCCGACGCTGTGGATCGTGCTCGGTCCGCTCGGCCAGTCCATCACCGCCGCCGGGCTCCTGGGACTCAACGCCGGGCTGGCCGTCGACCCCGCCGTCGCCCAGAGCATGAACGTGTTCGTGGTGCTGTTCGGGGTCCCGGTGTGGGGGTTCGCGGTGCTCTGGATCGCGCTCGCCACCCTGTTGACCGTGCGCACCCTGCGCAACGGGATGCCGTTCGCGCTGACCTGGTGGAGCCTGACCTTCCCGGTCGGCACCTTCGTCACCGGCACCACCCAACTGGCGGTGCACACCGACCTGCCCGCGTTCAAGGTCGCCGCGGTGATCGCCTACGCCGGCCTGCTGGGCACCTGGCTGCTGGTGGCCGTCCGGACCGCGCGGGGAAGCCTGCGCGGAAACCTGCTGCAACCGCCTCCGAGCGCCGGGCCGGTGCGGGCGCGCAAGGACCCGGTGCCCTAGCGACGGCGCGGCACCGGCCGTGCCAGAATCGCGGCGTGCAGATTGGCATGACCTTGCCGGTGATGGAGCCGGACCTCGACGCGAACCTCTTGAAGCGCTGGGCCCGGCTGGTCGACGAGGGTCCCTTCTCGTCGCTGTGCTGGGGGGAGCGCATCGCGTTCAACAACCCGGACTCGCTGACCCTCCTCGGTGCGCTGTCGGCCTGGACCGAGCGGGTGCCCCTGGTGACCACGGTGGTGGTGCCGCAGCTGCATGATCCGGTGATGTTGGCCAAGGCGCTCGCGACCGCGGACATGCTGTCCGGTGGCCGGCTGACCGTCGGGATCGGTTCGGGTGGGCGTGAGGAGGACTACCGAGCGGTCGGCGCCGACCCGAAGACGCAGACCATCCGGGACATGGCCGACCGCGTCGCCGTCATGAAGCGGGTGTGGGCCGGGGAGAAGATCACCGAGTCGGTGCTACCGGTCGGGCCCCCGCCGGTCCAGCCGGGCGGTCCGCGGCTGCTGATCGGGGCCACCGGGCCGAAATCGACGCGGATGGCCGCCGAGTGGGCCGACGGACTGGCCGGCATCACCCTGGACCTCGACACCGGTAGGCAGAACGAACTCTTCGACGTCGCGCGCGCCGCGTGGGCGGAGGCCGGCAAGCCGAAACCGCATCTGGCGACGTCGTTCTGGTTCGCACTCGGCGAGGCCGATGCGGCCCGGGCGCAGGTACACAGGCACCTGCGGCACTACATGAACTGGATTCCGCCGGAGTTCGTCGACGCGATGGCGCCGACCACCGGCTGGTCGGGCAGCGACGAGGAACTTGTCGCGACCCTGCGCAAGTTCGCCGCGATCGGCACCAGCGAGGTGCACCTGATTCCGACGAGTTCGGACCTCGACCAGGTGCGGCGGGTGGCCGACCTGGTCGGCGACATCGACTGAGTGAGGTGGAGGCGATGACACAGCCCTACGGCAACTACCAGCTCGAGGTCTACTTCCAGGGCCTCAACGGCGTGCTGCCCAATCTGCCGATGTCGTTCGCCGAACTGGAAAGCCGCGCGGAGCAGGCGCTTTCGCCGTCGCTGTGGTCCTACATCGCCGGCGGCGCGGGCAACGAGCACACCCAGCGGACCAACATCACCGCCTTCGAGCAGTGGGGTTTGATCCCGCGCATGCTCGTCGGCGCCACCGACCGTGATCTGTCCGTCGAGATGTGGGGCCGGCGGTGGCCGGCGCCGCTCTTCATGGCACCGGTCGGCGTGATCGGGCTGTGCACCACCGATCGGCACGGTGACATCGCCGCCGCCCGGGCGGCCGCCCGCACCGGGGTGCCGTTGTGCGTGTCGACCCTGACCATGGACCCCCTCGAGGACGTCGCCGCCGAATTCGGCGACACGCCAGGGCTTTTCCAGTTGTACACCCCGACCGACCGCGACCTGGCCGAGAGTCTGGTGCATCGCGCCGAGGCCGCCGGCTATGCGGGCATCGTCGTCACCCTCGACACCTGGATCCCCGGCTGGCGGCCCCGTGATCTGGCGACGGCCAACTTCCCCCAACTGCGCGGCATGTGCCTGGCCAACTACATCAGCGATCCGAACTTCCGCAGCAAGGTCGAGGCGGACATCGACGCCGACCCGCGCAACGCCGTGCTGCACTGGATCAGCATCTTCGGAAACTCGCTGACGTGGAACGACCTACCGTGGCTGCGCTCGCTGACGTCGCTGCCGCTGATCCTCAAGGGCATCTGCCATCCGGAGGACGCCCGGCGCGCGGTGGACGCGGGTGTGGACGGGATCTACTGCTCCAATCACGGCGGTCGGCAGGCCAACGGCGGCGTGCCCGCCATCGACTGCCTACCCGACGTGGTGGCCGCGACCGCCGGTGACGTGCCGGTGCTGTTCGACTCCGGCATCCGTTCCGGCACCGACGTCGTCAAGGCCCTCGCCCTGGGCGCCACCGCCGTCGGGATCGGCCGGCCGTACGCGTACGGGGCCGCCCTCGGCGGCACCGAGGGCATCGTGCACGTACTGCGCTCCCTGCTCGCCGAGGCCGACCTGCTGATGGCCGTCGACGGCTACCCCAGCCTGGACGATCTAACCCCCGCGGCGCTGCGCCGCGTGCGACAGTGAGCGCCATGTCGCACCCATCGACCACCGTCAGCCGCCTGCCCGAGAAGCAGCGGACGTCGCGCACCGAGCTCGACGAACTGCTCGACAGCACCCCGCTGGCCACCATTGCGCTGATCCGCGACGGTCATCCGGTGATCTTCCCGATCGGCTTCGCCCGCATCGGCGACGAGCTGGTGATCCACGGCTCGACCGGATCGCCGTGGTTGCGTCAGCTCGCCGACGGCGCGGCGGCCGCGGTGTCGGTCACCACGCTGGACGGGGTGATGGTGGCGCGCTGCGGGTTCGAGTCGTCCTTCCGCTTCCGCAGCGCGGTGCTGTTCGGCACGTTCGAGCGGATCGGCGACGAGGACAAGGTCGGTTATCTCGACCAGTTGGTGGACACCTTCATCCCGGGCCGGGTTGCCGAGCTTCGGGCCAGCTCGCGCAAGGAACTGGCCGCGACCATGGCGCTGCGCATGCCGATCGCGGACGACAACTGGTCGCTGAAGGTCGGCGGCGGCTGGCCCGAGGACTCCGACGAGGACATCGCCGCCGGGGTATGGGCCGGAGTGGTGCCGTTGACGACGGTCTACGGCGATCCGGAGCGCTCGCCCGACTGTGACGCCGCCATCCCGGTGCCGCCATCGGTGCGTGCCATGCGCGGGCCGCTGGTCAACCGGCGGCCCGGCTGAAGGGCGCCGATCACCAGGTGACGGGCAGCGGCACCAGCCCGTGCGACAGCGAATGGAATCCGGTGCCCACGGTGGACACGTCGGCGCACAGCTGCATATTTGGGAACCGCGGAATCAACTGCGAGAAAACGGTTTTCAGCTCCATGCGCGCGAGTGCGGCGCCGACGCAGTAGCGCAGGCCGTAGCCGAAGCCCACGTGGGCGGCGCCGGTGCGCGCCAGGTCGATCCGGTACGGGTCGGGGAAGGCCGCCGGGTCGTGGTTGGCCGATCCGGGGTCGAGCAGGACGAGGTCACCGGCCCTGATCGTGACGCCGTCGACGTCGATGTCCTCGCGGGCGTACCGGGGAACGCCGATCCCGCCCGGCATCCCGGCGCGCAGGAGTTCCTCCACGGCCTTGGGAATCAGGTCCGGCGAGGCCAACAGCGCCTGCCACTGCTCGCGATGGCTGAGCAGCAGCAGGGATTGCAGCCAGATCTGCATCACCGTCGTCTCGTGCCCGGCGAACAGCAGTTGCATGCCCAGCGTCGCAACCTCGAGATCGGTCAGGTCGGGTTCGTCGCACAGCCGCGAGATGACGTCGTCGGCGGGCTCGGCGCGTTTCACGGCGACGAGTTCCAGCCCGTACTCCAGCAAGGCGGCCATGCCGTCCATCGACGCGGTGTCGTCCGGGGAGAAGGCGGCCGCTTCGACCCAGATCCGGAAGCGGTCCCGGTCGGAATACGGCACCCCGAGCAGGTCGCAGATCACCAGTACCGGAAGCGGTTGCGCCAGGCTTGCATGTAGGTCGGCCGGTGGGCCCTGCCGCTCCATGTCGTCGAGCATTGCGGCGCAGAGCCTTTCGACCTTGGGTTGTAGCTCGCGCATGTGCCTGGGGGAGAAGTGCGGTTGTAACAGCTGGCGCATCCGCGAGTGGTCGGCGAGTTCGGTGTCGAAGTCGCCGATCGGGCCGCCGAACAACGCCGACGTTCGGCTGCGCGGCGCGTTGGCGGGGTCGCGATGGGTGCGGCCCAGGTTCTCGTCGTCCATCAGCCGGCGCACCTGGGCGTACCCGGTGACCAGCCAGGCCTCGTCGCCGACCGCGGTGAGGACCTTGTGGATCGGGCCCTCGGCCTGCAGACTGCTCAGCTGTTCCGGCGACCGCAGTGGGTGGTCCTGACGAAACGGCAACTGGGCGGGCGCGGTCATGCATCGAGGCTAGGACGATCGAGCCGCCGAGGGAAGCATTTTTTGAACTATCCGTCTCGTTTCTGGCCGAGGCAAGCACTTGGTGGTAGTCCGGCCGGCCGATGGCCGGTTGCCCGCCTCGCAGCGACTATGTCCGGACGTCCGGGGCCTCGCTCCTAGTCGGGCACTCGACCCCGTGCCGAGGGGATGGCCGGTACCCGGGTCGGCAAACTCATGCCAAAGGCTAGGCTAACGCATCAATCAGGAGATAATCGCACATTTCTTGCCTTGGCGTGCGATTTTGAGCTACGGTCGAATCAGAACAGCAAATCATTTGAGCATAGCCCGCAACGCTGTGCGCAGACCACACAGAAGATCGGCCCGCCCCTGGATAGTTCGGGGCGGGCCGATGTCTGTTCAGTGGCTTGTCAGCACGAGGGTCAACGCGGACCGGTCAGACCACCCACCGGGGGCTGATCTGGCCGGGGCTGCTACCGGACGTCCGGCCGCATCAGCCCGCTGCGGGAATCGCTTCAGTAGCGATCGCCATCTCCCTCGTGCTCACGCTGCAGAAGGTCGTTAGGCGCCCCTCTGAGGTACAAAGCCCCTGTTGGCCGTGGTCAGGTGACATTTCTAATGCAGGCAACGTCTGCAGGAGAGGCTCCGAATGCTAGTTCCAGTTCCAGCGGGAAGTGCCACGGGCGGCGTCCTAGTAGCTGTTTTCGTGTTGCTGGGGATCGCAGTCGCCACTGCTGTATGGGTTTACACAGACGCCCGAGAATCTGCCGGGCGCGGTCGTCCGATTGTCTCTTCGGTGGGTTCGATCGAACTACGAACGCCGGTGGCATGGTTTCTTGCGTGCTTACTCCTGTGGGAGTTTGTCTTTCCCCTCTACATCGACAGCCGCGGGCTTTCGTAACGCAGCGAACTGGCCTGACAGGCCTAACAACTCTTTCGTCGATGACGAAGTGACCGACTCGACCGCATCGTCAGCCTTCGGCACTACGCAGCTTCACGTGCGCGCTCACCCCCGCGGAGCGGAAGGCTAATACCAGGCTTTGCGTCCAGCGACTGGCCGGCCAACCGCCCCGAGCAGCCATAGCACCACTCCTACGACCACCAAGATGCCGCCGATCGTGTAGAGCAGGGACAGCCCGGTGAAGTAACCAATAAGGAGGAGTATCACGCCGAGGATGATCATGATCGTTTCCCATTCGTCGATGCCACGATAGGGATGCAGAATTACCGCTCTCGTAAACGCCCAAACCCCGGCTTCCATATAAGCCGTAGGGCACCGGACGCCGTGTCGAACATCGCCAAGGCGGCTGGCACACGCTCAAGCTGAAGGATGAGGCCTTTGCACTAAACAAGTCGTGGTGCCCCCGGCAGGATTCGAACCTGCGGCCTTCTGCTCCGGAGGCAGACGCTCTATCCCCTGAGCTACGGGGGCGCATGACGGTGCGCCATTTGGGCTCCGCCAGCCTAACGCATCGCCCTCGGTGCTCGCCGCCACGCTCCCCGGCGCCGGCCGCCCATATCGATTCGGGGTCTGACCACGTCAGACCATAGGATGGACCCTCGTGACACCCGCCGACCTCGCCGTGCTGCTCAGAAGCGTCGCCGCCGCCGTTCTGGGGGAGCACGGGCTGGATACCGCCGCGCTGCCGGAGGCGGTCACGGTCGAGCGGCCCCGCAACCCCGAGCACGGCGATTACGCGACCAACCTGGCACTTCAGGTCGCCAAGAAGGCCGGCGCCAACCCCCGCGAGCTGGCCGGGTGGCTGGCCGAGGCGCTGGCGGCGGCGGACGGCATCGCCTCGGCCGAGGTGGCCGGCCCCGGCTTCGTCAATCTGCGCCTGGAGGCGTCGGCGCAGGGCGTGATCGTCAGCAACATCGTGACCGCCGGCGCCGGCTACGGCCGCTCCGGCCTGCTCGACGGGCAGAAGATCAACCTCGAGTTCGTCTCGGCCAACCCCACCGGTCCGATCCACATCGGCGGCACCCGCTGGGCCGCGGTCGGCGACGCCCTGGGCCGGCTGCTGTCCACCCAGGGCGCCGAGGTGGTCCGCGAGTACTACTTCAATGACCACGGCGCCCAGATCGACCGCTTCGTGAACTCACTGATCGCCGCCGCCAACGGACAACCTGCCCCCGAGGACGGCTACGCCGGCGCCTACATCTCCGACATCGCCGCCCAGGTGCTGGCCAAGGCCCCCGACGCGCTCGCTTTGCCTGACGACGAGCAGCGCGAGACCTTCCGCTCCATCGGCGTCGACCTGATGTTCACCCACATCAAGGCCTCGCTGCACGAGTTCGGCACCGACTTCGACGTCTACACCCACGAAGACTCCATGCACACCAGCGGGCGGGTCGACCAGGCGATCGCCAAGCTCCGCGAGACCGGCAACATCTATGAGAAGGACGGCGCAACCTGGTTGCGCACCACCGAATTCGGCGACGACAAGGACCGCGTCGTCATCAAGAGTGACGGCCAGCCCGCCTACATCGCCGGCGATCTCGCCTACTACCTCGACAAGCGGCAGCGCGGCTTCGATCTGTGCATCTACATGCTCGGCGCCGACCACCACGGCTACATCGCCCGCCTCAAGGCCGCCGCGGCCGCGCTCGGCGACGACCCCGACACGGTCGAGGTGTTGATCGGCCAGATGGTCAACCTGGTCCGCGACGGTCAACCGGTGCGCATGAGCAAGCGGGCCGGCACCGTGATCACCCTCGACGACCTGGTCGAGGCCATCGGCGTGGACGCCGCGCGTTACGCGTTGACCCGCTCCTCGGTGGACACCCCGATCGACATCGACCTGCAGTTGTGGTCCTCGGCGTCCAGCGAGAACCCGGTCTACTACGTCCAATACGCCCATGCCCGGCTCTCGGCACTGGCCCGCAACGCCGCCGACCTCGGCATTGCCGCCGACACCGCGCACCTCGACCTGCTCACCCACGACAAAGAAGGCACCCTGATCCGCAACCTCGGGGAGTTCTCCCGGGTGCTCCAGACCGCGGCGACCCTGCGCGAACCGCACCGGGTCTGCCGCTACCTCGAGGACCTCGCCGGTGACTACCACCGGT
>ERZ724518.1435-NODE-1435-length-10767-cov-19.746919_pt1 | contig 10767 bp, 4 predicted proteins | sample MGYA00376051_ERZ724518 | MGnify/ENA primary metagenome ERZ724518 (study PRJEB28724, sample SAMN07190885) | wastewater metagenome | isolation source: influent of sewage treatment plant in Hong Hong | place: Hong Kong | collected 2016-03-17 ... | reverse complement strand
GAAGAAGATAGATTTTTGTTTATAAAAACAAAAAAATTAGATAAAAATACACTTAAAGTTACATTTTTAGATAGTGGAGATGGAATTGATGAATCAATTATTTCAAAGATTCTAGAGCCATATTTTACAACTAAACATCAATCTCAAGGAACAGGACTTGGTCTTTCAATAGTAGATAAAGTTATTAGAGAGAGACATAAAGGAATAATAGAAATTTATAATAAAGAGTTTTCACACAATAATAAAATATATAAAGGTACATGTTTTCGTATTCTTTTTTCAAATAATATAAAAGAAGATTTGTAATTTAGATTAATTGATATTAAATTTTATTATTTGTAAAGAAATTGTAAATAAAGTATACATTAAAAATTTAAGATTTTTTTTTAGACTTCCGAAAATAAAAAAAGGAGTCTATTTATGAATCTGAGTTTAGATTTAAAAGTTATAAGGGTTGGTCTTTTGATAACTTTATTTACATTGATATTTGGTACAGGGCTAGGGATAGCTTTTGGAGTAAAAGAAGAAGTTTTTAAAAGTTATATTTCTGAAAACATTCAAGCAAATCCAACAGTTCATGATGAAAAAAGTAAAGATAAAATTTGGAGATATGTTCAAAGAGCACACTTTCACTCAAGTGGAATTGCAGCATATTCATTAGCATTATTACTAATTATTTTAGTGTCTAAAATGAAAAATAGCATGAAATCTTTCAGTGCAACAATGATAGGAATCAGTACATTATATTCTTTCTCGTGGTATTTGATGTTTTACTTAGCTCCTTTAATTGGAAGAGATGCTGCACATAATCATATTCTAACAGAATCTATTGTTTATATAAGCACAGGCGCATTTTTTATTGGATTATTTATGGTAATTTCAAATATATTTTTTGATATGTTTAGTAGTCGAGAAGATTAGAAGAAAACTCAAGAAAATTAGTTCTAGCAATAATGCTAGAAACTAATTAAAAAAAGTTATAAATAAAGTGTTAGTTTTTTGGAAGTAATTTAACAGGAACTATCTGAATTTCTTCATAATTCCAAACTTTTGCTTTTACATAAGGCTCATTCTCTAACCACTCTTCTAATTTATCATCATTTTCAAATTCAACAAACAATGTTGAGCCAACCATTTTATCATCTTCAATTAAAGCAGCTGCATTTATAATATTGCCTTTAGCCATAAGCTCTTTTGTACTTTTTACATGCTCATCTCTAACTTCTAATCTTTTTTCAAGCGCATCATCATAATCATAAGCTATTACTAAATATTGCATTCTTTATCCTTTTAAGTTTTTTTGATTTTAACACAATAATTATAAAGCTGTGGCAAACAAGAAACTTAAAGGATAAATCAATACATTCAAATATCTTAAAATTGGTGATATATTAGTATTGAATGGAATTATTTCTTCTAAGGATAAACCATTTGATAATTTCTTCATTATAGATAACTTTAGACTAATATCTAAAAATTTTAGAACGATTATAGAACTCATCCAAAAACCAAAATTATTTAAAGTTAAACTCAAAAAGATTGAATAAAAAAATGACAGATGTAAAATAAAATAAAAAAAGATACTTTTCTTAAAAGCTAGAAAATTGTTTTCTAACAAACCATATAATGTATTAGATTTTTGCCAATTTGTTTCAAAAAGCTCAATGGCAACAAATATAAAAAATAGATATAGTACTTCCATTTTTAAGAGTTAATAGGGCAAGTGCCCTATTATTTTACTTCTGTAAATTTAACTTTTTGATCTTTATAAAGACCTGTTCCAACAGGAATAGTTCTTCCTATTACAACATTTTCTTTTAAGTCTTCAAGCATATCCATTTTTGCACTAATTGCAGCTTCTGTTAATACTTTTGTAGTTTCTTGGAAGGATGCAGCAGAAATGATACTATCACTTGTTACAGCAGCTCTTGTAATACCTAAAAGTACAGGTTCAGCAATCGCTGGTTCTCCACCCATTCTTACAATTTTCTCATTTTCAATTTTAAATTTCTTCTTAGAAATCATATCACCAACTATAAACTTAGTATCACCACCTTCAAGAATCGATACTTGTCTTAACATTTGAGATGTAATAACCTCAATATGTTTATCAGCAATATTTACCCCTTGAGATCTATAAACTTGTTGTACTTCAGAAACAATAAAGTAATGAAGTGCTTTTTCACCTAAAATTCTTAATACATCGTGAGGAGAAACTTGACCATCTGTTAATGCTTCTCCAGCATGAACAAACTCACCTTCATGAACAAGAATATGTTTACCCTTTTCTACCAAATACTCTGTGTTACTTCCATTTTCATCAGTAATAACAAGTTTTTGTTTATTTCTTAAAGGCTTTCCAAATGTTACAATTCCATCAAATGAAGCTAGAAGTGCAATATTTTTTGGTCTTCTTGCCTCAAATAATTCAGAAACTCTTGGAAGACCCCCTGTAATATCTTTTGATTTTTGAGTAGCTTTTGGTGTTTTAGCAATAATATCTGCTATTTCAACTCTTTTACCTTCTGCAATGTTTAAAGAAGCTTTTGGATCTAAAACATATTTTATTATTTCATTATTATCTGTTGCAACAATTACTGTTGGTTTATATCCACTTGGAATATACTCATTTACAACTAGTTTTGAAGTTCCTGTTAACTCATCAAATTGCTCAGAAACAGTAACACCTGGAATAATATCTTCAAAAGATACAACCCCTGCTTTTTCAGCTATAGTTGGGTTTGCATATGGATCCCATTCTGCAATTACGGTTTGCTCTGATACAGTTGGAGAAGATATTAAAGTATCTTTTTCAACTTCACTGTTATCATTTAATGCAATAGAAGAACCTCTTGAAACATAATGTCTTATCGCCTCTCTATCATCAGCATCTGCAATAACAGCAAAAAGTCCTTTTTCTACAACTTTGTCACCAGCTTTAATATCATGTCTTCTTTCTAAGTAATCACCAGTTAATTTATAGAATTTAACAATTCCTTTTGATCCTGCAATAATTTTTGAAGTAATAGGTGCTCCATCTGCAACTTTTAATTCAGATGCATAAGGAATCCTATTTGGAACATTCCATCCATCTTTAATAATCTCAACTATTGAATCATTGTTTTCAACTTCTTGACCATCTTTATATGGTAAATATAATTTACCTTCAATTTTTCCAGAAATACCGGCAAGTTCATTTACTTTTGCAACATCACTTTTTCTTAAGTAATATTTTTTAGTATCTTTTCCATTAGTAATTGTTAATTCAATTTCTTCATGAATAGTTTCCACTGTAACTTTACCTTTGAATGGTGCATTAATTTTTGGCTCTACTAACAATACACCAGCATTTCTTCTATTTGCAACAATAGATTTTCCATCTGCTGTATCATACTTTTTGATATTGTAGTATCTAATAAATCCTTCTTTATCAGCTTTTAACTCTCTTTCTGTTTGAGTAGCACTTGCAGTTCCCCCAACGTGGAAAGTTCTAAGTGTCAGCTGAGTTCCAGGCTCTCCAATAGATTGTGCTGCAACAACCCCAACAGCCTCACCCGGTTTTGCTTTTCTTTGCTCACCTAGGTTTAATCCATAACATTGAGAACATAAACCATTTTCAACTTTACAAGTAAGTGGTGTTCTAATTACTACTGATTTTACTTCTGCTTCAATAACAGTTCTTGCATACTCTTCAGTAATTAAAGTACCCTCAGCAAATAAAATCTCATTTGAAACTGGATCTATAATATCTTCAGCAATAACTCTTCCTGTAATTCTCTCTTCTAAAGACTCAATTAACTCATTTCCAGATGTAATATCTGTAATTTCAATACCTTCGTGCGTTCCACAATCTTCAGCCGTAATCCTTACATTTTGAGAAACGTCTATTAGTTTTCTTGTTAAGTATCCAGCATTTGCTGTTTTAAGCGCTGTATCCGCAAGTCCTTTTCTAGCTCCGTGAGTAGAAATAAAGTACTCAAGAACGTTTAATCCCTCTTTAAAGTTAGAAATAATTGGCGTTTCAATAATAGTTCCATCAGGTTTAGCCATAAGACCCCTCATACCTGATAACTGTCTAATTTGTGTTGCACTACCTCTAGCTCCAGAGTCTGCCATCATATAAATAGAGTTAAACCCATTTTTATCAGCTTTAACTAATTCCATCATTTGAGAACCTAATTTATTATTAGTTTCCGTCCAAATATCGATAGTTTTGTTATATCTTTCTTGCTCTGTTAAAAGACCTTGGAAAAACTGTTTTTGAACTTCAATTACATCTTTTTTAGATTTAGTAATATGCTCAATTTTACTTTCAGGAACTCTAATATCATCAACAGATATTGAAATACCAGCTTTTGTAGCATACTTAAATCCAAGATTTTTTAAATTATCTAAGAATCTAGGAGTTACTTCATAACCAGCTTCTTTATAAATATAATCAACTAATGCACCAATGTCTTTTTTCTTTAAAATTTTATTCCATAAAGACATTGGAACAAAATAAGGTAAAATTTCATGAATAATCAATCTACCAACTGTTGTTTGAACAATTTTATTATCTAGTTTTGTTCTAATTTTAGCGTGTAAATCAATTTGATCCATTTCTAAAGCTATTTTTACTTCATTTACATCTGTGAAAAGTTTATGCTCACCTTTAACTCCATCTTTTACTAATGATAGATAATAAATTCCTAAAATCATATCTTGTGAAGGAACAGCTATTGCTCTACCAGAAGCTGGTAAAAGAATATTCATAGAACTCATCATCAGAATTTTAGCTTCAGCAACTGCTTCTTGAGATAAAGGTACGTGCACTGCCATTTGATCTCCATCGAAGTCTGCGTTGAAGGCAGCACAAACAAGTGGATGTAATCTAATAGCTTTTCCATCAATTAACACAGGGTGAAATGCTTGAATCGAAAGTTTATGTAGAGTTGGTGCTCTGTTTAGTAAAATTGGGTATTCATCAACAATCTCATTTAAACATTCCCAAACTTCATTAGTTTCAGACTCGATTAATCTTTTTGCAGCTTTTAAAGTTGTTGCATAACCTTTTTCTTCTAATTTAGCCATTAAATGTGGTTTAAATAACTCTAAAGCCATTTTTTTAGGAATACCACATTGATCCATTCTTAATGATGGTCCAACAACAATAACAGATCTTCCAGAGAAGTCAACCCTTTTTCCAAGTAAGTTTTGTCTAAATCTTCCTTGTTTACCTTTAATTATTTCAGATAAAGATTTTAAAGGCCTTTTATTTGCACCTTTAACAGCATTTGCAGTTTTACCATTGTCAAATAAAGCATCAACTGCTTCTTGAAGCATTCTTTTTTCATTTCTAATAATAATTTCAGGAGCATCAAGTTCTGTTAATCTTTTAAGTCTGTTATTTCTATTAATAACCCTTCTATATAAGTCATTAACATCCGAAACTGCAAATTTTCCACCATCAAGAGAAACAAGTGGTCTTAAATCAGGTGGTAAAACTGGAAGTTGAGTTAGCATCATCCATTCTGGTCTATTTCCGCTATTTATGAAGTTTTCAACAATTTTTAATCTTTTAATAATCGTTTTTCTTTTTGCTTCACTCTTAGTTGATGCCATTTCATCTTTTAATAATGTTAAAAGTTGGAATAAATCTAATTTTTCTAATAAATCTTTAACAATCTCTCCGCCCATTTTAGCTTGAAAACCAGTGTGTTCAAATAAATCAGCAATTGTTCTATATTGCTCTTCATTTAAAATATCGTATTTTTCGATTTTTTTAGTTCTTTCACCATCGTAATATGCTTCACCTGGTTCGTTTACAATATATGCCTCATAATATAATACTCTTTCAAGGTCTTTTAACTTTACACCTAAAAGAGTTCCAATTCTTGAAGGAAGAGAGCTTACCATCCAAATATGAGCAACCGGAGAAACTAGTTCAATATGCCCCATTCTATGTCTTCTTACCTTTGATGAAGTTACTTCAACTCCACATTTTTCACAAACAACTCCCTTATATCTCATTTTTTTGTATTTACCACAAAGACACTCATAATCTTTTACTGGTCCAAAAATTTTTGCACAAAATAATCCATCTCTTTCTGGTTTTAGTGTTCTATAATTGATTGTTTCTGGTTTTTTCACTTCTCCACAAGACCATGCAAGAATTTTTTCTGGACTTGCAAGTCTTAATTGAAACGCTGAAAAATCTTGTGGTCTTTCTAACTCTTTAATTTCTATTGGTGCTAGTACTGTTTCATTATTACTCATCGTTTTCTACCTCTTGAAAAATCTCTACATCTAAAGCTAAAGCTTTTAACTCTTTTGTTAATACAAAGAATGTTTCTGGAACACCAGAATTTGGAACATTTTCTCCATTTGCAATAGCTCTATAAGCTCTAGTTCTTCCCTCAACGTCATCTGATTTAGTTGTAAGCATCTCTTTAAGAACATTTGTTGCTCCATAAGCTTCTAATGCCCAAACCTCCATCTCTCCAAATCTTTGTCCACCAAATAGAGCTTTTCCTCCAACTGGTTGTTGAGTTACAAGTGAATATGGCCCTGTACTTCTTGCATGTACTTTTTCATCAACTAAGTGGTGAAGTTTTAGCATATACATATAACCAACATTTACTCTTTCTTTCATTTTTTCACCAGTTTTACCATCAAATAAAACTGACTTACCATCACTATCCATTTTTGCTAATTCGAATAATCTTACAAACTCTTCAGCCTTAACACCATCAAATATTTGCGTAGCAAACTTAACACCTTTTGCCCAGTCTTTTGCATATTTGATAAGTTCTTCATCATCAAGTTCTGTTAAGAAATCTTTCGCATTCATCAATTTTGCAACACCAGCAATTTCAATCATTTTAGCTCTTAACTCAGCTATAAACTCAGCTCTTTTAGCTTTAAATATATGTTGAATTTGTTTTCCAAGTCTTCTTCCAGCAAGCCCTAAGTGAACCTCTAAAATTTGACCTATATTCATCCTTGAAGGTACCCCTAGTGGGTTTAAAATAACATCTACACTAGTTCCATCTTCTAAATATGGCATATCAACTTTTGGAACGATATTAGAAACAATACCTTTGTTTCCATGTCTTCCTGCCATTTTATCACCAACTTTAATTTTTCTTTTAGTCGCAATGTAAACTTTTACTTGAGTTATTACACCGCTTGGTAAAATATCATCATGTTCTAAGATTTGAAGTTTTTCTTCATGCTCTTCTCTTAAAGTTGCTTTTTGTTTAATAAAATACTCTTTTATATCATTGTATGTTTTCTCAATCTCTTTTGCATAAGAAGATACAACTTTTTTCATAGCAAATCTATTTACACTATTTAAAACTTCAGCACTTAATGTGTCACCTTTTTTGTATGTTACTTCATCAAGCTCTAAATCTTTTGATAATGGTGTTTTTAATAATAAATCATTAATTTTTAGAGCTTCTTCTCTATCTAGCATTAATAATTTATCATGATGTTTTTGATTTAACTCTGATTTTTCTGCATCAATTTCAGCTATTGCTCTTTCACACTTTTCATAACCTTTTTTAGTGAATACTTTAACATCAACAACTGTTCCTTCCATTGATGTTGGACAAACCAAAGATTTATTAATAACATGTCCAGCTTTTTCACCAAAAATTGCTCTTAAAAGTCTTTCTTCAGGAGTTGGTTTAATTTCACCTTTTGGAGTTACTTTACCTACAAGAATCATTCCAGGAGTTACATATGTACCAATTTTTACTATTCCAGAGCTATCAAGATGTGTTATGTTCTCTTCTTTAACACCAGGTAAATCTCTTGTAATTTCTTCATTACCGTGTTTCAATTCTCTACAATCAATCTCTTTTTCATAAATATGAACAGAAGTAAATGCATCTTTCTCAATTAATCTCTCACTAAGAATAATAGCATCCTCATAGTTGTATCCATTCCATGGCATAAATGCAACCATAGCATTAATTCCAACTGCAAGCTCACCTTTATCCATTGATGGACCATCAGCAATTACTTGACCTTTTTCAATAATATCACCCTCTTTTATAGCAACTCTTTGCCCAAAAGATGTATTATTATTTGTTTTTACATTTTTGCTTACATCATAATAGTCAATAAATGGTCCATTTTCATCTTCACCACTAATATAGATGTTTTTAGAATCTGCTTTTTCAACAACTCCACCTCTATTAGCTTTAATTGCTTCCCAAGCATCTCTTGCAACTGTTTTTTCTAAACCAGTTCCAACTATTGGAGCTGTTGGTTTAATCAATGGAACAGCTTGTCTCATCATATTTGAACCCATTAATGCTCTATTTGCATCATTGTGCTCTAAAAATGGAATTAAAGAGGCTGCAACACCCATTACCATTTGTGATGATATATCTATTAAATCAACTTTATTTTTATCCATCAAAATAATTTCACCATTAAGTCTAACTTCAATTAATGGTTCAATAATTTTTCCATTTTCATCAACTTTTGTTGAACCAGGAGCAATTACAAGTCCCTCTTCTTGAGTTGCAGTGTAGTATGAAATTTCATTTGTAACAACACCATCAACTACTTTTTTATAAGGAGCTTCAATAAATCCTAACTCATTTACTTTTGAATAAGTTGAAAGAGTATTTATAAGACCGATATTTTGACCCTCTGGAGTCTCAACTGGACAAATTCTTCCATAGTGAGTTGGATGAACGTCCCTTACCTCAAATCCTGCTCTCTCTTTTACTAAACCACCCTCTCCAAGAGCTGATAATCTTCTTTTATGAGTAACTTCAGATAGTGGATTTGTTTGATCCATAAATTGTGATAATTGACCACTTGTAAAAAACTCAGTAATTGTTGATGTAATCATTTTTGAGTTAATTAAATCATGAGGCATAATATCTTCTAAAGTTCCACTTAGAGTTGTCATTTTATCTCTAATAGTTTTTTGCATTTTGATTAAACCTGCATGTAACTCATTTGCAAGTAATTCACCAATTGCTCTAATTCTTCTATTTCCTAAGTGATCTCTATCATCAATATGACCATGTCCTGCTTTAACTTTTATTAAGTATTGAACAGTTTTTATAACATCTTCGTAAGTTAAAGTTGTAACATATTCAGGTACATTTACACCTAACTTATGATTCATCTTCATTCTTCCAACTTTTGTTAAGTCATATCTTTCTGGATCAAAAAATAATTTTTTAATGAAATCTTTTGCTGCTTCTTTTGTTACAGGCTCGCCTGGTCTCATAACTTTATAAATTCTAATTGCAGCTAAATCATTTTCATCATCTATTTGCTCTGTTTGTTTTAAAAGTTTTAAAGATTCAGCATCAGCTTTGAATGCATTAATTATTGATTCATCTACATTTGGTGATAAGTCATTTGCAATATCAAACGATTCAAAACCTAAATCAAGAAGTTTTTTGAGTTTTAATTCATCAAGATTTGTTAATGCATCGAATAAAACCTCTCCTGACTCAGGATCATAAATAGTATTAGCTGTACTTCTGTCCATTAATAATTCTAATGGATACTCAATTAGTTTTAGACCACCTTCAATTAGTGCTTTAGCTTTTCTTGCAGTTAATCTTTTACCTGCACCAATTACCACATTACCTTTATCATCCTTAATGTCATAATCAATTCTTCCCATAAAATCATCAGGATTAAATTCTGTTAAAAATTTATTATTTTTAATTTTAACATTAACAATAGGATAGAACATTTTGATAATATCTTCTTTTGAATAACCTAATGCTCTAAATAAAATTGTAATAGGAACTTTTCTTCTTTTGTTGATTCTTACATACAATACATCTTTTGCATCATATTCAAAATATAACCAAGAACCTCTATCTGGAATTATTTGTCCAGTATAAAGTAATTTATTTTCAGTTGTATTTGATTCGTCTTCTTTAAAAATAACACCTGGAGATCTGTGTAATTGATTTACAACTACTCTTTCTACACCATTTACAATAAATGATGTTCTATCAGTCATTAAAGGTATTTCTCTAATAAATAAAGATTGTTCTTTAATATCTTTAACACCTATTTTTTCACCAGTTTTTTCATCTAGATCCCATAGAGTTAATCTAATATTAATTTTTAGAGGAATTGAATATGTTAATCCTCTTACCATAGATTCTCTAACATCATATTTAGGTTTTCCAACCTCACTACCTAAGTAATCTAAAGTTAGCCTATTTTGAACATCATGAATAGGGAAAATTGTTTTAAATACTTTTTCTATACCAGCAGCTGATCTATCTTTTTGATTAATCATCAAAAAAGTATCATACGAAGTTTGTTGTAATTGTAATAAGTTAGGAATTTCGATTTTTTGCGGGTTCTTTGCAAAATCTACTCTGAGTCTATTACCAGATTTTAAAGAGTTTAACATTTGACACCTTGTTATAAAATTTGGTTGAGTTTACTTTATATATTATAAAGCACAAAAGCATCCATAAAGGATAAGGTTAAAATTCTTGTTAAAACTTTAACCTTAGCCTTCAAAGATGCCAAAATATATAGGAGTAAAACTCCTACATACCAGTTGAGTTAAATAAGATTATTTAACTTCTACTTTAGCTCCAGCTGCTTCTAATTGAGCTTTAATTGCTTCAGCATCAGCTTTAGAAATTCCTTCTTTAATTGTTGAAGGAGTTTGTTCAGCAGCATCTTTAGCCTCTTTTAATCCAAGACCTGTAATTGCTCTGATTTCTTTAATTACATTGATTTTTTTATCTCCTGAATCAACAATAATTACGTCAA
>ERZ724518.1424-NODE-1424-length-10799-cov-4.522431_pt1 | contig 10799 bp, 6 predicted proteins | sample MGYA00376051_ERZ724518 | MGnify/ENA primary metagenome ERZ724518 (study PRJEB28724, sample SAMN07190885) | wastewater metagenome | isolation source: influent of sewage treatment plant in Hong Hong | place: Hong Kong | collected 2016-03-17 ... | reverse complement strand
CCTTCGACTGCGCTCAGGAACCAATAAGCAGCAATACAGTGGCTGTAGGAACTGGATAAATCCCGAAACTCTCTGCACCATTTTTCTGCATCCTTAGCAGGGTTGGTGGGGATTTGTAGGTTTTCGATTGGGGAGCTGACCGTATAAATTATAACTGCACTGGCGGCTGGAAGGAGTTGGAGCAAAAGGGCTATGCCCGTTGCAAGGAAAGCATTTTACATAATCTCAAATTATAGGCACATATGATGCTGGTTTGCACGTAAGGGAGCCTGCGGACTGGAGGGCAACGTTGTAGCGGTTGGCAAGTGCGTATAATTTCGATTATGTAACTTGCTGTGGCAGAGCGTGGGTTTTAAATAAAATTTTAAAAAAATGAAATTTTGAATACGAATCTGTCTGTTATTTTCAATTCATTCATATACCTTATTTTGCTATATTTGAAAATAGTATATTTTCAGGAAATATCACACATCATTTCAGCCTACAATTAACAAAAATGAAAAAAAATAATAACGAAATTTTGCTTTCTGCATCTGATTTATCTAATCATATTCATTGTAAACATTTAACCCAACTCAATAAAAAAGTAATCGACGGACATCTTGAAAAGCCCTTTTTTGCCAATAGGGTTTTAGATTTGTTGAGAGAAAGAGGAGAAGATTTTGAAGGCAGTTTTTTGCAGACACTGGAAAATGAAGGTTTTAGAGTTGTGAAAATTGAGCAGAACTATAATGAAGCCAAAGAAAAAACCATTGAAGCAATGCGTAATGGAGCTGATTATATTTATCAAGCAAGTTTATCAAATAAACCATGGCAAGGATGGGCAGATTTTCTGAAAAAAGTTGAAGGAAAAAGTAATTTTGGAGAATGGTCTTATGAAGTCATTGACACCAAACTTTCAACACAAACAAGAGCAGGAACTATTCTTCAAATAACACTGTATTCAGAGTTGCTTTCTGAAATATTGGGAGAAATGCCTGAAAAAATGCACGTCAAAACTCCTGAAGGTGAAATTTCATACCGTGTAAAAGATTATCTATCTTACTATAAGCTAATCAAAAGAAAATTAGGTGATGCATTGATTGTACCTGTTGAAACATATCCTGAACCATGTGGGCATTGTGATATTTGCAACTGGTGGGAATATTGCAATGGTATTCGACGAAAAGATGATCATTTAAGTTTTATTGCTGGTATGGGAAGTTCACAAATCAAAGAATTAAAAGCACATGGAGTTGAAACATTAGAACAAATGTCTGAGGTTGCTTTACCGATTCCCTTCAAACCGAACCGAGGTTCAAAACAGACTTTTACAAAACTTAGAGAACAGGCACGGGTTCAAAATGAATCTCGTTCTATTAATCAACCTGTTTATGAAATACTTGAACTATCAGAAGGCGCAGGATTCTATAACCTTCCTAAACCTTCAAAAGGAGATATTTATTTTGATTTAGAAGGCGATCCATTAATAGAACCTAGTGGATTAGAATACTTATTTGGTTGGGTTTATCAAGAAAAATATTACAAAATATGGGTGAAAAACACCGAAGAAGAAAAAGAGGCATTGGAAGCATTTATTGATTTCGTATTTGAAAAGAAACAAGAACATCCCGATTTACATATTTATCATTTCGCATCTTATGAAACAACTGCACTGAAACGAATGATGGGTAAATACGCCACAAAAGAACAAGAAATTGATATATTGCTTCGCACCCACGTTTTTGTTGATTTACACCGTGTCCTTAAACAGGCTATTCGTGCGGGTGTTGAACGCTATTCATTAAAAGATTTGGAATCCTACCACGGATTTGTTAGAGAAATGGACTTGCGAAGTCTATCAAAAATAAAAGCACAATATGAATTTTTGCTAGAAAGTAATTATTTCGAAGAAATCACAGATGAAATGGTTCAAGCCATAGAACTTTATAATCAGGAGGATTGTTTTTCAACACAACATTTACATCAATGGCTAGAAGAAGAGCGTGAAAAGCTCAATGAAAATGAAGAAGTAATTTCACGACCTGTTTTTAGTACCACTGAAGAACCTGAGTATGTAAGTGCTCATTTAGCAAGAATTCAGCCTATTTATGATGCTTTGATGGAAGGGGTTTCACTGGATAAAGATGAAAGAAATAATATTGACGAGGCAAAGTTTCTCTTGGCGCATATGCTTGATTGGTATCGACGGGAGAAAAAATCATTTTACTGGGAATATTTTCGATTATTGGATTTGGATGAATCTGAGCTTTTAGATGAAAAATCTGCACTTTCTTTTTTAAAATTTACAGGTGAAAGAGTGCCTGATAAGAAAAGTTTTATTGACACTTATAATTTTCCACCGCAAGAATGTGATATTAAGTCTGGAAATGATTTAAAGATGGAAGGAATCAAAACTAAATTTAAAGTTATCGAAATCGATGAAAGACAAAACTTAATTTATCTAAGAAAAGGTCCTTCAATAGCAGAACTACATCCCGAAGTATTGATTAAGGATGAGGATATTTCAACTAGCAAAAAAGAAAATCAACTTATTGAAATTGCAAAATGGTTTGCTGAAAATGGATTTGAAGATACGACAGAAAAATATGCGGTAACGAAAGAACTGCTTCTCAATAATTTACCCCGAATTAAATCAGCGATTGATAATCATGATGATTTATTGGAAAAAGGAATCGAATGGGCTTCCAAATTGGACAACAGTTACCTCCCTATCCAAGGACCTCCCGGATCAGGTAAAAGTTTTACCGGAAGCCATATGATATTGGAATTGATAAAAAAGGGAAAAAAAATTGGAGTTACTGCTTTGAGCCATAAGGTAATCATTAACCTTCTTAAGAAAATAAAAGAAGTTGCAGATGATGAGCAATATCCTATTCGAATTATTTATAAAGGGGATGCGAACGAAAAAAACAATGAAATATGGGATGCTGCGAAAGATGCTAATGTAATCGCGACCAATCTTAACAACTATAATGTGATTGCGGCCACAAGTTTTACTTGGTCTGACAACATGTTACACGAATCAGTTGATTACCTTTTTATAGATGAAGCAGGACAATTTGCTTTGATTGACACTGTTGTTGTATCTCAAGCCGCTAAAAATATTGTATTGTTGGGTGACCACCAACAACTGAAGCAACCTATTAAAGGGATTCATCCTGAAGGAACAGATGTTTCCGCTTTGGAACATCTCCTCGAAGGACACAAAACTATTCCAAAGGACAAAGGGCTGTTTCTTGATAAAACCTGGAGAATGCATCCCACCATTTGCGAATTTGATTCTGAAATGTTTTATGAGTCCAAGCTGTTTTCTGTAGAGAAACTAAAACATCAGCGAATTGAAGGAAATACCGTGTATGAGGGTTCAGGATTGTTTTATAAGGCGGTGGAACATGTTGGTAATACCAACCAATCACCTGAAGAAGCAATAATTATTGCTGATATTGTAAAGGAATTAACTAAGGGCGATGTTTATTGGTATGATGATAAAAATGAAAAGCACGTTTTACAGACGAAAGATATTAAAATCATCAGTCCATATAATAGCAATGTATATGAAATTCAAAAACAATTGCCTGAATTAGAAATTGGGACTGTAGATAAATTTCAGGGACAAGAAGCACCTGTTGTGATTTACAGTATGGCAAGTTCGTCGCCGGAAGATGCACCTCGCGGAATGGATTTTCTATACAGCCCGAACCGCTTTAATGTTGCTGTTTCGAGGGCGAGAGCAGCATTTATACTGGTTGGAAGTCCAAAGCTGTTTGAACCGGATTGCAAATCTCCTGAGCAGATTAAGCTAGCGAATCCTTTCTGTAGGTTTATTGAGGTGGCAAAAGCAATCCACTAATCCTTTTTTATAACCTCTTTTAAAATGAAAAAAGCGGAAAAGAATTCAATTTTCTTTTCCGCTAAACTTTTTAGATATATTGTATTTTACGAATCGGCATTTAAAGATTTTGGATTAATGACTGGGAGAAAAGCATTATGCAAATAAGTACCCCGCAGCTGGCTGAACATTACACCGCGCAAAGTGGAAATAGAAACAGAATTAATAGCTGTAATGAAATCTGCCGGAAGCTCCATTTTCTTGTCTTTCTTGTTCTCAAAGTTTTTTAAGTTTTCCACTTTATAAAATACATTGATTTCAATTTCAGCAAGTTTATCTTTTTTACCTGTAAATATCTGTGCAGTTGTAATAACCGCAACAATTTCTTCTTCCAAGTTAAAACGGTGCTCTACTTTTAAATTGTAGTTGTAGTGTTCCGGATCAAATTTAGATGGCTGTTGTGAAATTGCAATCCTATTGATTTCAATATTATCAATCTGAAAATTTACTATAGTTTTGTCCATTGTATTAGTAAGCAAATGAATATTGAGCTATACGTTTGTAACTATTTATATTAACGGCGGCATAAGACCTTTTTACAGGAATTTGAGTTTTTCTTATAACTTTCTTTTCCATTGTTACAGATTTGGCGTCAAAATTACGCAAGAGATTAATTTCAAGTACTTTTCCGATTTGTTCAAGTGTGTCAGTAGTGAAGTTTTGTGTTCCACTTAACCATTTCGTGATTACACTGTTGTTTTGCTTCGTTCGCTTTGCTAATTCGGTTTTTGAAATATTACGGGCTTTCATCGCATCATCAATTGCTGCTGCCAATTTCATTCGTGCAGTAGTTTCCTGCTGTTCTTTTTCGGAAATTCCTGAAAGGAAATCATCCAAAAAATCTGTGGTGTGCAATTTTGCTTTATTTGTTTTTTTCATAAGTTTAGAGATTAAATATCATATCGCCGTCAATTTCTAAAAAATCTTTGGAGAATGATAAGTCACCATTCCTTCTTCTTTTTTCAATTTCGGCTGATAAATTTCTCATTATTTGATTTTCGTCTTCAAGTTTTTTTGTTTCCTGTAGTCTTCTTGTTGTTTTAGGTTTATGACCTCCACCTCCTAAAACGACTAAGACTGTGCCATATCGAATGCAATACAAACGGAGGTTAGACTTTTCATCATCATACAGTGCGCAAACACCGTCTCCAGGTTTTCCTTCATTGATTTTGAAAAAAATTTCTCTTGCGCCAACCTCTTTAAATGAAAGTATTCTCTTTGCAATGTCTTTTACTTCATCAGGAAATTCATGCTGGTTTTCTTGAATGAAACTTTGAAAGAGCGAAATGCCGGTATCGCAATTTAACAAAGTATAAACTGATACTTCATCATTACTAAAACCTGCTAATTTTACCAGTTCAAATTCCATTTTTGAGATTACAAATATATAACAAATTTTACTTATAAGTGAAATTTAAGGATTAAATAATTAATTATATCCTGATTTATTTTATCAATTCTCCACAAACTGAAGATCAAAAGCCTGCTGAATCAGAAACATAATATACTCCAACTGGTTGAGATTATTAAAACCGACTTCTACATCGCCATTACCATATTTACCAATGTTGGATGCATCACGACACCATCCTTCGGGATCAATGATATCAGCGTACTCCATATTAAGAGAGAGGCGAAGCCTTGATTTTTGCGGAACTATATCCACAAAATTAGTTTGCGATTTAAAGGCAATGTATCTTTTTTTGTACTCCACCCGCACTGAAGAATCAATATTCAAAATTCTTTTGCGCAATGCTTCGTAAAGTTCCAACATTTCGCCGTTTAGATATTCGTAATGTTCTAAAGTGTATTCGGCGGTTTCATTTACTTCTTTTCGGGAATATTTTTGCAGTGTTTCTTCAGCAAGATTTGGAGCAAACCAAATGTGCTTTGCTTTTTGTGCTAGTTCTTTTGCTCTTTTATTAATATTGCCTTCATTCCAAACCTCTACTGTTTTCATAAAACTGTTTAAACGCAAAGGAGAATCATTAAAACCACCTTCCATCGTTTTTTTATTAACGAAAGGACGGTCGCTCAATTCTGAATTATACCCTGTTAAAGTAAGATTACCAATGGTGTGAAGATAATTTGCCTGTATATCTTTCCAATTTTCACCTAACATTTGCTTCCAACTTTCAGATAGATTTTCGTTTTGAGGTAAGATGTGTTCGATCGTATACTCATCTGTATTGGCCATTTCTTTTCTGTTGAAGTTTTCCAAATTATTGAGCAAATAATTTCGGGATCTGAAATTATACACGTCCTTATTGACAAATTCTTTTTCAAATTCGGCATCAGCCGGAAATCTTTTGTAGCCATCCATCAACTGAAATGCTGCCTGAAGACTTTCTACATAATTTTCTGCTTTTACGGATTTGTAAAGTTGTGCGAAAGTTTTATTCATACTATTAGTAGGAATTCCGCAGATTGCCCTTCTGAAAACATAATTCTCCACCAACTTCAATATTTCCGCAAATTCCTCTTTGCTTATTATGCCGTTATCATAATCTGCATATACCGCAAGAATAAAAGGATAAGAAACATCAACCTTTAGTTTCGAAATATTGGCAAACAAACGGTTTAAATCTTTATCTGCTTCCTTACGCAATACCATATTGACATAGAATTTAGAATATTTTGCAATATCTGCTACAATTTCGGTTATGCTATCGGGAGATTTGGAACCCTGCACATAGTTTTTAAATTCCTCATACACTTTACCAATCTTTGGAATGGCACCCATTTTTACTGAAAGATAATCCCTGATAAACCAATCGAATTTAGAAGCATAATCATTGCCGTAAGTCTGTTCCATAGGGAACCAGTATTTCTCATAAAGTTCCGTCTGCAGATCAATTTTCTGCCCCATTAACACATAATTTCTGATTAAATCTGCCTGAGAAAGGTCTAAGCCTGTGGAGTTCATGCTTTCAAAAATCAACTGTGGATTGTCTTTATCTTTTTCCAGGGCTACATCTACAATGAAAAGGCGCAAAACACCGTTGTACACATCATTTACATTTTGTGCGTGGATTTTGGATTTAAAGAATTCGTAATTTTCGAGGATACGCTGTGAAGGATTTGATCCCAAATCTATACCTTTTATGAGGTTGATAAAGGTTTCTTTATCACGACGGGTTAGTAGCAATTTGTACCGAAGCTCCTTTTCCTCTTCAGCGTTCAGCAAATAATAATTAAGGAGTTTGGTTGCGTTGGTATCAATCTCAACATCATTTTCTTTAATAAAGTTGGCTAAAGCCAGAATGAGTAACGAAACCGTTGTCAGTCTTTGCTGCCCGTCAATCACCAATAGCTGCGGCACATCCGAAACGGTATGAATACTCTCCTGAAAATAGACCACGGATCCCAAAAAATGCCCATGCACATGATCTTCCTTGCTGATGCGCATAATATCGCTGAATAATTGATTGCACTGAGATAACTGCCAGCTGTAAGTTCTTTGATAAATAGGAATTACAAACTGGCGAGGACCTTTGATTACGGATAAGAGGTTGGCAGAAGTGGCTTTCATTGGAGGTTTTATATTTTACCCTTCGACGAGCTCAGGGTGACGATTTATTAATTAGAATTTCCAGCAAATATTTAGTTCATCGGTTTTATCATGCTTTCTATAAAGGCAATTTCTTCTTCGGTGAGTTTATATTTTTTGTAGAGCTGGGCATCAATTTCTGAGATGGATTTACGCCAGTCGATATCGGAATTATTTGTGAAATCCTGTAGTGGAACGAATCTGTAAGTTTTTGAAGTCGCATCTTGACTGGCTTTTGCCAAACTATGTAAGAATCTTGCAAATTTAGATGTAAAATATTTTCGCAGATTGTTTGCAGATGTTTTGTTCAATTCCAAATCTGCACCTAAAACTATGTAGGACTCAGTACAAATTGTTTTGGGTTCACCGACAAAAGTATTTAGATTATCATCATTTAGTTCAGTGCCAATATTATTTGCTCTTGGTGTAAAAACTTTGTATTTATCAATCCAATCAACATTATGCTTTATTTCATCTCTTTCTACGTAACCAATTTTTTTGCCTTTGCCATAACAGATTATTGGATTTTTTAAACCTTTTTTATCATTTCTAAATTTTGTGGAACTTGTAAAATTCCCCTCTAAACCGAAAGGTTTTCTTGCAGAAATGTGTTCTGAAAAACTATCAAAATTTCCAACATCTTTAATTTTCTCAATAATATCCACTGCTAAACCATGCCGAATAAAGGTATCGTTATCCTCCGATTTCAGTGCCCGTTTCATTACTGAAGGTTGTGTGTTGGTTTGGTGCGTTATTACTTTGGTAAGATCCTTGGTATTGTCATAATTTCCGTCCCAAAGGAAGTAACAAATTCCACCGCGGATATTGGTTTTCGGAAAAACTTCTTCAGGATTTAAGAAATCGTGCAGTACGGAAATATGTGGATCGTTCAGCATGCTGTTGCGGAATTCATCCAAACCCTTCCCGCCGGAATACCAACGCGAAGGAATAATCATGGAAACATATTCGGGTTTTATGCTTTTGGCAATATCCACAAAGCGGTTGTATATAGGTGAAGCACTTGCCTGTGCACCGCCATCCATTTCCATATACGGCGGATTTCCTACAATAGCGTTAAATTTCATATCGTCTGTGTTATTCGTGTTCCAATAGGTTTTTCCTTTTTTAATTTTGGCCAGAAAATTCTGAGGCTTGCTTTTGATTTGGTTAATGAGGTCTTCAAAATATCTGGTATTAACACCGGCTTCTCTAAAACCCACCAATGTACGTTTGGTAATGCTTTTTGCCATTGGTGTCTTGCAGAGTACGAAGATATTTTCGGCCACTGTTTTGTCCCATATTTCCTGCTTTGTTTCAATGTCTGTACTGTCTTCCAAACCTTCGGCAGCCAACCTTGCACGGTAAGTGCTGTAAGCCATATACAACGGATAAAGCCCGGATTTGGAATTTATTTCAAGAATGCGAGTGTTGGGCGTGAAGATATTTTTGGTTACTTTATCCTGCTGCACAAACCTGGGCTGCTCCATGGTATTTTCAAAATTTTCGTCATAAAAAGTATAACCGCCAACGCAGTCGCTCATGTGCATATTTACTACGCGCCAGGGTGTAAGGACGGTTTCTTTATCGGGATTGCGGAAGGTATTGAAAATGGCGGTAATTCTGCCTATGCGTTCTTCTACCGTAAGTCCGTCTGCAGCTCTTGTCATTGCCCGAATTCTTTTTCCTGCTGCACGAAAAACATCCGGTTCATAATATTTTTTGAATTTCTTAAAAACTGCTTTGGTAACATCCTGTGGCATAAACTCTTGCCAAGATTTATCGTCAATTAAATCTGCAAAATTATCAATATCAATCTGCTCGTCTTCATTCTTTACATCTGCGCCGTAAATAAGTAAAGGCATTCGAATTGATATCCCTCGTAGAATAGAAACGGCACTATCTCTGTTTTTCTTTTTTTCGAGGCGTTCGGCAATCAATTGTTTTTCTTCTTCGGAAAGTTCTTTTTTCTGTTTTTGTTTTTTCTTGGCTTCTTCTGACTGTTCAAACTGCTCGTCAGTAAAACCTTGATCGTTTATATTAATGTCTGAGGTTTTAGGCATTGCTTTTGTGCTTCCGATGATACCTTTCAAATCATTAAAGTCCTGCAGTTCCACTTCGTCCAATTTCATCAACTGGTCGTTGTTGTAGAGATATCCGTCTTCAAAACCATTGCGAACGACACGCTCTACATACACTTTCTTGAGTTGTTCGAGCATTTTTTCTACATTGTAGGTTTTCATCTGCGAACCCTGTACAGAAATAATCGGGCAGAAATTGAGAAATTCGCCCATTACTTTTCGGTCTTCACCTGAAGTTTTTCCTGCTTTTGACGAAATCTTTGCGGCTTCTGCTATAACTTTCAAGGTTCTGTCGGGTGCAAAATCAAAAACAAAACATTCTTCTTTTATCTGTCCATTAATTTTTGCAGGAGTTTGCACCCTGAAAATGGTTTGCATATAGTTTGCAGCAGAAGTATTATATGAGCCGGAAAGCATAAAAACAGAGGTCCAAGCAGGTACAGAAACACCTGTGGTAAGTCGACCGCACGATAATGTGATTGAATAAGTTTCGTGCGGTTTATCGGATATGGCTTTTTCTACTTTTTTTAGTGCATCAGTTTCTCTCTCTTCTTCGTCTCCGTCTCCTGCAACATTAACAATTGAAAAATGAGTAAAAACGGGATGGCTTTGCAATAATGTACTCAATGCTTTTGCTTCTTTTACGCCGGGAACCATCCAAAGCGAATGGCGGAAGTTGTCGCGGTATTCCTGGGTTGAGTAAGGGTAATTACTGTCTTTATCGGATTTGCAAATAATGTTGAGAAATGAGATGACATCTTTTTCATGTATAAAACTCCCGTCTTCATCCACCCTAAAAAACTCTCGGAAATTAAAGGCGAGATCTTCATCTGCATACTTGGTAAAAAGTTTGCCCAAATCGAATGTAAAAATGTTGAGTTTAGGCAATGATGCGTAAGGGTTAGGATCGCCAAAATGAAGCAAATCCCACTCTGTTTTTGCTTTCTGCTCCATTACATAATCCCAAGTGTAGATTTCTTCTTCTTTGTAATGGTCCAGGAGATTGAAAGGCGTACCGGATAAATGCAAAATTTTTGTACTCTCCTTCGCCAACTCTTTCATTACATTTTGACCAAGTTCGGTTTGAGTTCCTTCATGCGCCTCATCAACAATAATAAAATCCCAATCTGTACTAAAGACCTCATTGTTTTTATCAAAATTACCGCCTACAGCTCCTGATCCTCTTAAATCCTGCATTGAAGCAAAATAAATATAATTGTAATTACTCGTAGTGCATTATAAAAAGGTTATTCATAATACGAAAAAAAGTCGTATATTG
>ERZ724518.1420-NODE-1420-length-10810-cov-14.011065_pt1 | contig 10810 bp, 10 predicted proteins | sample MGYA00376051_ERZ724518 | MGnify/ENA primary metagenome ERZ724518 (study PRJEB28724, sample SAMN07190885) | wastewater metagenome | isolation source: influent of sewage treatment plant in Hong Hong | place: Hong Kong | collected 2016-03-17 ... | reverse complement strand
AAACAAAAAGGACTTACAACAATCTGCTGTAAGTCCTTGATATATTTGGTGGCCCCTCCCCGGCTTGAACGGGGGACCAAACGATTATGAGTCGTCTGCTCTAACCACTGAGCTAAGGGGCCTGAATTGGTGGCATTATACGAAGTGATACACTGAGTGTCTAGTTATCAACAGGTTAGGCGCTCATAAAAGCGCCAACCTGTGATCTTAACTATTCATCCAGGAAGCTGCGCAGAACTTCTGAACGGCTTGGATGACGCAGTTTGCGTAATGCTTTTGCTTCGATCTGACGAATACGTTCACGAGTAACGTCGAACTGCTTACCTACTTCTTCCAAAGTATGGTCAGTATTCATATCGATACCAAAACGCATACGCAGTACTTTCGCTTCACGTGCAGTCAGACCAGACAATACGTCACGGGTAGCGGCTTTCAGACTTTCTGACGTAGCAGAATCCGCTGGCAGTGCCAGTGTTGTGTCTTCAATGAAATCACCTAAATGCGAATCTTCATCGTCACCGATAGGGGTTTCCATGGAGATAGGCTCTTTCGCGATCTTCAGCACTTTACGGATCTTGTCTTCCGGCATGCCCATACGTTCTGCCAGCTCTTCAGGATTCGGTTCACGACCCATTTCCTGCAGCATTTGACGGGAGATACGGTTCAGCTTATTGATCGTTTCGATCATGTGTACCGGAATACGGATGGTACGTGCTTGGTCAGCGATAGAACGCGTGATTGCCTGACGGATCCACCAAGTAGCATAGGTTGAGAATTTATAACCACGGCGATATTCGAATTTATCAACCGCTTTCATCAGACCAATGTTACCTTCCTGAATCAAATCAAGGAATTGCAGACCACGGTTGGTATATTTCTTCGCGATAGAAATTACCAGACGCAAGTTCGCTTCAACCATCTCTTTTTTCGCCCGGCGTGCTTTTGCTTCACCGATACTCATACGACGGTTGATATCTTTGATCTGAGCAATCGACAGACCGGTTTCGTGTTCTACCTGCTGTAATTTCTGGATGGAGCGTTGTACTTCTTCATCCATTTTTTCCAGGCCAGCAGACCAGGCTTTACCGCTGCTTTTCGCAAATTCAAACCAGCCATTGCTGGATTCATTGTTGGTGAAAGCAGAAACAAAGTTTTTCTTTGGCATTTTTGCGTATTCAACGCAATAACGCAGGATCAAACGTTCCTGTACGCGCACGCGCTCCATCATGTCACGCATGCTGTTAACCAAACGGTCAAACTGCTTTGGAACCAGACGGAATTCTTTGAATACGTTCGCTAATTCAAGGATCTGTTCTTTCGCTAAATCGCTGTCACGACTATTTATTTTGATGGCGTCGCGTGTTTTTTCATACTGGGTGCGCAGTGCTGTGAATTTTTCACGGGCCAATTCAGGATCCGGACCAGTATCTTCTTCCGCATCGTCGTCACTGTCTTCATCTTCGTCTTCATCATCGGTATCATCTGCTTTCAGAGTTTCCTCATCTAACGCAGAACCGATGTTGGTCGCCGTTGGTGGCAAATCATCATCTTCGCTAATAAAGCCAGAGATAATATCGCCCAGACGGATATGACCGGCTTCAAAACGATCAAACTGATCCAGCAGGTAAGTGATCGCTTCCGGATATTCGGCTACGGAACTTTGTACCTGATTGATACCGTCTTCAATTCGTTTAGCGATGTCAATTTCGCCTTCACGAGTCAATAGCTCAACCGTACCCATTTCACGCATATACATACGTACAGGGTCAGTAGTACGACCAATTTCAGACTCAACAGATGCCAGAACTTGTGCTGCAGCTTCGGCTGCATCTTCATCGGCGGCATTGTTTTCGGTCAGCAACAGATCATCAGCATCAGGTACATTTTCAACGACCTGGATACCCATGTCATTGATCATCTGAATAATGTCTTCTATCTGATCGGAATCAACGATATCTTGTGGAAGATGATCGTTAACTTCGGCATAAGTCAGATAGCCCTGCTCTTTACCTTTGGCAACGAGGAGTTTTAGTTGCGACTGAGGGGTTTGCTCCATAGAACTCATCCGGTTGGTACTTCCTAAGGCTGATTTATCGCTCGGTGGCGTAAAATCCGCCGATTATAAAGAAACGACGGCCGTTTTGCACGTTAACGACAAAGTAAAAATCCGCCCCGTTATATTTCGTATAACAGGGTAGTAGTTTGTTCAGTGCTGTTCTTGCATCAAGTAGCTATATTCCCGTAACCGGGCTTGTGTTAATCATATAGTGCCGCTGTGCCTGAAATTCAAGCTGACGACCTGTTATTTCGTGGATCGTTTGTATTCAGTTAGTAAAAACTGTAGTTCTTGTTTTTCTTCAAGATTCAGCTGGTGCTGATTTAATAAGCTGTCTAGCCGTTGCTGCAGATACAGATCGAGCAAACGATCGCAGACATCTTCCAGTTCTTGCTGAATGTTATCACCGGCGGTGAGTTCATCCAGCATTGCCAGTTGTGCTAAGGCGCGTCCTTCTTTGGTGTCCCGCCACAGTTCCAGCAACTGACCTGTCGACATTGGGTTGTTATGCAACTGCGCTAACAGCGTGAGTAACACCTCAATACCAGGCTCCTTTAATGATTTTAGCACATCCGGCAGCGGGGGGAGTAATGCCGCGACTGATGGATGTTGCACGATCAACGCAATTGCCCGTCGGATCAGCGTCAGTTTGATTTTACCACCGGGTTTTGTTGCTGCGGTGGTTTGTTGTGCCTCTTGTTCCTGACGGCGGAATATCTCGCGCAGACGCTTTTCATTTTCCCCCCAGCGCAATTGCGCGGAGAGCTTGGTCAGCAGACTTTCGCGGTTAAATCCTTCCGGCACCCGACGGATCAACGCAATGGCCTTATTCGCCAGTTCATTTTGTCCGGCCTCACCACTTAAATTTAAATCTCGTGTCAGACGTTCAAACAAAAAGTCGGCATACGATTGCGCATGATCCAGTTTCTGTTCAAAAGCTGCCTGACCAAATTCGCGGATAAAGCTATCCGGATCATGCTCTTGCGGCAGAAATACGAAACGCAGATCTTTACCATCCTGCAGGCTGGGCAGGGCATTTTCCAGCGCACGCCAGGCTGCTTCCCGACCGGCATTATCGCCGTCGTAACAACACACCACTTCGGATGTGGTGCGGAATAACAGATGCATATGATCGGATGTCGTCGAAGTGCCCAGCGAGGCCACCGCGTAGTCGACACCGAATTGTGCCAGAGCTACCACATCCATATAACCTTCGACGATCAGGATGCGGGCCGGATTTCGATGTCGTTCTTTGACCTGATACAGGCCAAACAGCTCTTTGCCTTTATGAAAGATCGGTGTTTCCGGTGAGTTGAGATATTTAGGCGTGCCATCACCCAAAACGCGGCCACCAAAACCGATAACCCGGCCACGACGATCACGGATCGGAAACATGATCCGATCGCGGAACCGATCATAACTGCCGCCACCATCGCGCCCGATCAACATGCCCAGTTCAACCAATTGCGCTTCACTGGCTGCTGAGCGAACCAGCGTCTGGCGTAAACCATCCCAGCCGCCTGGTGCATAACCGATCGCAAATTGTTTGACGATCTCGCCCGTTAAACCACGTCCTTTCAGGTATTCAATCGCCTGTGGCGCACTCTTTAACTGATTTTGGAAATAACGTGCTGCCCATTCCATCAATTGATAGTGATCGGCAGAAGGGGCTGGCCCTTGGTTGTGGAAAGGTTGATCGTTAGGTACGGTTAAGCCGTGCAGATTGGCCAGTTCACCGATAGCGTCAGGAAAGCTCAGCCCGTCATATTCCATCAGAAAACCGATGGCGTTACCGTGCGCACCACAGCCAAAGCAGTGATAAAATTGTTTTTCCGGACTAACGGAGAAAGAAGGCGATTTTTCGTTATGGAAAGGGCAACAAGCCTGGTAGTTCTTACCGGCTTTTTTCAGATGAACACGACCGTCGATTAACTCGATGATATCGGTACGATTCAGCAGATCATCAATAAACGATTGCGGGATTTTGCCAGCCATCTGAATTCCGTCTGCCAATAGAATAAGCCGCGCAATCGCAGGAAAGCGCGGCTTATCGAGAAAACTTAACGGTCTGTAAAATTAGTACAGACGGTTACGACGTGCGTTTTCGCGAGCCAGTTTCTTCATGTGACGTTTTACTGCAGACGCTTTAGCGCGTTTACGAATAGTAGTTGGCTTTTCGTAAAATTCGCGGCTGCGAACGTCAGACAGAACACCTGCTTTTTCGCAGGAGCGTTTGAAGCGACGCAGAGCTACGTCGAATGGCTCGTTTTCACGTACTTTAATAACTGGCATGTGCCTTTCACCTCGGTGTGAATGTTTTTCTGGCTGAAAGTCAGCCTTACTAAAAATGGTGCCGAATTTTAATCCCATGCATGGGGGTCTGTAAACCCCGATCAGAACATGCTGGAGTAAAAAAGCGCTGAAATGTACCATAGCGCCTCATAAACGGTGGGATTTTTACCGGAGCGACCAAAAAATGCGGGTATTAGGCATCGAAACTTCGTGTGATGAAACCGGGATCGCGATCTTTGACGATCAACGCGGGATCCTCGCACATCAATTATACAGCCAGATTAAATTACATGCCGACTATGGCGGGGTGGTGCCGGAATTGGCCAGCCGTGATCATATTCGCAAAACCTTACCGTTAATTGAGGCGGCGTTACAACAAGCCGGTTGTCGATCCGAGGATCTGGATGGGATCGCGTACACCGCCGGCCCCGGTTTGGTGGGGGCGTTGCTGGTAGGGGCGACCATTGCGCGTTCATTGGCGATGGCATGGGATAAACCAGCGATCCCGGTACATCACATGGAAGGGCATTTGCTGGCGCCGATGTTGGAAGAACATACGCCGGAATTTCCCTTTGTCGCGTTGCTGGTTTCAGGTGGTCACACCTTGCTGGTGCGCGTAGATGGCATTGGGCAGTATCAGATCCTGGGCGAATCAGTCGATGATGCAGCCGGTGAAGCGTTTGATAAAACCGCTAAATTGCTGGGGCTGGATTACCCTGGTGGAGCTGCGCTGTCTAAGTTGTCGGAACAAGGCGTTGCCGGACGGTTTGTATTCCCGCGGCCAATGACGGATCGTCCGGGGCTGGATTTTAGCTTTTCTGGCTTAAAGACTTTTGCGGCGAACACGATCCGCAGTCAGGGCGATGATGATCAAACGCGTGCTGACATCGCGCATGCCTTCCAGACGGCAGTGGTTGATACGTTGGCGATCAAGTGTAAACGGGCCTTGCAGGAAACCGGTCTGAAACGGTTGGTGATTGCTGGTGGCGTCAGTGCGAACAAGCAGTTACGCACAGAATTAGCTGCAGTGATGAAAAAGCTGGGTGGTGAAGTGTTTTATCCGCGCCCGGAATTTTGTACCGATAATGGCGCGATGATCGCCTTTGCGGGTTTGCAGCGCCTGAAAGCGGGGCATACCACCGGGCTTGAGATTGTGGTACAGCCACGCTGGAATCTGGAAACGTTAGCGCCGGTGACGCCGTAACGGGTTATTGGGCCAGATTTTGGGCTCGCGGCCATGTAACAAGCGGCTGATATTCTCGTGATGACGCAGAATGATCAGACAACAGAGCATGGCCACGGGCAGGGTAAATTCAGGTTTCAGGCAGTAGGTATACAGCGGTGCCAATAATGCCGCTGCCAATGCCGCCAGTGATGAATAACCGGTAAGCAGCAAGACCAGCAGCCAGGTCATGATCATGAAACTGCCCATATCCAACCCGAGTGGCATCAGGGCGCCAAGCGCGGTGGCGACACCTTTGCCACCACGGAAATGGAAATACAGCGGGTACATATGCCCCAAACAGGCGGCGATACCGATAAAGCCGAGATAGACTGGCGGAATGCCGAAATACCAGGCCAGATAAACCGGCAAGGTGCCTTTTAGCATATCCAGCAGAAACACGATCAGAGCGGCGATGCGGTTACCGGTGCGTAGTACATTTGTCGCGCCGGGGTTATGTGAGCCATAATCGCGAGGGTCGGGCAGGCCACAGCAACGGCTGATCAATACGGCGTTACTGATTGATCCCAGCAAATAAGCCATGCCAGTCATGGCAAAAGCGAGAGCGAGCATGGATCTCCTGCTATTGTTCGCGGACACTATTTTTCTATCGGCGCTGGCTGGAGTATGATCCACACCAGATCTCCACCTTCCAGATTAGCAGAATTAGGTTAAAACATGGATAAAGTCTTTATCGATCATCTCGAAGTTTATTGCACGATTGGTGTGTATGAATGGGAAAAACAGATCACCCAAAAATTGGTACTGGATCTGGAAATGGATTTTGACACCCAAGCTGCTGGTGAGCAGGATGATATGTCATTGGCGCTGGATTATGCGGCGGTATCAAAACGCGTCACCGATATGATCAGTACCCGCCCGATCGGCTTGGTGGAAGCGGTGGCAGAGCAGACAGCCCAGTTGCTGTTGACGGAATTTCCGATCCTGCGGGTGCGGGTGCGGGTGACGAAACCGGGGGCGGTGGTCAATGCCCGTGGTGTCGGGGTTGAGATCATTCGGGAGGCATAATGGCCCGTATTTATATCGGTGTCGGTTCGAACATCGAACGGAAACATTATTTACGTGCTGGCTGGCAGGCTTTGCAGCAGGTGTTCTCGGCATGCTGTTGTTCCACGGTGTATGAAAGCGATGCGGTCGGTTTTGACGGCGCACCCTTTTATAATTTGGTCATTGCGGCGGAAACCATACATGGTGTGGCGGAAGTGGCGGCGCACCTGCGGGCCATTGAGTTTGCTCATGGTCGCCCGGCTGATGCGCGCAAATTTTCTGGCCGGACACTCGATCTGGATCTGCTGGCTTATGATGAGTTGGTGGTGACGTCGCCGGTAGAGTTACCGCGTAGCGAGATCCTGCATAATGCCTTTGTGCTGCGGCCGTTTGCGGAGCTGGCACCACAATGGCGACACCCTCTGGCAGAGATGACACTGGCACAGTTGTGGTCTGAATACGATGCTAAGCGCCAGCCGCTGCGCGCCGTAGAATTCGACTGGCGTTAAATTTTAGATATCGTTCCAGCGACAATGCACGTCGCGGATCGCAAAAATACGGCGGCGACTGAGTTGTTGCCGTATGGCTTCCCCCGTGTAACCAGCTTCAACAATCGGCCTGACAGCGATAGCTGCGGCGGCCTCATAGGCTTCCTGCACATAAGTTGGTTGCAAATATTCCCGCTCAGCAAAACCAAGGCGACCGTGAAAATCAGCCTGGCAGCAGAGTAACAGCTGTGACAACCGCTCCGGCTTGCGCCAGACATCCAACCGATCAAACAGTTTCAGCATCGTTGCCGGGCGCAGTTGTAATGCGGTATGCACCAGAGAATGTAATTCACTGACTAACAAGGCCAGATCCCGGCAATCATTTGGTACCCTCAAACGTTGGCACAGGCTGCGGATCAAGGGTAAGCCACGATCGCCATGCCCATGATGGCTAGGTAGAACATGTGCCGGTGTTTGTGCCTTGCCTAAATCATGGCAAAGCGTGGCAAAACGTACCGCCAGCAAATCACTGCGTTGACTGGCTTCGCGCAGTGCCATCATGACATGAATACCGGTATCTACTTCCGGGTGCCAGTCTGGGCGTGCCGGTACGCCAAACAGCGCTTCAACTTCCGGCAATAACACGCTTAACGCTTCGCAATCATGCAGGATCTCAAAAAAGATCTGCGGATTGCGATTGGTTAATACTTTTTCCAGTTCTTTCCAAACGCGCTCGGGCGTCAGATGGTTTAACTCACCGCTACGACTGAGCTGGCGCATGAGTGCCAGTGTTTCCGGGGCAATGGAAAACCCCAGATGGTGAAAACGTGCAGCAAAACGGGCAACACGTAATACGCGCAACGGGTCTTCACTAAAGGCGGGGGAGATATGACGTAAAACACGATCATTCAGATCGTTGACCCCTCCATAGGGATCGTATAGTTGGCCGGCTTGATCTTGTGCGATGGCGTTGATCGTCAGATCCCGGCGCAGAAGATCTTGCTCGAGTGTGACATCGGGGGCCGCATAACAGGCAAAACCGGTGTAACCTTGGCCTTGTTTGCGTTCAATGCGTGCCAGTGCATACTCTTCTTTGGTTTGTGGATGCAAAAATACGGGAAAATCACGACCCACTGGCTGGTAGCCCAGATCTAATAATGTCTGTGCCTCACTACCAACGACGACATAATCCCGCTCTGTGACCGGCAACCCCAGCAGATTGTCACGTACAGCTCCACCAACCAGATATATTTGCACCCGTATTTCTCCTCTATTTTCACAGCCCGATTATAGCCTGCTTTGACTTCATCCGTGCTGCGGATTACTCTGCGACGAGTACTTACAGGATCAGCTGATTATGTATAAAGCCTTTTTTAGTCTGACGGAAAATCCGTTTTCGATATCGCCGAATCCTAAATACCTCTATATGAGTGATCGTCATACCGAAGCGTTGACTCATTTAGTTTATGGTCTCCGTGATGGTGGTGGATTTGTATTGCTAACCGGTGAAGTTGGTACCGGAAAAACCACCGTGTCACGCTGTTTACGGCAGCAATTGCCAGAAGACACCGATCTGGCGTTTATTCTGAACCCCTCGTTATCGACCGAAGAGCTGCTGGCTTCCATCTGTGATGCTTTCCAGCTCCCGTATGCACAACCTGCAACCTTAAAAACGCTGTTTGATGTTTTGCATCATTTTCTCTTACAAAACCATCAAGCCGGGCGGCGGACACTGTTGGTAATTGATGAAGCACAGCATCTGATGCCAGACGTGCTGGAGCAATTACGCTTATTAACTAATCTGGAAACCGATGATGCCAAGTTGCTGCAGATCGTGCTGATTGGCCAGCCGGAACTGCAACAACTGTTACGACAACCGTTATTACGGCAATTAGCGCAGCGGATCACAGCCCGATATCATCTGTTACCGTTAGATCTGAATGATGTGGATTCGTACGTCCGTTTTCGTTTGCAGGTTGCTGGCTGTCTGCAACCGATATTTACGCCATCAGCGATCAGAGCGTTACACCGCTTAAGTGGCGGGATCCCGCGCGTGATCAATTTGATCTGCGAACGTGCCTTATTGGGCGCTTATGCTGCTGGCCGCGAGCGGATCAATGACAAATTGCTGGCACAAGCTGCTTATGAAGCAACTGGCGTTCGTGATGAAGGTGCTATGGGCGCAGTACTGGCTTTTTCATTGGCCGGCATACTGATGTTGAGCGCCGGTTGGTTTGGCTGGCAGCAGTGGGGCTTTTTACCAAAACATCCGGTGAAAAAAGTGATGGTGCCAGTTACGCTGCCACCTGATGCCAAATTAGTGAAGCGTTTTGATCAAGCCATTGCGGAAGCCGCCTATGAAGATCAGGCGATGCAACAGCTATATCGGGTATGGGGTTTTGAAACCGCCATTGATGAAGCGCATTGCGACAGCGCTGAGCGGGCAAATTTAGGTTGTATTCAAGGGCAAGCCTCATTAGATGAAATCATTAAACTGAATTACCCGGTGGTAGCGCGCCTAACTGAAGAGAATGGACCGGATCTATATGCCGTGGTCTTGCATGTCGCGGATGGGCAAGCTGATCTGCTATTGGGCAGTGAAAAATGGCAAGTGTCGCAAGAATGGCTCTCGAAGGCGTGGGGGCAAGACTACACTGTTCTTTGGCAACTGCCGGAAAGTAGCAATAAAATCATTTCCAAGCGCAGTGGCCCGGCTGACGTGTTGTGGCTGGAAACGGTGGTGAGTCAGGCATTGCATCAACCGCCACGGAATAAATTATCGCGGTTTGATAACCAACTCGCCACCAAGGTGCGTCAGTTCCAAAAACAAGAAGGTCTGACGGAAGATGGAGTGGCTGGTGAGCAAACCTTGCTGCGATTAGTGGTGCGTAGCCGTGAAGTGATCCCGCGCTTAAATGGACGCATTCCGGCACAACAGACCGTCAGTAGCAGTGAAAATATGGCACAGACTGAAGGAGGAGCCAGCTAATGTCGTTACTAACTTCAGCCTCCCGCCAGGCAAAGCGAGTAGAACAAGCACACTTCTTTATACCGGAACGTCTTTCTGGCGAACCTGGTCGTCGAGGGCTGTGGCTGGCATGGTTATTGGGTTTACCGGTGTGTGTGGCCTTAGGTGCTGCCACCAATTACGGCTGGCATCTGCTACATAACGATCCGGTCGTGCAGCGAATTGAAGTGCCACAGCCGACCGAATTGCCATTTCAGCCGGCAGACCAGAATTATGAGTTTGCAACTGAGCCATTGCCTGACGAGATAGAATCGCGTGTGGTCATGAATTCAGCAGATATTGAGCCTGCGACTGACAATGCGCTCGGTTCAGAGGTTACGCCTGTAGAGGCGGATACGAAAAGCACACTGGAAAAACGTTTCATGCAAGCGGTCACGGATACGGGCCAGTCTGACGCAATTGTAGCTGCGACGCCGAGACCCGCAGATTCTGAGGCGGCACCGCTGGGCGCCTTACCGCCGCGTATCAGCCAACAGGTTGCAGCGATGAAATATGGCGCGCACGTGTATTCGTCGGTGCCGGCAAACCGTACCATCAATATCAATGGTCGTGATTATCATGAAGGGGATGAGGTTGTCAGTGGTGTGGTATTGCTACGCATTGACGCGAATGCCAGTATTTTTCGTGTTGGCTCGCAAAGTTTCAGTTTAAATGCATTGACTGACTGGCAGGGCTATTGAAAGCAGGATCTGGCCGGTGCACTATAACTGATTGAG
>ERZ724518.1418-NODE-1418-length-10811-cov-23.035143_pt1 | contig 10811 bp, 10 predicted proteins | sample MGYA00376051_ERZ724518 | MGnify/ENA primary metagenome ERZ724518 (study PRJEB28724, sample SAMN07190885) | wastewater metagenome | isolation source: influent of sewage treatment plant in Hong Hong | place: Hong Kong | collected 2016-03-17 ... | reverse complement strand
TGTCACTCATTGCGGTAATCATAGCTAAGCAAAACTTAAAATCAACAAAAAATTAACGAATAATTAACAAATAAAATACTATTTTTATTATAATTTTATCTTATAAAACAAGATATCTTTTATCTTATTTTATACCCTTTAAAATTTGTTGGGTCTCCCTTTTCATCGTTTTTGCCTTCAAATCTTCACGTTTATCATGCAATTTCTTACCTTGAGCAGTTGCAACTTCAACTTTAATCATATTTTTGTCATTAAAATATAATTTTAAAGCCACTAAAGTTATTCCATCTTTTGTAACTTTTGAATAAAGTTTATCTATTTGTTTTGAATGTAAAAGAAGTTTTCTAGATCTTCTTTCATCTGGTCTATAGGTTGAATGCGTAGTACTTAAATGAGATATATGAACATTTAATAAAAAAACTTCTCCTTTTATTATTCGAACAAAAGAGTCTTTTAGATTAATTTTTCCCTCTCTAATTGCTTTTACTTCGCTACCTTCTAGCATAATTCCTGCTTCTAAACTATCTAAGATAGTAAAATCATGAAATGCTTTTCTATTTTTAAAAATCAAATTTCTTTTTATATCTTTTTTATTTGCCATTATTTATCCTAAAAAATGAACTTCCACTTCCACTAAAATACCAATTATCTTTGGCATAATCATTAAGCTGTGGATACAAACTTAATGCAGGTTCATACAAATCATTTGCTTTTTTTATATCCAAAGTTTTTAAAATATCTAAAGACTTCATATTCAACAATTTTTTTGCTTCTTCTTTAGAAATTTGTTTATAAAAATTTTCTCTAAATATTCTAAAAATTTCACTTGTATTGCATTTAATATTTGGAGTAAATGTCTCTATTTCAAATATTCCTTCATCAAATTTTTCAACAATTTCACCAATTCCTCTAACATTTGCACTATCATATTCATAGATAAAAAAAGGAACATCTGCCCCAATTTGAATAGAAATATCACATAAATCTTGTTTTGATAAATTTAAATTACAATACTCATTAGCCATAATCAAAAAAGTAGCAGCATTAGAGCTACCTCCACCAAGTCCTGCAAATTCTGGAATCTTTTTTTCTATTTTAATAGTATGATTCTCAAAGAAATTTTTTACTCCTTCATAATGCTCAATTAATTTGTATGCTTTGTATACAGTATTTGTTTCCATTTTGCAACCAAAATCACCTATAATTGTAATCGCTTTCCTACTGGTTTTAATAAATGACATAATGTCGTACAAATTATGAACTCGTATAAATCTTGATACGAGTTCATGATAATTTCCTCTTTTATTCACAATTTTCAAAAAAATATTCACTTTTGCATAAGATTTCTTTACCATTAAATCTTTCATACTCTATTTACCTTATTTAATAAATATTTTACATCATTATCTAAAATTTCAATAATTGAAAAAAAAGTTTCTGTTATTATCAAATATTTACCATCTTTTTTGTTTTCCAAGAATTCAGTAGAAATCTTTTTACCTTTATCTAACCAATCTGTTGTCCCAAAATATTTATTTATAGGCAAATCAATATAATTTAAAGGGTCTAACTCTTTTTCATTTTCATAAAAAAATTTTCCCTCGTTTAGTCGTTCAAGGTAAGATAAAGTTCCAAAATTTTCTAATTTTTCTAAAAGAATCTGAGCATAAGACCTAATATAAGTCCCTTCACTAACTGTTATTTCAAAAGTTATAAAAGGGTGTCTATATGAGATAAACTTTGTATTAAATACATTCATCACTGATTCTGATAGATTTACTTCTTCACCATTTCTTGCTAATTCATATGCTCTTTTTCCATCTATTCTTTTTGCTGAAAATTTCGGTGGGGTATAAGCTATTTTACCTTTCAAGAAACTTAACTCTTTCTTAATTTTATCTTGATTTATTGAATCAACTATCTCAATATTTCTTACTTTTTCTATATCAAATGATTCTGATTCTACGCCCAACCAAATAACTGCTTTATAAGTTTTAGGTGTTTTTGATAAATAGTTAAATAACTTTGAATATTGTCCAAAGGCAACTATCAAACACCCTTTTGCAAAAGGGTCAAGAGTCCCACTAAATCCCGCTTTTTTATTTTTAAATTTTCTTTTTATTCTATTCAAATAAAAATTTGAACTTATAAACATTGGTTTATTAACAACCAACAATTTATTTATAGTCTCTTTATCATAAAATCTTTTTTGCAAACTATTCCCAACTAAGCTTTTTCTACAAATGAAGATAAAATATCTCTGTGAGTTCCACCAAAATTTATTGTAAGTTTATAATCTTTTCCAGCATTAGTTGCCTTTAAAACTCTTCCCATTCCAAATATTTTATGCTGAACCAAATCACCTTTTTTAAAGCCTGACTGCTTTTGTATAGTCAAACTTCCTTTTATAAGACCACTTTCACTTAAAAACCTACTTTTAGTTAAGGTTGTTCTTTTCCCCTTATAAAATCTTGAATGAACAAATGATAAAGTAAGATTATCCATAGCTCTTGTAATTGCTACGTATCCTAAACGTCTCTCTTCTTCTAAATCACTTCCATCTCCTGTGATAGGGAAAAAGCCTTCTTCAAACCCAATTATAAAAAGTTTTTTAAACTCTAATCCTTTTGATGCATGAATACTCATCATGGAAACAGCATCACCACTATAATCATCATTTTCACTATCAAGTGCTATTTCATTTAAAAAATCTTTTAAATCTAAATGTGGATTTTGAATAAAATAATCCCTGATATATCCATAAAATTCATCAATATTAGCTTGTCTTTCAAAACCATCAGGAAGATTATCATAAGAAGCCCTATAATCAAAAGTCTCTTCAAAGTTATCTAAAAATTTCATTTTTGATTCAACTAATAACTCTTTCAAATCTAAGATAGACGCTTCAAAAACTTTTAATGTTCTTGAGTTCTTTTTCCCAACTATTGCTGTGATTTCATCAGAGCCTAAATTCTGAATTAAATCAAAAATTGATTTACCTGTTTGTATTGATTTTGCTTCAAGTTTATCAATTGTTGTTTTTCCTATACCTCGTTTTGGTTTATTTATAATTCTTTTTACTGAAAAATTATCGTTTGAATTTGTTAATATTCTAAAATAAGCAATTAAATCTTTTATTTCACTTCTTTCATAAAACTTCATTCCACCAACTAGTTTATAATGAAGTCCTGCTTTATTAAAACCCTCTTCAAGAGATCTAGAAAGTGCATTTACTCTAAACAAAATAGCAATATTCTTAGGATTTATTCCACTATTTATCAATTCTTTTATATCTTGAACTATTTTTCTTGTCTCTTCATTTTCATCATGTGATTCATAAACTCTTATTGAATCACCTTTCATTCTAGTACCCATAAGCTTCTTGCCCAATCTGTCTCGATTATGTTCTATTAATTGATTTGCATGATTTAAAATAGTATCTGTTGACCTATAGTTTTCTTCCAATTTAACGACTTTTGTATTTTGAAAGTGTTCAGAAAAATTCAAAATATTTTTAATTGTTGCGCCACGCCAACCATAAATAGATTGGTCATCATCACCAACAACACATAAATTATTATGACTCGAAGATAAAAGGCGTAAAAGCCTATATTGAAGTTCATTAGTATCTTGGTACTCATCTACCATTATATATTGATACTTTTGGCTAATTTCCTTTGTTAAAATCTCATCACTTTTTAAAATTTTATAAGGTAATAATAATAAATCGTCAAAATCAACTAAATTGTTTTTTTCTAAATACTCTTCATATTGTTCATAAATTTCTGTAATTTGTTGATAAAGTTTTAATTGTGCGCCTTTTTTAGCTTCACTTGGAGTTAATAAAGAGTTCTTATATTTTGAAATTTCTGAAACTAAAAGAGCCGTAGGAATCTCTTTTTCAAGTGATTTTAGAATTCTTTTTTTATCATCAGTATCAATTATTATAAAATTGTTTTTTCTATTTAATTTATTCATATAAAATTTTAAAAAAAGAAGTCCAAATTTATGAAAAGTACACAATAAAGGTGGAGTATTTATCATTGAAGAATCTAACATATTAAATGCTCTTTCTCTCATTTCACTTGCTGCTTTATTCGTAAAAGTAAGCGTTAATATACTTCTAGGGTCAATACCTATTGATATCAGATAAGCAAGCCTAGTCGTTATAGTTTTGGTTTTACCAGAACCAGCACCTGCTAAAATTAATAGAGGTCCATCTATGTGTTGAGCAGCATCTTTTTGTGATTCATTTAGTAATGATAATAAATTTTCAGACATTTTTTCTCCAATTATCACTTATTATATCATATATAATATAAATTCATTATTGCTCTTAATTATTCTATATATAAATAAATGTTATCATTGTCAGAATTTATTAACGGAGATTATAATGCTCACTGATTTTGCCAAATTAGAAACTTTTTTAACTGTTGTTAGAGAAAAATCTTTTTCAAAAGCTTCTTCAAAACTTGGTATTTCCCAACCTGCGGTTACTCAACAAATGAAATTTATTGAAGACTATTTAAACGTTCAAGTAGTTGACCGTAAAAAAAATGGTATTAGATTAACTAAAGAGGGTCAAATGCTTTATGCAATTGCTCTAAAGATAGAAAAATGTGTTGCCAATAGTGAAAAAGAGTTATTAAAAATAATGAATAAAAATGTTACCTTCGTTTTTGGTGCATCTTTTATAATTGGAAATTATATACTTCCAAGATTTTTAAATAATCTAAAAGAAAATATTCATAATGATGTTTCAATAAATGTTTCTGTTTCACATGAAGCAATTGAAGATTTACTTGATAAAAAAATTGATATCGCTTTAGTTGAAAACTATGTTTCAAATGATGATATTATTTATAGAGAATGGATGGAAGATGAAATTGTAATTTTTTCTAATCAAAGGCTTCCACAAAAGGCAAAAGCTGAAGATTTACTATCTTATAAATGGGTATGTAGAAACCCTGAATCAAATACAAGACTTATATTTAAAGAGAATCTTGAAAAAGCAAATTTCCCTGATTGTGATACTTTTAATGTAACAAGTGAAGTAACAAGTGCCACAACAATAGTTCAAACTGTTTTGCACTCGGACAAAAACGCAACCCCAACTGTTTCTATTGTTTCAAGAAATGCAATTGAGTCTTTACTAAAATCTGAAGCTTTATTTGAATCAAGAATAGGAAACCAAAAGATGTTGAGAAAACTATATATTGCATATAGAAAAGATAGAAAACACGATGCATTTATAGAAAATGTAGTTGATTATCTTTTAAAGATTAAATAATACTAGGTAAAACCTAGTATTAAAGCTAGTAATTAAATCCTTCTTTTTCTAAAGCCAATCTAATATTTTTCATTTGTTGATGTTTATTCTTACACCATAATGGTGATAACAAAGTACTATCATCAATTCCTGCGGTAATTCTTTGAACAGATATATTTGAAGGCAAATTTATAATAGATTTTACAACTGTATCTATATACAATTCTTCAGAAATTGGTGTAAATTTACCCTTTTTATACTCATTTGTTAAAAGTGTATTTTTAACTACATATAATGGATGAAATTTTATTGAATCAACTTTTAGTTCTATTGTCTGTTTTAGAGTTTCAAGCATCATTTCTTGTGTCTCACCTGGCAATCCATAGATTAAATGCCCACAAACATTCAACCCTTTTTCCTTACTTCTTTTTATCCAATATTTCATATTAGAAACATCATCTCCACGATTTATCTTTATTAATGTTTCATCATAAAAAGATTGTATTCCATATTCAATCCAAATCTCTTTTGTTTTTGATAAATCAACTAAGTAATCTAAAATCTCATCTGTTACACAATCTGTTCTTGTTCCTATACTAAGACCGACAACGTTATCAAAACTCAAGGCTTTTTCATACAAAGCTCTAAGTGTTGGAAATGGGGCATAAGTATTTGTAAAAGATTGAAAATAAACTAAAAATTTTTTTGCTCCAAACTTATTTTCAAGTCTTTTTTTTGTTGCATAAAATTGCATTTCTAATTGTTTTAATTGATTATCTAAATATGGATTTTCCCTAATCCTAGGATTTAATTTAAATTTAGTTTTTTTCTCTTGTAAATTAGGACTAAAAGAATCATTCTCACAAAAGGAACAACCTCCACGAGCTACTGTTCCATCAATATTTGGACAAGTAAATCCAGATATTGAAATAGGAACTTTATAAACTTTTTCGCCAAACTTATTTTTTAAATATCTTCCAATAGTTAATACATTTTTTAATTCACTCATTCTACTCTTTTACGAAATAATCTCCGTTAAAACTTTCAAGTGCATAATTTCTATCATTTCCAATTGCATTAACTAAGTCATCAACTGATAAATACTCTAAAGTATCTGCTTCTATATATTTGCAAACTTCTTCTTTACTCATATTGTTTGATATTAATTCTTCTTTATGAGGAGTATCAATTCCATAATAACATGGATACTTAATCTCAGGACTTGCAACTCTAAAATGAACTTCTTTAGCACCTGCTTCTTTCAAAATTTTAACTATTCTTTTTGATGTTGTTCCTCTTACAATAGAATCATCAATTACTAATAATGATTTTCCTGCAATTAAGGATTTCATAGGACTTAACTTCATTTTAACTTTTAAATCTCTCATTTCTTGAGTAGGTTCAATAAAAGTTCTTCCAATATAGTGATTTCTAATTATTCCATATTCAAATGGTATTCCACTTTGAGCTGCATAGCCTAATGCTGCAGGAACTCCTGAATCAGGAACTGGAATAACCATATCTATTTTAATTCCATTATTAAAATCATTTTTAGCTAAAACCCTTCCCATATTTTCTCTCGTTCTATAGACATTTTTTCCATCAATAACTGAATCAGGTCTTGCAAAATAAACATATTCAAAGGCACATGGTCTATATTCAGGCTCAAATAATTGAATAGATTCAGGTTCAGTTAAATCTTCATCAAAGATTAACATCTCTCCTGGTCTTACGTCTCTTATAAATTCAGCATCTACTAAATCAAATGCACAAGTTTCACTAGCAACTATATAACCACCACTTTTCAATTTTCCCAATGATAATGGTCTAATTCCATATTTATCTCTTATAACAAACTGTTTGCTTCTACTTTGAACGATAAAACAATATGCCCCAATAGTTCTTTGTAATGCTTCTTTAATTCTATCTCTTAATCTATCTTTCGTATTTTTAGCAATTAAATGAATTAAATTCTCAGTATCCATTCCTGTTTGGAAAATTGCACCTTTATTAATTAAGTCTTGTCTTACTTCATCTTTATTAATTAGATTCCCATTATGAACAATAGAAATTTCACCTAACTTATATTTTGCAAAAACAGGTTGAGCGTCTAAAATAGAATCTCCTCCTGCTGTTGAATATCTATTGTGACCTATTGCCATATTTCCAACTAATACTTTTAAAGCATCTTCAGTAAAAACTTCTGAAACCAAACCTCTATTTTTAATTGTGTGAATTTTTCCATCACAAGATGATGAAATACCTGTTGCTTCTTGACCTCTATGTTGCATTGCAAACAAAGCAACTGAAGCTAATCTTGCTGCATTATCATTACCGTAAATTCCAACTATTGCGCACATTTTTTGTTTTCCTTATAGACCTAAAGCGTCATTGATTGAGTATAGTTTTGCTTCTTTTCCAATAATCCATTTTGCAACTTTAATTGCACCTTTTGAAAAAGTATTTCTAGCAGTTGCTGTATGGTTTAATTCTAAGAACTCTCCATCATTGTACAGTCCAACGGTATGACGACCAACAATATCACCGCCTCTTAAAGACATAACTGCAATCTCATCTTTAGTTCTAGCACCAATTTGCCCATCACGTCCAGAAATTCTAACTTCATCTAAATCTAAGTCTCTAGCATTTGCAGCATGTTCAGCTAAAGTCAATGCTGTTCCAGATGGTGAATCAACTTTATGCCTATGGTGTTGTTCAACTATTTCTATATCAAAATCTCTTAAAGTTTTTGCGGCAAGTGCTACTAATTTATTTAGAACAGCTACACCTAAACTCATATTCGTTGCGTACAAAATAGGTACAATTTTACTAGCTTCTAATAATAAATTTTGTTGATGCTTATTAAATCCAGTAGTCGCAATAACAAGAGGTTTACTTCCACCGTTTTCAACAACTTCCGTTAATAAAGCCTCTGTAGCAGCTGGTGCTGAAAAATCAATTATCACATCAGACGAATCAAATAATATTTTCATATCATTTGTCACTATTGTATCAGCAGGTAAAGTTTTTACTAATTTATCAAAAACATGTACTGCTGACAATCTAGCTTCTGTATCATTTGCCAAATCATCAATTAATAATGAACCCACTCTTCCTGTACTACCTAAAATACCTACTCTAATCATCTTTAAGTTTTCCCTTATCCTAAATATTCAATTATATTAACAGCTGCTGTTGCACCATCACCTGCGGCACAAACAACTTGTTTTGGAGCATCAATCCTAATGTCACCAGCAGCATATAACCCAGAAACAGATGTTCTCATTCTTAAGTCAACAATAACTTCTCCTGATTCATTTAAATCACAAAGGAAACTTCCATCTTCTTGTTTTAGTGGAGCATTTAAAACATCTCTACCAACAAAAACAAAAACACCTGGAGTTGGTAAATCTCTTATTTCACCTGTTTCTTTATGCTTAACTTTTAATCCTTGAACTCCACTCATATCTCCATACACTTCTTCAACTATTACATTTGTCACTTCTTCAATATTTTGTGCATGCTTCATATGTTCAATTGTACTTGGAGCTGCTTTATATGTATCTCGTCTATGTACTAAATATACTTTTGCGCACATTTTTGAAAGATATACAGCTTCTTCAAGAGCAGAATCTCCTCCTCCTATTACAGTAACTTCTTTACCTCTATAAAAGAATCCATCACAAGTTGCACAAGTCGAAACTCCTTTTCCAAAGAATTCATTTTCACCTTTAAATCCGCCTCTTTTGGGAACTGACCCAGTTGCTATTAGGACAGTTTTTGCTTGAAACTCTTTTTTGTCACTTGTAGTCAATGTAAATATATCACCTAATTTTGTAACTCTTTCAATTTGCGCCATTTCATGCTTTAGACCGAATCTTTGACATTGTTCTGGCCAAGAAGCCATTAAATCCATTCCTGAAACAACTTCAACTTGACCTGGGTAATTTTCAATTTCAGATGAACTTGTAATTTGTCCTCCTGGCATTCCCATTTCAAACATAGTTACATTTTTTAATCCACCTCTTGTTGCGTATAAACCAGCTGTTAATCCTGCAGGTCCTCCACCAATAATTGCTAAATCTAACATATTAAATCCTTATTTTATTTGTTTAAATAGTACATAATATTTTTAAGCTATTATGATACTAAAATATTTGTAAGTAAAAGGTTAAATCCTCTTAAAAAATATTAAGGAAAAATTTTATCATCTAATAATTTATATTTATCTTAAAAAGATTTATAATAATTTAAATAAAAAAAGGGAGAAGTTACCTTCTCCCTTTTTTAAAATTTATTTAAATAAATATTATAATAATGAGTTAATTTTGTCAGTAAATGCTTGTTTAGAAGAAGCACCTACCATAGTATCAACAACTTCACCATTTTTCATAAATAAAATTGTAGGGATAGATCTAATTCCATATTTAACCGCTAAATCTTGTTCTTCATCAGTGTTTACTTTGCAAATATTTGCTTTACCTTCAAAGTCGCCTGCTAATTCTTCAATAACTGGAGCAATCATTCTACAAGGTCCGCACCAAGGAGCCCAAAAATCAACCATAGATACACCCGCTTTTGTTGTCTCTTCAAAATTTGCTGCTGTTAATTCAATATATTTTCCCATTTTACTTCCTTATTATTAGATTTCAATTTCAACTTGATTTAATATGTTATATTTGCTTATTAAATATATAAAAATTAAACTTTCTGATTATAACTTGTGAAAACTTAAATTTTGTTTTACATTCATTTGACTTTTCACTAATGAAGGCTAAATAATTATTTAGTTAAAATAAGAGAATTTAATTTAAAATGGATAATTTTATGGATATCAGAAAAGAATATTTAGAGTTTTTTAAAAGTAAAGGGCATGATGTAATATCTTCGATGCCATTAGTTCCGGATGATCCTACATTGATGTTTACAAATGCTGGTATGGTTCAATTTAAAGATATTTTTACAGGTGCAATTCCAAAACCTTCTAATCCACGTGCTACATCTTGCCAATTATGTGTAAGAGCTGGTGGAAAACATAATGACCTTGAAAATGTTGGATATACAGCACGTCATCATACACTATTTGAGATGTTAGGAAATTTTTCATTTGGTGATTACTTCAAAGAAGATGCAATTTCTTATGCTTGGGAATTTATTACAGTTAATTTAGCACTACCTATTGAAAAATTATGGGTTACTGTTCATGAAAATGATGATGAAGCTTTTGAAATTTGGACAAAATATATTACCTCAACTAGAATAATTAGATTTGGAGATAAAGATAATTTCTGGGCAATGGGTGACACAGGTGCTTGTGGACCTTGTAGTGAAATTTTTTATGACCAAGGTGAAGAGTATTTTAATAGTCCAGAAGACAAAATGGGTGGAGATGGAGATAGATTCTTAGAAATCTGGAACCTAGTATTTATGCAATACGAAAGAACAGCCGATGGGAAATTAAATCCACTTCCAAAACCATCTATTGATACAGGAATGGGACTTGAAAGAGTTATTGCAATTAAAGAAGGTGTTTTAAATA
>ERZ724518.1416-NODE-1416-length-10813-cov-7.407604_pt1 | contig 10813 bp, 11 predicted proteins | sample MGYA00376051_ERZ724518 | MGnify/ENA primary metagenome ERZ724518 (study PRJEB28724, sample SAMN07190885) | wastewater metagenome | isolation source: influent of sewage treatment plant in Hong Hong | place: Hong Kong | collected 2016-03-17 ... | reverse complement strand
AACACAACTGATTCTGTTGAAGAAGGTCAAGCTTTAGCTTACATTGGGTAAATTATTAAATAAAAAATGGTAAATAAAATAAAAAATTAATTATTGTTATAGTATCATTCCATCGCGAATACTTTTAACAATATTTAAGTAAAAATTAACAAGTAGGAAAGTTAAATTATGTCTGGAATTAAAGACTCATTAGGTTTAGAAAATGTTGGAATTATCAAGAGAAATTTGGATGTTGATTCATTGATGAAAGATGCAGTTGAGAAAGAAGGTGCTAAAATTTCTTCAACTGGTGCATTAATGATTGATACAGGTATTTTTACTGGAAGAAGTCCTAAAGATAAATTTTTTGTTAATCAAGACCCTTCAAATAAATATATTGCATGGGGTGATATAAATCACAAAGTGTCTAAAGAAGTTTATGAAGACTTATTGAAAAATTCTAAAAAACAGCTAAGTAATAAAGATATTTATGTAACTGATGTATATTGTGGTGCATCATTAGATTCAAGAAAATCTGTTAGATTTATCACAGAAGTTGCATGGCAAGCACATTTTATTCAAAATATGTTTATAGTTCCAAAAACTCAAGAAGAACTGGATAATTTCAAACCAGATTTTACAATCTATAACTCTTGTAAAACAGTAGATATGGCTTATGCAAGTCATGGTTTACATTCTGAAGTTTATGTTATTTTCAATGTAGAAGATAATATAGCAATAATTGGTGGAACTTGGTATGCTGGAGAGATGAAAAAAGGTGTATTCTCAATGATGAATTACTGGCTTCCATTAGAAGATAAACTTTCTATGCATTGTTCAGCAAATATTGGGAAAGACGGTGATACAGCACTATTCTTTGGTCTTTCTGGAACAGGTAAAACTACACTTTCAACTGACCCAAATAGAGCTTTAATTGGTGATGATGAGCATGGTTGGGATGATGAAGGTATTTTTAACTTTGAGGGTGGTTGTTACGCTAAAGTTATTAATCTTGATAAAAATAGTGAACCAGAAATTTTTAATGCTATTAAAAAAGGTGCTATATTAGAAAATGTTGTTGCTGATGAAAACGGAGTTGTTGATTATACTGATGGTTCAAAAACAGAAAATACAAGAGTTTCTTATCCTTTAGACCATATTCCAAATCATACACCTAATATGAGAGGAAATCATCCTAAAAATATAATTTTCTTATGTGCTGATGCTTTTGGAGTATTGCCTCCAGTTGCTAAACTTGATAAACAACAAGCAATGTATTACTTCTTAAGTGGATATACTGCAAAAGTTGCTGGAACAGAAAGAGGAATTACGGAACCTGTTGCAACATTCTCATCTTGTTTTGGAGAAGCTTTTTTACCTTTAAATCCTACTGTTTATGCAGAGTTATTAGGTAGAAAAATAGACCAACATAAAGTTAATGTTTATTTAGTAAATACTGGTTGGACAGGTGGTCCTTATGGTGTAGGAAAAAGAATGAGTATAAAAAATACTAGAGCTTGTATTAATGCTATTTTAGATGGTTCAATTAATGAATCAGAGTTTGAAACTCTTCCTATATTCAATTTAAGAATTCCAAAAACACTAAAAGGTGTTGATACTGAAGTTCTAAATCCTAGAAATACTTGGGAAAACAAAGAATCTTACGATGAAACTAAGAAAAAACTAGCTTCTATGTATATTAAAAACTTTAAAAAGTATTTAACATTAGAAAGTGAATTTGATTTTACTTCAGCAGGTCCATCTTTAATATAAAAATAAAAGAGGGTTTTTATACCCTCTTCCTTAAATATTTTTCTTTAAAATATTTCTTATAATCCTTTATAAATTTCAACTAATTCTTTTTTGTCTATTTTATGATTTGCATTATATGGGAATTTTTCCAATACAACAATATCTGAAGGTATCATATAGTATGGTAATACTATAGCTATTTCTTCTTTTAAAAGTTCCATATTCAAATCACTATTGTTTGAGATAATAAATGTTACAAGTTTAACAACTTCATTTCCTCTTTTTAAAGGAATTGTAATAGCTTCACTCACAGCTTTATTATTTGTAAACTCTCTATCTATTTCACCAAGTTCTATTCTAAATCCATGCAGTTTTATTAGTTCATCTTTTCTATTTGCAAAAAACAACATACCATCTTCAAAATATCCAAAGTCTCCTGTTCTAAAACTTCGTTTTTCATATTTTTTCTCAAATTTTTGTTGGTTTAATTCATCATTTTTAAAATATCCAATAGAAACATTGTCTCCAACAATTTCCATCTCCCCAATATTTTCATTATCTATATCTAATAGATTTATTGTAGTATTTTTCTTTACATAACCAACAGGTAAATTTTTTGGATACTTTTCAATTATCTCTTTAGTAATATTTACAATAGTTGTTGCAACTGTTGCTTCAGTTGGTCCATAGGTATTTAAAACTTTTGAATTAGGAAAATTATTTAAAATTCTTTTTGCTGTAGTTGATGGTAAAACTTCTCCACAAAATAAAAAAGTCTCTAAACTATTTATTTGGGTAGTTGTGAACTCACTTGAAAGTAAATATTTACTAATAAATGAAGGTGTTGAAATCCAAGTATTACAATTATACTTTTTTAATCTTTCAAAGTATTCAATATGATTTTCTATAGTTTCTCTACTATTTAAAAGTATCGTCCCACCAAATAGTAAAAACCCAATCAACTCATATACTGATAAATCAAAACTAAAAGGTGCTTGATTCATAAAAATATTTTTAGAAGAAAAAGCAAAATCTTCTTCTAACCAAATAGCAAAATCTAATATAGAATTTCTAGTAATTTGAACACCTTTTGGTTCGCCTGTACTTCCTGAAGTAAATATAATATAAATTATAGGATCATTTAAAGCATAAGATATTTCTAAATTATTTATATCAAAATTTATTTTATTTTCAATAGTATCAATAATCATAGAAGATTTTACAATAGTTGAGATTTTATTTAATCTCTCCTTTGGATAGATTGTATCAACCGGAATATATGGTAAACCTAAACTCATACAAGCAACCATACTTACTATAAAATTTACTTCTTTATGCCCATAAATAAGTACAGGATGACCTTTTGGTAAATTATAACTTGAGATCTCTATTTTTAGTTTTTCAACTTCACTTTTAAATTCATCCCAAGTTAAATCTTTATCACTACCAGATACAGCTAATTTATTAGAATCCTTATCACACTCTATAAACTCTAATAATTTTAAATCAAATTTCATATTGGTACTCTCCCACTAAAAAAATAAAGCGCTAAAACAGCACTATTTATCATCAAAAATCGTTTTAAATTTATACTAATAATCTCTGGAAAAATTGTAAAATAATCAAATCCACCTTTTTTTACATATAAAACATACCAATTATGAATTGCTGAATATACTCCAAATAAAAATCCACTAAAAATATAATACCAAGTTAAACCATTCCACATCCCCATAAGTAAAAATGTAGAAATAATCGCTAAATTTTGTATTAATAACTTTCTACCTTTTAGAACTTCAAAATTATGTAGATATTTATAAAGAGGTTTGAAAAAATAATCCGTTAGCCAAGTTCCAAGTGTTATATGAAATCTTCTCCAGAAATCTTGAGGATTTGGTGCTAAATACGGATGATTAAAATTCATAGGAATATGGATTCCTATCATAATACTCAATCCTACAGCCATTGCACTATAACCTGCAAAATCAAAAAATAAATATGTAGTATAAGCATAAGCACTATTTATCATATCTACTGTAGCTATACTATTTTCATCAATTCCTGATAACCAAAATCTATTTACAAATTCTGCAAATATAAACTTAAACAATACTCCAACTATTAAAATATCCCAACCTTTTCCGATATTACTTAATGTTAAATTTTTATAACCTTTTTGTAAATCTTCTTGAAATCTGTAAGATCTATCTATTGGACCTGCTAATAAAGTTGTTGGAAATAATAAAAATGAGGTAAATTCAATAAATGACAATTTTCCGTAGTTATGACTATCAACTATTGATTGAATAGTTCTAAATGTAATATAAGAAATACCAATAATTTTAAATATTGGATTAATATCTAATTTATGTAATATCATTGGTAAAGCTATAACAAGCATAGGAATTACCACATTTTGATATTTTTTTGATACAAAAAACCAATATACAAAATAGACATACATTAAAAAAGCAAATATTTCATAAAAATCTGGCATACATATCAAAATATAGGCTATTACAGAAATAAATAATAAATTTTTATAAGATATAAAAGTTGATAAGAAATTCTTAAATATATGTAAAAAAGCAATAAATCCAAACATAATAACAAAGAAATTAATTCCAGAAAAAGGTAAAATATTTTCCATTAAAATGCCTCATATACGAAATTTACAGTTGATTCAACTTCTTGTCCACTCAAATCATTTATATTCTTATCAACCACAATGTATAAAAAACCAATAATTAACAATAAATATATTAAAAAACTTTTAAAGAAATATTTCATCTATTGCCCTTCTTCTTTATTACCTTGTTTAATCTCTTTTGGCATAAAATGTTCTATAATTTTTTGATTGATTTCAACCCAACCTACTTCTCCTGGATGAACAATATCTGTTAAACTTCCTAATTCATAATCTTTTATGCTATATGACCACATATCAAAATATTCATAGCCTTTTTCTTCAACTTTTGATTTTATTGTAGACATAATACTATTCATAGTTTCTCTATTTTTAACAAATACATAAGGATTTAAATCTTGAGCAATAAATAATGGCTTAATTTTATAATCTTTTAATAATTCAAGTAAAGATAAAAAATCCTGATATTCTTGATTTTTATCTAACTCTTGAGGTACAATGATTGTATATGGAAAATCACCATTTTTAATAGAAGGTTCAACATATTTTGTAAAATAATTATCTGAAATCCCATATGAATTATTTGTTGATGTCGAACTTGAAGTTTGTTTTGCTTCAGTTTTTAATTTTTCATAATCAATATTAGGATTTTCATAAGTTATAGTTTGAGGTTTCATCCCCTTATCATCAAAAATTCCCATAATAGCTTTTTTTGAAATTTTATCCAAAAAAGTTTCATCTTCCTCTAATTCATTAAACGAAAATTTATATATATAACTTGGGTCTTTAATATAATTAAGATTTTTTTTCACATAATTATTTATTAATATTTTAAAACTATCATCTACACTACTTTGAAAATATAATTTGTTCATCATTCCTGGATACATAAACTCCAAAAATTTTGATATTTTAGTCCCATTATCATTTGTTCCTGTAAACCAACTTGGAGATACAAGTATAACTATCCTTGCATTTTCTTTGAGTGTATCATTATCATAAGTTGCAAGTTGTGATAAAATTGCAAAAGTTTGATGCCCTTCATTCCCTTGGACTCTTAATGGAATATTTAAATCATTATTGAAAAAATTTTGTGGTAAATATTTTGGATTACCTATTGATAATTCAGAAGAACCAAATACAACTATTTTACCATTTTCTAAATCATTTTGTAAACTAAAAGTCTTTTTTAATGAATCTTGTAAAGGTTTGGCATAATAGTTTAATATTTCATCTTTAGAAATATAATAACAAATAATAACAAATAATAATGCAAATATAAAAGAAGCTATATTTACAAAAAATTTATTCACTCAACCTACTTTGTATATATTTTGCTAATTTATCTAAACTATCAAAATTACTTTCTATAATATCTCTAGTATCAATTTTTATATTAAATTCTTCCTCTAGCATCATTGCTAAATCAACTGTACCCATACTATCAATTAAATTTGAAGTATATAAAGGCTCATCAAGTTGCACTTGCTTAAATGCTATTTCTTCAACTAAAGGTTTTATTCTTTCGATTAAGTTCACAATTCCATCCTATTTAAATATATTTTTTAAATATCTTTTGAAAAACCTTATTTATTATTTTTCTCAATAGTTTAAATGTATAATATATATTCTAGCATATTTTAATTTATTTTCAAATAAGTTGATTACTTTATGATAAAGTTAGGGTTAGAAAATATACAGATTTTTAAGTATGGAAAAAATTTCCACACTTAAATTTATAAAAGCTTAGTTTTTAGGAGCTAATAACTTATCTACTAATGCACCAAGTGGTGTAGTAATTTTTTGTAATAACCAACTTATCACAATAAATGAAATTATCCAAGCAACAACAGCTGCCCAATCAGGTAAATTACCGAAGAATATATCATATCTTCCAATTAATGGCCAATGTATTAAATATACTTCAAATGAGTAAAGTCCATATATTGATAAAAATTTATTATCAAATTTTTTAAGTGAGAACATCACTATAAAGGCAAACATAATAATTAAAGATGTTAATTGATCAACAAAAAATCCTTTACCTAAAATTGCAGTCAATGTAGGCCAATGACTTGAAGTTGTATGTAAAGACATATATCCTACAATCCCTAACATTGCAACTACAACAACACAAGGCATAAGGATAGATTCATTTCTGAATTTTTTCAATGTTTTAACTAATTTATTCTCTTTATCTTTTGTTTCAAATAAAAGCCAAGCAAAAATAATACCTAAAGAAAATGCAACTGTGTGTAATCTATGAAGCCAGTTATCTCCCATATCTAAAGGATTATAAACTCCAATTAAAGTAGCAATTACAGCTAAAATTATTGCACCTAACCAAGGTTTCTTTGGGTTAAATACTAAAGGGAAAAGTGCATAAAACATCATCATCCAAGTAATATACCAAAAAGGTGAGTTTACATCTTCTGAACCATTTGCAGTTGGGAACCAACCAAGTAATGATTGAATCATATAAGGTACACCGTAACTTTTATCTAAGAATATTGCATCAGCAACAAACATAATTATAATTGCAACCCAAAATGGAATAAAGATTTTGATTACTCTTCTTTTGTAGAACTCTAAAACTGGAAGTGGTTTTTTTAGCATTCCAACAGTTAAACCATATCCTGACATGAAAAGAAATAAATCAACACCAACTCCAGCAATTATAGAAAGAGGAAAAAGGAAATCAGCATTTGTCACTAACATATAAGCAAAGTGAGCAAAAACAACTGTTAAAATCCCTAAACCTTTCAACTCCTGAGTAACAGAAATAGGAAATAAATCTGTATGCTTAGATCTTCTAAAAGTAAGAAGAACAACCGCTATTAAAATAGCTATAACGATAAAATTTGTTTGAGAAATATCATCGGTTAAAGTAATAGGCATATAAGCTCCCAATTTTAAATTTTTTCTCATAAATTTAACTATATATTTAAATTTATAAAAAAATTTGTGCAAAATTATAGCTACTTATAAATAAAAATAACGCTTAAAATAAAAAAACAAATTCTTTTATTACGAAAAAATGACTATTTAAGAAACACTATTAACACTACTACTGGATAATATTTGTGTTTTTTATCTAAAATAATTTTGAAATTTCTTCCAAACTATTTTTTAAACTTTCATCAGAAATACCTTTTTCTAAAATATTTAATTCAACAAAATTTTCTTTTATTTTTTCGATATTTCCATCATTTTTCAACTTATATATAAAGTATTTATTTTGTGTTTTATCATTTAAATTTAAACTATTTACAAAAGTGCCTTTTGAGTCATTAATCAGTGGTATTTTAGACTCTTTATACATCTCTTCTAATTTTTTATCAACGGCAAGTTGTTTAATAATCCATGGAGTATCTGAAATATTTGCAACTAAAATAATATTTTTATTTGTATATTTATATAAATCCCTAAATAAAGCTAAACTATCATGATTTAAAACTATTATATATTTTTCAACACCTTTAGAAAAATAAGTTTCTGAACCAACATAGGAATTATTTCCGATAATCTCAAAATATTTTGGTATAAAATCTATATTTAAAACATTTTTATTATCCATCTTTCTATTTTCATTTGGATTTTTTGGCATTGTAAAATAAACTAAAAGAAAAAATCCAACTATTCCTAGAACTACTACTTTTAAACTATTTTTTATCATTTTTATTCCTAAACTTAATATTATTTTTGTTTCTTTGCCCATCTTTTAAAGAGTCTATAATTTGTTATTTCTTCTTCTAATTCTTGATTATTAAAAATATTTTCTACCAATAAATTAGCTATATACAAAGATAAAACAAATCCTCGACCACCAACTCCGTTTAAAACATAAAAATTTTCAATCATCTCTAAATTCTCATTTTTGATTTGAAAACCATTTTTTAGATGAGGATATTTTTCAAAACTTTTTTTTGAATCAATTAATTTTCCAACCATAGGAAAATAATCTATACTTGAAGATCTTGCTCCTATTTTTATATCAATAATTTCAACATTTTCTAATTTTTTTATATCATTTGCCTTTTTTAAAAGCTCATCAATATCATTTTGCATAATAGTTTTTGTGTAATCATCATGATTTAAATTGTTAATATTTTTTAATTTTAAATCATAACTACCTTTGATTTGATTTTTTTCAAATCTATGATGAGTTGCACCAATAGATGTAATATTATCCTTTGACTTTGCTAAAGAACACTCTTTATGATAATTTATTTCAATATTTGTAGAAGTTGAAATATCGATTTTTTGTCCCCAAACAGCTCTTAAATCAAAATATTTTTCTTCAATTAATGATATATCGGCACCTGTTGTTAAAAAAAGTTTTTTGGCTTTTATTTCATTATTTATGAACCATAAATCTTCTATTTTTTCTATTTTTTCAACTTCATAATTAAAAAGCTTTTCTACATTTTGTGATAAGTTTTTACAAATTTCATAAGATTTTACTACACTTCCTATTTCAAAAAAATAGCCTTTTTCATATTTTTTATATTCAAAATCGATATATGGTATATATGTTTGAAATTTATCTTCATCTTCTTGATTTTTTGGAATTCTACAAGTTCCACAATTTGTTATTAATTCTGGGAAATTATTTTTATAAAAATTTGTTGAAAATATTAAAGATTTTGTAACTAAATCTTTAAATTTATTAGGTTTACCTAAAAGTGGAGACAAAAATGCTCCTGCAGCACCACTTGCTCCAAAAGCAACATTTTCATTTTTATCTATAAGTAAAACTGATTTTGAGTATTTTGACAAAAAATATGCCAATGAACATCCAGCAATTCCAGCACCAATAATCACATAATCAAACTCTTTTTTATTCATTTTTATCCATTTCAGAAAATCGTAGATTTGGTCTAAAATAACCTCTTCCACCTTTTAGACTAATACATTTATGATTTGGAAACTTTTTTTTATAATACTCCAATCTCTCTTTTGTCGTTTTACCCGTATCACAATAAAAAACAAAAACTGTATTTTTAGGAAATTGTTCCATTAATGGTGGATTATAAGTCATAGTTTCAACATTATCAATAGGCTTTAAAATAGTATCTACCAAAACTACTTTTATACCTTTTTTTTCTAACTCATTTTTATTTTTTAAGAACTCTTGTTGAGTCCATTCATCTTTAGAAAACATCATCATTTCCTCTCTTTGAAAAGCAATATTAATATATTACTCTTTAAAAACAATACTTGATTGACATAGACTCAACCTTTTGATATAATATTCCTTTAAAAATTAAATTAATTATTCAAATAATAGGATTAAAAAATGGCAAAAAGTTTATATGAAACACTAGAAATAAATGAAAACGCATCAGCCGATGAGATAAAAAAAGCCTATAGAAAATTAGCTAGAAAATATCATCCTGATGTTAATAAAGACCCTCAAGCAGAAGAAAAATTCAAAGAAATAAATGCTGCTTATGAAGTTTTGAGTAACCCAGAAAAAAAACAACAATATGACCAATATGGTGATTCTATGTTTGGTGGTCAAAATTTCCATGATTTTGCAAGAGGTCAAGGCTCAAATGTTGATTTAGATGAAATTTTAAGACAAATGTTTGGTGGAGCTGGTGGATTTAGTAGAGGTGGCTTCTCACAAGGTGGATTTGGTGGTTTTGGAGGATTTAATGAACCTGATTTAGACACAAATGCACAAATTACAATTCCTTTTGATGTTGCAGTTCTTGGAGGAAAACAGTTTATAAATTTAAATAATGACTCATTTGATGTAAAAATTCCAGAAGGAATAGAAGATGGACAAAAAATAAGAGCAAAAGGAAAAGGGAAATCTTATCAAGGTAAAAAAGGTGATTTGATTTTAAAAATTAATGTTTCAACTAATCCTGATTATGAAAGAAATGGTGATACATTAACTAAATTTTTTGATTTACCTTTAAAAACTGCTTTATTTGGTGGAAAAATTGAAGTAAAAACAATTCATAAAGATATAACTTTAAAAGTTCCACAAAATACGAAACAAAATCAAAGATTTAGAGTAAAAGAATTGGGTGTTTTAAATAGAAAAACAGGAATTAAAGGTGATTTATATCTAAAAGCAAATATAGTTTTACCTAAAATTGAAGATTTAGATGAAGATTTAGTAAAAATTTTAGAAGAAAAGCTTCCTTCAAATTTATAAGGTAAAAATATGCAAATTAATAGCTATATAGAACCAGTATATCTTATCTCTGCTGTTGCTGATATATTAAATATTCATCCTCAAACTCTTAGACAATATGAAAGAGAGGGTTTAATCAAACCCTCACGAACAAATGGAAAAATAAGACTTTATTCACAAAAAGACATTGATCATATAAGATATGTTTTAACTCTAACTAGAGAGTTAGGTGTAAATTTAGCTGGTGTTGATATTATCTTAAAAAAAAAAAAAAAAATAGAAGT
>ERZ724518.1415-NODE-1415-length-10813-cov-11.854248_pt1 | contig 10813 bp, 12 predicted proteins | sample MGYA00376051_ERZ724518 | MGnify/ENA primary metagenome ERZ724518 (study PRJEB28724, sample SAMN07190885) | wastewater metagenome | isolation source: influent of sewage treatment plant in Hong Hong | place: Hong Kong | collected 2016-03-17 ... | reverse complement strand
AGATTTGATCTTGATCTCATCATACAACATTGCGCGGGCAGGAAAGGAGCGGTTTTTTGATTTTAGTTATCAATAAAAAATCCGAAGCCGACCACTGGTCTGACTTCGGATTGTTCTTATACTCTCGGCCTTGATTCTGTTAGTTCTTAGCTTTTCCAGATCCTTTACCGTTGTTATTCATCATTCCGCCACCCATCCCCATACCAGTCGCTTTACCATTTCCCATACCTTGCCCATTCATCATCGGAGTATCGGATAAAGTAACGCCTTTAGCTTTGGCGCGTTCCAGCATCAGAGTGCGGTGTTCAAGACGGATTTTCTGACGATCCTCTTCGGTGGTGGCATTTTGCATTTGTGTGCGGAAGCAGTTCGCTCTTCAGCGGTCATTAATTGCGATCCAAAGATAGTTTCTTTTTCGGCAGGAACCGCCGGTGTCGCAGGCATGGCAGGCGTAGCAGGTACTGCCGGTGTTGCTTTTTCTGCAGCCAGACTTAAAAACGGGAGCAATACCAGACCGAACAATGCAGATTTAATCAACATATTAGATGGCATTTTGGATTCCTCTGTTTTACGAAGAAGCGATGTTCGCATTCAGGTGAATGTTCACTAATAAGTATAGTTTACTTAAATTAACAATTTCTAATTTTAATGATCACTGCCCAGCTCACTACACAGAAATCAACACTATCTATACTTAATTCAGACTTGAATGAAATCAGGGGAAGCCTGTGTTGACCTGGCGCAAGGTGGCAAGTTTATTCGTGCTTTTGCTATTTGTAGCAGCAGGTATCTTTTACTTTCAAAAACCGCCATCAGTCATCGTTACTCATCCCAGCCATGGTCAGGCGATAGAGGCGGTATATGCTACCGGCACGGTGGAATCCAGCATTATGATCCGCATTGCGACTGAACGTGCGGCTCGATTAGTCGCACTAACGGCTGATGAAAATATGAAAGTCCACGCCGGTCAGCCCCTCGCCCGGTTTGATGATGCGGAGCTACAAGCCAACCTGCAGGAGATGCGCATTCGTCAGCGTAATGCTGAACAACATGTTTTTCGTATGGAAAAATTATATCAGCGCGGTGCAACGAGTATCGAGCTACTGGAACAAGCGCGAACCGATGCTGATGCAGCGAGAGCTGTAACCCAGCGTTTGCAAGTGCAGGTCAATTCACTGACTTTATCAAGCCCGGTTGAGGGTGAAATCATCCGCCGTGATGGTGAAGTCGGCGATTACATTCCGGTTAATCAGCCGGTATTTTATCTTCGCAAAGCCAATGCGCAGCTGCGTTTAGTGGTCGATGTCGATGAAGAAGATATTCCTGCGGTTAAACCCGGCCAGCCGGTGTTGATCACGACCGATGCGTTCTCAGGGCAGGTATTCCACGCCACGGTTTCCGATATCACGCCGAAAGGTGATGCAGTCACGCGCAGTTATCGAGTGCGGGTCATCTTGCCAGCCAGCTTACCGTTTTTAATTGGCATGACGGCAGAAGCCAACATCATTACGGCGCAGCGAGATAATGCGCTATTGCTCCCGAACTCGGCGCTTATCAATAACTCAGTCTGGCTGTTCAAAGCAGATAAAGCCGTGCAGCAACCGGTGAAAATCGGAGCAAAAAGTGCGGACAAAACAGAAATAACAGAAGGACTTTCTGAGCAGGATCTACTTATTGTTGACCCGCCACTGTCTTTAAAACCAAACCAGCCCGTTAATGCCACATTGCAGGAAACAGCGGGAGCACAATCATGAGCCTTGCCGCCTCAATCGCGATCAGCCACTTATTATCGCGGCGGCGGCAAACCATTGTCTCTGTGCTTGGCATTACCTTAGGTGTCTCATTTTTCCTCGCGATTTCAGCCATGATGCGCGGTTCAGAAAACGATTTTATGCAACGTTTAGTCGATAATTCACCGCATGTCACCGTATATGACGAATATCGAAATCCACGTCAGCAACCGGTCCAAATCGCCTTCCCTTCTGCTATCGCCGATATTCATGGCATGAAGCCACGAACCGAGTTACGTGGCATCCGCCAATATAAAGAGAAATTGGCGTTGATTGCTCGTCGTACTGATTTGCAAATTGCGGCAGTGTTACAAGGGCAAGTGATCGCGTCATTTGCTGGCATGACACGCGGCGTTTCCATTACGGGCGTAAAGCCAGAGCAGATGAAAAATGTCAGCCGGATAGAAGATTATTTCGTGACTGGCTCGCTCGATAGTCTGTCAGCGAACCCCAGTGGCATCATTATCGGTGTCGGTCTGGCTGATAAATTCCAACTTAAAATGGGTGATAAGCTTTCCATCACATCGCCATCCGGGACGATACATCTGATGAAAATTGTCGGGTTATTTAATACCGGTACCACTAATTATGATGAATCACAGACCTTTGCATTATTAAACCGGGTACAAAACCTGTTAGAGCGCCCGAATGTCGCCAATCGGTTTATCTTAAAACTGCAAGACCCACAGCAATCCGCGGTGGTTGCCCATCAAATTGAACGGGAACTCGGTTATAAAACCCAGTCGTGGCAGGAAGCCAGTCAGGATCTGATGAATCTGGTGCTGATCCGCAACTTGATCATGTATAGTGTGGTCAGCGCTATCTTACTCGTTGCTTCATTCGGCATTTATAACGTTATTTCTACCGTCGTGCTGGAAAAAACCAAAGATATCGCCATTTTGAAATCGATCGGTTTTGAGGCCCGCGATATTGAGCGGATATTTCTGATTGAAGGCGCGATTTTGGGTTTGATCGGCAGCATTTCCGGTTCGGCAGTCGGCTTAACATTAATGTATGGCTTAAGTCGTATTGCAATTAAAAGTCCGTTCAATACCACCAGTGCGTTCTTACCCATTGATTGGAGCACTGACCAGATCTTGATCGCCATTGCCTTTGCGATGCTGTCGGCTTTATTTGCAGCCTGGTTACCCGCACGTAAAGGTGGGCGCGTTCGGCCTGTCGATATTCTGCGGGGTGCCGAATGAAAAACGTCCTGCGCACGGAAAAACTAACCCGGATCTTACCCAATGAAATACCAGTAACGCTGGTGCAAGACATTGATATTACGATTGGGCAAAGCGAGTTCGTGGCGATCATGGGCCCTTCCGGCTCAGGTAAGTCGTCACTGCTTTATCTGCTAGGTCTGCTGGATTCGCCCACTTCCGGCAAATTATGGTTAGATGAAGAAGAAACCAGCCAATTTAGTGATAACCAACTGGCACGGATCCGGCTGCAGCGAATTGGTTTTGTATTTCAGTTTCATTTCCTGCTGGCAGAATTCTCTTCGCTGGAAAATGTGATGTTACCGATGCGAAAATTGGGTCAGCTTTCTGAACTACAGGCAAAACAGAAAGCGAGCCAGTTGCTGGAAAATCTGGACATGCAAGACCACCAGCACAAATTGCCCAGCCAGCTTTCCGGCGGGCAACGACAGAGCGTAGCGATTGCCCGGGCACTCGCGAATGATCCGGTGTTGATTTTGGCCGATGAACCTACGGGCGCTTTAGATACCAAATCCAGCGAGAACGTCCGCACTATATTGCATGACCTGACCCAAAATCATCAGTGTGCAATTATCGCCGTTACACACGATGCTGAATTTGCCAAAGTGGCTGATCGGCAGATCCATTTAGTCGATGGACGATTGGTGCCATGATGAGAGAAAACTCAAGTTCAATGCTATCTCACTCACCCGGCGCTCTGTCTTTACAGCAAGGCACACTCTCTTCGTTACTGCGTATTAGTGGTGACTGGACACTTCCTCACTATACAATTTTACAGGAACAGATCGCGCTTCATCACAACCAACTCAATGACAATGTGCAAATCAGTTGGGATGATCTTGGTGTACTGGATACAGCCGGTGCCACATTGATAATCGAACTCATCGGGCCAACTCGTCTACTACAGTTGACGGAAAATAATGCCCCGCTGTCTGCCGAACGTTTAGCGTTGTTACAGTGTGTAGCACGTGCGTTAGATGCGATGACAGATAAAGAGACTGTGCCCAGAAATTCGATAATTAATGACCTATTAGCTCGCATCGGTAAAACAACAGAACAAATAGGCAAGCAGCAAATTGACCTGCTGGGTTTTATAGGGCTCACCGTTGAAACGCTCATCAAAACCGTTTTAAGACCCCGATGCTGGCGCATCACCTCATTAATCGCCCATATTGAACAAACCGGCTTTAACGCGATCCCGATTATTTCCCTGCTCACTTTTTTAGTGGGAGCGGTTGTCGCTTTTCTTGGCGCAACGGTATTAACTAATTTCGGGGCCAGCATTTATACCGTGAATTTAGTGGCTTTCGCTTTTCTGCGAGAATTTGGTGTGTTGCTAACCGCCATATTGATGGCCGGACGGACCGCCAGTGCGTTTACGGCACAGATTGGCTCGATGAAAGCTAACGAAGAGATCGATGCAATACGCGCTTTGGGGTTAAATCCCATTGAACTGCTGGTGCTTCCCCGTGTATTAGCGATGTTGATCAGTCTGCCAATTCTCACCTTTATTGCGATGTGTTGCGGCATGTTGGGTGGCGCCGTAGTTTGCTCACTCACATTAGATATCTCCCCGACCCTATTCCTAACTATTTTACAGCGCGATATCAGTCTGAATCATTTCCTGGTCGGAATAGGTAAAGCACCGGTATTTGCCTTCATTGTGGCGGTGATCGGCTGTCTGGAAGGATTTAAAGTCGGCGGCAGTGCGCAATCTGTCGGTGAGCACACAATATCCAGCGTCGTTCAATCTATCTTTATGGTGATCCTATTAGATGCACTTGCAGCACTATTCTTTATGGAGATGAGCTGGTGACAAAAACAGAACAACCGCTTATTCAGGTTCGCGGCTTACTTAACCGCTTTGGCAACCAGATTGTGCATGAAAATCTCGATCTGGATGTTTGCCGCGGTGAAATACTGGGGGTGGTTGGTGGTTCCGGCACCGGAAAATCGGTGCTGCTGCGTAGCATTGTAGGTCTGCACAACCCTGATGCCGGTGATATTCAGCTCTTCAGCGAACAATTGAATACACTTTCTGCAGAGCGTCGGTCACAGTTAGAGCAACGCTTTGGCATTTTATTTCAGCAAGGTGCCTTATTTACTTCGCTCACGGTGCTAGAAAATACCGCCCTGCCGCTGATTGAACATACAAGCCTTAACCGGATCGATGCGGAACATTTAGCCAGAATGAAATTGTCACTGGTTGGATTAGCGCCAGATGCTTACAGAAAATATCCTGATGAATTATCCGGTGGCATGATTAAACGTGCTGCATTGGCGCGCGCGTTAGCGCTTGATCCTGAAATTTTGTTTCTTGATGAGCCGACAGCCGGCTTAGACCCGATCAGTGCGGCTGCATTCGATCAACTGATCCTCACTTTACGCGATGCATTGGGGTTTACTGTTTTTTTGGTTACTCATGATCTCGATACGCTTTATACCATCTGCGACCGCGTGGCCGTACTGGCACAAAAACGGGTGCTGATTACCGACACACTTGAGGCTGTCGCAGCAATGGATGATCCCTGGATACAAGACTATTTCCACGGCCCCCGCGGGCGGGCAGTGAAACAAATAGCCGGAACACAGAAGGAGTAAGTCTGAGATGGAAACGCGTGCTCATCATGTGTTTATTGGTTTATTTCTCGTTGTAGCAATCGCGGGAATATTGTTATTTTCACTCTGGCTGGGTAAATCCAGCTCTAAACTGGAACTGGTCTATTACGACGTACTGTTCAACGAAGAAGTGAGTGGCTTGACTGCGGGTAGTGCCGTGGAATTCAGTGGCATAAAAGTGGGTGAAGTTGAAAGTCTGCAACTCGATCAGCAAGATCCACGTAAAGTATGGGCTCGAATTCGCCTTTCTGGCGGAACCCCAGTTAAGCAAGATACTCATGCTCGTTTGTCTTTAGCCAATATTACAGGCAGCGCCTTGATCCGCTTATTTGGTGGTTCACCCAATAGCCCGATATTACAAGGAATTGATGGCAAAAACGCTGTGATCATTGCCGATAAATCCCCTATCAGTCGTCTACTGGCGAATGGTGAAAATCTGATGGGAAATATCGACAGTATGGCCAACAATCTGAATAAAATGCTCTCAGATGAGAATGTGCGTAGCCTAAGTTTAACGCTAAATCATTTAGAACAAGTTACCAATGTGTTCTCCACACATCGCAATGAATTGGCAGAAACAATCAGACAAATCAGTACACTGAGTCAGCAAGCCAGCGCCGTCATGACCGATATCTCCCGCCTCACAAAGAACACCGACAAGCTGCTTGATAATCAAGGACGCAGTGTACTCAACAGCACCGCACTATCGATGGCTAATTTAGAACGTGTTACCCATCAATTAGAACAACTACTCAATAACAATCAGGCGCCGCTCCAAAATGGCATACAAAGCCTCAATAATTTTGGTCCCGCCTTACAGGAATTACGTGCCGCACTGAGTTCTCTGAACCGGTTAAGCCACCGTCTTGAAGAAGATCCGTCCGGTTTTTTACTCGATAGAGAGAAAAAGCAGGAGTTTCAGCCATGACCATTCACTTCAAACTATTGCCTCATATTATCAGTTCACTGTTACTGGCTTGCTTACTCAGTGCCTGCTCTCTGCTTCCCACTTCGGAGCAAGTACAGATTTATCGTCTACCGACCGTCACATCTGCACATAATCAGGCAGAAACTCTAAACTGGTCGCTGCGACTGATGACCCCTCATACCAATCAGACACTTGATAGTGTGCGTATTGCTGTCATTCCTGAAGGGAACCTGATCACCAATTACAAAGGTATTCGCTGGAGTGAACGGGCACCGGTTCTATTACGGGATCGGTTACTGGATGCATTTCAAACTGATGGGCGGCTCCAAACTATCACCAGCGACACCAGTACTTTTAATGTGGATGTGGAGCTAACCAGTGAGTTGGCAGCTTTCCAAAGTGAATATCGCAATGGCAAACCAGAAATACGGATCATACTGGATATGCATTTGGTCAAATCACAAAGTCAGCAGGTTGTAACAAGCCATCGATTCGACATTCGCCAAATAAGTAAAAATAGTGATGCTAAATCTGTCATTCAAGCCTTTGGGCTGGCTTGCGATAGCTTGAGTCGTGAAGTGGTTGATTGGACGATCAACAGTAAGCGACCATAGCAGTTTAAAAAAACAGAGCTATTAAGACTAATTAGCTCTGTTGTAATAAGATAAAAACTAGTTCATCAATTTATGCATAGTCTGATGTAATTCAGACGAAATAGTATGTAATTGATGGCTCGTTCCTTCAGTCACATTCGCATTGTCCTGATTGTCAGTAGCAATATCTTTAATCTCAATTAAGTTGCGAGAAATATCTTCAACGACCGATGTTTGCTCTTCAGCGGCTGTTGCTATCTGTTGAGTCATGTTATGGATTTCACTGATTGCTTTCGTAATTTGTTGCAACATATCACCGGCTTCCGTGACTTTTTCAACACTATCACCACTCAATAACCGGCTACTCTCAATAGCCTGTACCGCATCTTTTGTTCCACTTTGTACGGTTGTGATGATGGTATTAATTTCAGCCGTAGAATCTGCTGTACGTTTTGCCAATGTGCGAACTTCATCCGCAACAACCGCGAAACCTCTCCCATGTTCACCAGCTCTCGCTGCTTCGATGGCCGCATTTAAGGCGAGTAAATTAGTCTGATCAGCAATATTACGGATCACTTCTAACACCGTACTGATCCGACGACTATCTTCATCTAACTGCTGAATAACACCGGCAGTATTCTCTATCTCTCCACTCATTCGGGTGATCATAGTAATAGTTGACTGCATCACCTGCTCGCCCTCTTGCGCTGCGCGATCAGCTTGATTTGCAGCGACAGCCGCTGTCGCTGCACTATTCGCGACATCCTGGGCAGTGGCAGACATTTCATGCATTGCTGTCGCGACTAAATCAGTCCGCCCTAATTGATCACGGGCACTGCCAGCCATAATACTGGAGGTATTTTTTAGTTTTGAGCTAGATTGATCGAGCTGATCGATACTTTGTTTCAGTTGGGTGAATGTACTAAATAAAGAATCGCGCAGGATATTAGCCGCTTTAGCCAATGAACCTAATTCATCTTGCCGTTGGATCTGGAAGCCACGTTCGAAATGGCCCTGACTGAGTTGCGTTATATAACCAATTACATCGCGGATAGGGAGAATAATCCGACGATTGATCAGCCAGATACCAAATACAATCACCAAGACACTCGAGGCAATAATAGTAGCAATGCCAAGGAAAATAGCGTCATTAGCATGTTCACGAATAAGTAATGATTCTTTGTCGGCTTTTCCATGTAACAACTTAACCAGCGCAGACATTTTGTCACTCGCACCACGGTCAATACCCGTTACCGCTTTGTCTCCTACAGTTGGATCAGCTCCGGCCGCTAAAAAAACATCTTTGCCTTTACGATAGGCAACGCCTAATTGTGTATGTTCATCAAGCAGCTCTTTTATTTGAGAAACTAACATCGGATCGTTTTGATTTGTTGCCAATGTCTGTAATGCTGTCAATTGAGCATTAACTTTCGATTCGTGAGACTCAAACTGCTTCCAGTACTTATCCAGATTCTCCGGCTTGCTTCCCCGTAACAGAACATTTTTCCATTCTTGTACCTGAATTTTAAATTCCAGATTTGCGGTATCTACCATTTGAGAGGACTTAAGCGTTCCAGACATCAGATCACTATAAGCGGTAACAGCATGTGACAAATATCGGAAACAAAATAATGCAATAAGAATGACGAGGAAGACGCTAGCTCCTTGCAATGTGAGCAATTGACTACGCAATGAACGATTAATAGACATAGGAAACTATGACCCTCTGTATTTGTAACTAAAATCTGATTTTAGACTATAGCACCAACTTCATTTATTAAATTTTTATGGCAACGATTTATTCCATTTAAGCGATAGCTCGGAGAATAAGCATCATGTGAAAACATCAGTCACTATAATGATATTGATGTAAAAATTATTTCTACGATTCATGACTTAGCAGGGAATCACCATGCTTGATCAGGTCACCGCTCGTTCTATTCGCCGCATTATTGTTGGTTTACTGCTAGGCGGCTTACTCATTCTCGGCTATATCGTGCTGCAGCCCTTTGTTATCCCCGTTATCTGGGCCATGGTTATCGCCTATGCCACCTGGCCGGTATATTCGTTGTTATGCCGATATATTCATAGCAGGAAAACACTCAGTGCATTGCTGATGACTCTCTTACTAACTACCGCATTTGTATTACCCACACTATGGATGCTTTCATTACTCCACGATGAAATTGGTCTCGCATTTATCGAGCTGAGTGCCCGACTGACACAAGCACCGCCGGAACTACCGAAATATATCCGCACCTTACCTTGGTTGGGTCATTGGCTGAATGATCTACTCACCCAAATCACCGCTGATCCTGTGGATTTTCAAACTAAAGTCTCAACGTGGGTAAGCGAAAGCTCAAATCAGTTGATCTCGGTGTTGGGAGATGTAGGCCGTAACGCAGCCAAAATGGGGTTTGCCCTGATCACTCTGTTCTTTCTGTTTCGGGATGGTGAACATCTGCTAAAACAGATACATCAGGTGTTATTTCGTTTTCTCGGGGCACGGATCGACAACTATCTGACCGCCGTCGGGGGAATGACGAAAGCTGTTGTTTGGGGGTTAATCATCACCGCGTTGGCACAAGGTCTGGTTGCCGGGCTGGGTTATTGGTGGACAGGCATTCCCGCCCCCATGCTATTCGGTGCGGTTACTGCGCTGATCGCCTTGATCCCATTCGGTGCGCCGTTTGTCTGGGTAACAATTTCTCTCGTTTTATTAGCGGAAGGACACTACTTCAACGGTATCATCTTAATTCTTTGGGGAAGTTTAGCCGTAAGCTCAGTAGATAATCTGGTCAGGCCGATGGTGATCAGTAATGCAACCCGCATTCCTTTTTTGCTGGTGATGTTTGGCGTGCTGGGTGGGCTAGCCGCATTCGGCTTAATTGGCCTCTTTCTTGGTCCAGTGATTCTGGCAGTGCTGATAGCCGTCTGGCAAGAATGGCTGGAGGAAGCTGAATTACAAACAACAGAGCCTCAAGATAAGAGCAACGATTGAGGCAATCATAGGGAATTTGAACAATAAAAAAGGCCGCTTTTAAAAGCGGCCTTTTCTGATTTGGTTGCGGGAGCAGGATTTGAACCTACGACCTTCGGGTTATGAGCCCGACGAGCTACCGAGCTGCTCCATCCCGCGTCAGTGAAAGAATAATAAGCTGAAAGTATTGAATTAGCAAGGTTTTTATTACAATCAATTTAATGATAGCGAATCAATCAGCTATCTGCTTCATCAAACAGTAGTGTAATCAGCTTGCTAAAACCAGACACATATTCATTTGAACAACATGATGATACACGTATCTAAATTAACCGAAATAAAAAAGGCCGCTTTTAAAAGCGGCCTTTTCTGATTTGGTTGCGGGAGCAGGATTTGAACCTACGACCTTCGGGTTATGAGCCCGACGAGCTACCGAGCTGCTCCATCCCGCGTCAGTGGGGCGGATATTAGTCAGCGCGACCGAAACAAGCAAGCTCTTTTTCATTATCGTACTCTGCATGGCGAATAAATAAACTATTCGCTCAAAAACAGCGCGGATTCCAACGCTTATCTAAATAAGCGTTCTATTCTTTACATAAAGAGGAACTAAATTTCAGGATGATACCTAGGGGCTGTTGATCTTTGTTGTTCATAGATTAATCAGACCATATTGGCAACCA
>ERZ724518.1414-NODE-1414-length-10817-cov-6.774856_pt1 | contig 10817 bp, 10 predicted proteins | sample MGYA00376051_ERZ724518 | MGnify/ENA primary metagenome ERZ724518 (study PRJEB28724, sample SAMN07190885) | wastewater metagenome | isolation source: influent of sewage treatment plant in Hong Hong | place: Hong Kong | collected 2016-03-17 ... | reverse complement strand
TAAAAGCTCTTTTACTCCACCATCAATTTCAATAATCTTTGCACCTTTGAAATTCTTTTCTACAAAATTTTTTGCATAACTATCTTTAAAAAGTGCTATCTTTTTTTCTGAAGATTTATCCCTATCAAAATTTTCTAAATTAGTATTTGTAACCAACGCAAAAGATGAAATATAATAAGGATTTGAAAAAAGTAAATCTTTCTTTCTTTCTGGAGTTGGTGTTGCAGGAAAAACACCATCGTACTTGTGATTTCTTACTTCTTCTAAAGCTTCTCCCCAGATTTTATAATCAAGTTCAATTGGAATTCTAAGTCTAGATTCCAAAAGATTAAAAAAATCTATTTCCAAACCATTTATGTTATTTTTGTTATCTATAAATATATATGGAGCCCAACTATCATTTGAAGTTACAAACCTAAGCTTTCCTTTTTTTGTTAAATACTCTTTTTCTTCATGAGTTAAGCCTATATCTACAATTTTCTCTTTTGACCATTTTGAATAGATTTTATTTATCTCTTCTAAAGGAATTTCATCAAGAGCTTTTTGTAAAATTGAAGCTAGCAAAGGATACTGTTTTGAAACACCAATTGTAAGAAGTGAAAGTTTTCTAGTAATATCAATATTATCTATTTTTAGATTGCTTAGTAGCTCATTTCTTATTTTATAATCAACAACTGCTCTATTTCCTACATAAGCATCTGCAACTTCTCTTGAAACTGCATCTAAAGCCAAACTTGTATTATCAAATATTTTGATTTTGATTGAAGGGAAATTTTTTTCTAAATCAATTATTGTACTAACACCTTTTTCAAGAGCTACAACTTTTTCATTTAAATCGACCAAAGATAAAAAAGGTTGTTGTTCAATCCTTGAAACTATTACATGTGGAATTTGCAAGTAAGCATTTGTAAATAAAAAAAACTCTTCTCTCTCTTTTTTAGGGTTTATATCTAAAATTGCATTTAACTGTCCATTTTTTGCTTTTTCGTAAATATCATTCCAATTTGAAGAGCTAATTTGCAATTTATTATCTAATTTTTTATTCAAAGCTTCTACAATTGAAGCCCCTATTCCTGATGGTTGATTTTTGTAATTTAAAAAATTAATAGGTTCCCACTTATCCATTGCTCCAACACTTATAACTTTTTGGTTATCAAGCCAATTTTTTTCCTCTTGTGTCAAAGAATCTTTAAAATTAGCAATCAAAAATATTGGAAAAATTAATAGTAAGAGTAATATTTTTTTCATACTAACTCCTCATTATTTCTATCAACAAAACTATTTGCAATTTTCTCAAATTCATCTTTAACTTCCAAAAATGCATCTAGCATATCAGGGTCAAAATGAGTTCCTCTACCATCTTTCATTATTTCAATAGCTAAATTCAAATCAAAACTTTCTTTGTATACTCTTTTGCTAATCAAAGCATCATAAACATCAGCAACTGTCATAAGCCTCGCACTAATTGGAATCTCATCTGCTTTTAATCCCAAAGGATATCCTGAACCATCATATTTTTCTTGATGTGAATACGCAATTTCTTTTGCTGTTTTAAGAAAATCAACTTGAAAACCCAACTGATTTTCAGCATGTTCAATCGCCTCTTTTCCTAAAGTTGTATGAGTTTTCATAACTTCAAATTCTTCAGGAGTCAATTTACCAGGTTTTAACAAAATATGATCAGGAATTCCTATTTTTCAAATATCATGTAAAGGTGCTGATTTATAAAGAGTATTAATCATCTCATCAGTTAAATATTCTTTAAATTTTGGATGAGTTTGTAATTTTTTAGCAAGAACTCTTACATAATTACTAGTTCTTCTAATATGATTTCCTGTCTCATTATCCCTTGTTTCGGCCAAAGAAGCCATGGCAAAGATAGTAACATCTTGAATTGCAACTATTTCTCTAGTTCTTTTTTGAATCTCTTTTTCCAAAAATTCATTATGATCTTTTAAAAAATCAGCAGCGGCTTTATTTTCAAGTTGAGTTTTAACTCTTGCTAATAAAATTGGAGGGTAAATTGGTTTAGTAATATAATCACTAGCTCCAAATTCTAAACCCATTTTTTCATCTTGAATTGAACTTTTTGCTGTCAAAAATACGACTGGAATATTATTTAAATGAGGATTTTCTTTTATTTTTTTTATGACATCATAACCACTTAAAACAGGCATCATAATATCAAGTAGTATTAAATCTGGAAGTAAGCTTGTCTCTGAAAGATATTTCAAAGCCTTTTCACCACTATTAGCAACTTTGACACTATATAAATCTTTTAGTAAATTTGACACCAAAAAAAGATTATCTGGAGTATCATCCACAACTAGAATTGTTTGTTTATGACTTCTGTTATCTTGCATAAAAAACCTTTTTTAGGGTTATCTAAAGTATAGAATCTTTACTTATTATAATATTTATAATTTTTTAATAACCATTTTTATTTATTAAATAATAGCTAAATTCGGTATAAAGTATGCAAAAAAGGATTTTTTTTAATAAAAATAATCTGGTTTTATTGATTATTTTTAAATAGTTTTCGAAAAATACTAAATATTTTTGAAATTGCTAAATAGATTTTTGTCTTAAAATTACTATTTTGGCTATTTAAATATTTTACTATTTCATAATTACCAAACATAGAGGCAAACATTATTGGAGTAGTTCCTAAACCATTATTTTCATGGATATTTGCTCCAGCATTTACCAAAACTTTTAGAATATCTAAATAACCTTTGAAACAAACACCAGCAAGTGGTGTCTGTCCTCTGTCATTTTTTTGATCAACCGAAGCTTTAAAATCTATTAACATAGAAGTTGTTTCAAGATTTCCATTATATGAAGCCAACATAATTAATGTGTTACCTTTGTGATCACACAAATTTACTGGCATTCCTGCTTCTAGCATAGCTTTCAAATCTTCAGTTTTTCCTTGTCTTGCAAAATCAAGAGCAAAAACTTGTAGCTCTTCATATCTTTTTAATTCTTGCTCCGTTGCTTCCATATTAGATTCCTAATGCTTTTTTAACACCAGCAGCATAATTTACATGAACTTGTTCAAAAAGTGAAATTTGTCTATCAACAATATTTCTTGGAACACCTTGCATTGCGGCTGCTATATTATTAAATAATTGCTCTTTTTGATAATCACTCATTAAATTAAATAGCGCTCTTGGTTGTGAAAAATCATCATTTCCATCTCTGTGATTGTATCTATTAGCAACATCTCCAGTTTCAAACGCAGGTTCAGCAAAACTTTTATCTTCAACTGCTCCATCAAAACTGTTTGGCTCATAATAAGCATCTGTTGGTTCTTTTATTTCAAAATTCATACTTCCATCAAGATTATAAGTATTTACATCTACAATTGGTCTATTTACAGGCAACATCTCGTAGTGTGTTCCAACTCTGTATCTATGAGCATCTGGATATGAGAATATTCTTGCTTGCAACATTTTATCAGGTGAAAAACTAATTCCAGGAACTATGTTTGATGGACTAAATGAAGCTTGTTCAATTTCATTAAAATAGTTTTTAGGGTTTTCATTTAAAGTCATAATTCCAACTTTAATCATAGGAAAATCTCCATGAGGCCAAACTTTTGTTAAATCAAATGGATTAAATGCACAATTCTTTGCTTGACTATCAGTCATTATTTGAATCTCAAAACTCCATTTTGGGAAATTTCCAGCTTGAATATTTTCAAATAAATCTCTTTGATTAGATTCTCTATCTTTTGCAATAACAGCCTCTGCTTGCTCATTTGTTAAAGTTTCTATTCCTTGAAGTGTTTTAAAATGAAACTTAACCCAAAATCTCTCACCACTTGCGTTTATTAAGCTGTAAGTATGTGAACCATATCCATTTACATGTCTATATGATTTTGGAATTCCTCTATCTGACATCAAAATAGTTACTTGATGTAAGCTTTCAGGACTTAGACTCCAAAAATCCCACATTGCAGTGTTACTTCTTAAATTTGAGTGTGGATGTCTTTTTTGTGTATGGATAAAATCAGGAAATTTATAAGCATCTCTTACGAAAAATACAGGAGTATTGTTTCCTACTAAATCCCAATTTCCTTCTTTTGTATAAAATTTAAGTGCATATCCTCTTACATCTCTTTCAGCGTCTGCTGCCCCTTTTTCTCCAGCAACTGTAGAGAATCTTAGCAACATTTTTGTTTTTTCACCTTTTTGTAGAACTTTTGCTTTTGTATATTTTGATATATCTTCAGTAATTTCTAAAACTCCAAAAGCTCCACTTCCTTTTGCATGAACTACTCTTTCAGGGATTCTTTCTCTATTTTGATGAGCTAATTTTTCTATTAATTGATAATCTTGTAAAAGTACAGGACCTTTTGCTCCTGCTGTTATAGAATTTTGGTTATCTGCTATTGGATTTCCAGCAGTTGTTGTCATTATTTTTTTCATCTACACTCCTTTAATTTCATAAAGGAAAAATTTTTTCCTTTGATAAAATGATTGTATATGTATTAATCTTAAACTTTTATTAAAATTCTATTTAATACTTGGACTTATTGTTTTCCAATCTGCTCTTAAAGTTTTATTTAACGTAAATTTATCACTTGTAGAAGCTACTTCTTTATACTCATAAGGAGTAACCACTACCAATCCGCCTTTTACTATACTTGTGATTGTATTTGACTCAATTTTTGAACCTGAAAAAATAGAAAACTCCATCTCAAATCCGCTAATATCATAAAACTCTGAATTTTTTCGTACAAATTTTGCGTATTTATCATAAATCAAACAATCAAGCACAACTCTTGAAGCATCACTACTTAAATCAACTTTTAAAACTTTTCCAATTTGAACATTTTTATAGTAAACTGGAGCATCCACATTTACACTAGATGCTGTTTTGTCTTCCACTTTTATAATAGTTCCAAGATGAGAATTTATTGAAGGTTCTTTATCACTTCCTGCAAATCTTGTTTGATATTCACCCTCATTTGCTTTAATAACTCCAATATTTACAGCCATTACCGTTGAACCTAAATTTGCAACTTCTTGTAAAGAGATTCTAGGTTTTTTCAAATAAAACTGTGTTCCAACTTTTGCAAACTCTAAAAAATCTTTTTCAATTATCGCTTTAACCTCAACTTTTTGATTTTTATTTAATGATATTTTTTTAACTTTACCTATATTTGCACCCTTGTAAACTATTTTTGAAAAATCTTCTTGAAGTCCTTCAACATCATCAAAAACAATAGTTACCATATTTGTAGCAAGATTCATATCATCAAAACTAGAATAAATTTCGTGATTTCCCAAAGGAGTTTTTGAGCTATTATCAAGTTCTATTGAACCTTCTAAAAATGAAGTAAAATTATCAACTTCAAATAAAATTCCACTTAAACTTGCTTTGAAATCTATTTTTGGTTTTTTGAAAAATCTACTTGTATTTTTTATATATTGTCTGAAATCTTCATAAATAAAAAGTTCAACTTTTGAAACATTATCAGCAAATTTTATATTTTTTACAAACCCAATCTCTTGATTTTTATAAACTACTGCCATATTTTCTTTAATTACAAAACTATTATCAAACTCTGTATAAACTATAAAACCACTATTTATATCTCTATTTATTTTTTCTATATCTTTATATGAAGAGTACAAAAGAAACTCTTTTTTACTTAGTTTTCCATCATTTTTATTTGAAACAAGTCCAATTCCACCATTTAAAACTGACTCCAAACCGCTATAATTTACATTTAAATTAAAATTTTTCATCTCAACTAGCTTTGAACTCATATCGTAAAATTTACTATTATCATTTATTAAATCTTTATATTTTTCATCTATTAATACAGAAATTTTGACACTTTTATAATCCTTACTAAGCCAATATTCATCAACCTTTCCAATCTCAATATTTTTATAATAGATTTTTGACCTATCATTTATAGAGTTTAAATTATCAGTAACTAACTCTATTTTTAGGCTATTTGCACTACTTTTTAAATCTTTTTTTGAGATTCCCCAAAAACTATCTGTAAATTCCCCTTCATGATAATCTAAAGATACATAGTTACCTTTTACAACATTACCTAAATTTTTAATTCCAGAGAGAGAAATAGTAGGCTCTTCAACATAAAAACTACTATTTTTTGTAAGTAAATATTTATATTCCTCGTAAACATAAGCTTTTGTGCTTAAAATATCTCCATTTATTTTTATACTTGTTATTTTCCCAATTTCAATACCTTTAAATAGTATAGGAGTTTTCTCCTCTATTTTTGCATCATTGAAATCTATAGAAAAATTTATCTTTTTTCTTAAATCATCTTTTGAAGAGTATAAAGTTTGTATATCATCTTTATTTAATTTTTCATCATCTTTTACAGTTGTTACAACAGTAATCCCACCAATAATTGCAGAATACAAAGAACCAACTTCAATATTTAATCCACTAGCGCCATAGCTTACTTTCAAAGCCTCATTCATAATAAATTTTGAACTTTTATTTACTAAATAGTTGTATTTGTCATAAATATAAACACTAGCATAAACGGCTTCCTCTTTAAACTCTTTTGATACGATTTCTCCAATTTGATATTTGTTATAAAAAATCGGAGTTCCCAGATCAATATTATCTTTATCATTTGCCAAAAGAGTTACATAGTAACCATTTTCTTCAAACTCTTCATCAGGTTGTGAATCAAGCCCATCAAAGTACCACTGATGCTTTATATTTTTGAAATCTTCTTGATTTTTAAAACTTGTTGATAACTCTATTTTATGACCACTTATTAATGTACTAAGTCCTGTTATTTTTGTTAAAGAAACTGTAGGTTTTTTTATCCAAAATTTTGATTTCTCATTTGCTACATAATCAGCAACATCACTATTTACTAAAATATTAACAGCAACACTTTTTAAATCTTCATGCATAGAAATTTTTGTAACTTTTCCAAGAGTTAAACCCTTGTACTCCAAAGGAGTTACATTCTCTTTTAAGCCCTCTGCGCTTTTAAAATATACAACAATATTTGTACCTTTTTTCAAGTAAGAGTCATAAGCAATATATCCCAAAATTCCAAGTATTATCAAAGGAAGTAACCATACAATAGAGAATCTTTTTTTATTCTCTTTTTTTGCTTTATAAACTACTGTTTCATTTAAATTATTATTCAATATCTCTTGACTCATCCCAAATTATCCTTGTATCAAATCTATTTGCTGCAAAAATTGTAATTATTACCATTAAAGCAAAAGATGTAGCAGCAATTCCACCTTTTATATTAAACAACTCATCAAGCTGGACTATTGAAGCCATTAAAGCAACAACATAAATATCTATCATTGACCATTTTCCAATAGCTTCGATATATTTATACAACAATATTTTTGTCCTATTTTCCATCTGTACATTTATTTTTAAGCTTAAAAAGATAAAAAATAGAGCAAAAAGTTTCACTATAGGAATAGCAACACTTGCTATAAAAATAACAGTTGCAACAAAATAACTCTTATATTCCAAAAAGCTTATAATTCCTTGAATTATCGTACTTTCTTGATTTACTCCAAATTGAGTAACAATCATCATAGGATATAGCATTGCTGGAATATATAAAAGTATTGCACATATTGTAAGTGCCAAAGATATTTGCAAAGAGTTTTCAACTCTTCTTCGCACTTTATGATTGCATCTACTACATTTAAAAGGTGTGTAGTCATCTTTTTCATAAACTTTTTTGCAGTTTTTACAAGATATTAAAACCATTTAATCATCCAAAATAGCACTTGCATCAAATTTAATATTTGACATTATAAAACAAAATACATAAGCTAAAATAACAAAAAATCCTACATCAAATTTTGTATTACTAACCATTCCAACAAGTTTTATATATGTGACAATTAAGCTAATAATAAAAACTTCAATAAATCCCCACTCTTTAAAAAAATGATAAGAATCATATAAAAGTGACTTTTTAAAAATTTTAATATTTAGCTTTAGTTGTAAAAAAATTAAGATAATCACAATTGAGTTAAAAAGTGGTGCTAAAATTATTGTAAAAAGTACCAAAAAAGAGACAACATAAAAATCTTGTTCAATCAAAATATAGACTGTTCTTAAAATATTTGCATTTGGTTCTTGTTCATTTAAATTTAAACTCAATATTGGATATGAACATAAAATTAAAAATAGTAGTAAACTTGAAATTGCATAAAAAAGTGAATCTATAGAAAAATCTTTTTTAGTTTCAATTTTACTTTCGCATCTAGGGCAAATTTGAGAAATATTTGTTTCATCACTTTTTTGTACAAATAATCCACAGCTATAACACTCAACTATTTTTGTTAAATCTTTCATATCTTCTTCTATTTTAAAATCTTATATATTCTAGCATAGATTAAGTAAAGCTATTAAAACCTAAACTATTGTAAAATAACTACCAATATATAATTTAAAGGTTTTAAAATGCAATTTAATATTTCACAAGCACAATTTGGCATAAGACCAAGTGTAACACTACCAAGTCCAGAGTTTTTAAAAGTTGTTGGGGAAGATGGTCTTAGAAAAATTATTAGTGACCACTATGATTTAATTAAACAAAGTTCAATTTATAACATTTTTCCACAAGATGAAAAAGAGTTTGAACAAGCAAAAATAAATTCTAGTGATTTTTTTATTCAAATTTGTGGAGGACGTAAATATTTCAATGAAAATAGAGGAGCTCCAATGATGGTTGCAAGACATCAGCCATTTAAAATAACTCCAAAAGTTAGAATAGTTTGGCTTGAATGTTATATGGAAGTTCTAAAAAAGCTTGATATTGATGAAAATCTTCTCAAATCATTTTGGAACTATTTAGATATCTTCTCAATATGGATGATAAATACTTCTGAAGATTGATATTTTAGGAGCTAAAATTAGCTTCTAAAATCCAAATCTAACACCTAAACTTGCAGTATCATAATCATAACTGTGATTAGTTTTGCTCATATTTATAGTTTTATATGCACCTTCAACTGCTACAAGTGAACTGATTCTATACTCTAAAGCAGCACCATACCCTAAACCTGTATAAGTACTTTCATCATAAAATTGAACTGCACCCGTACCTATTCCATAACCTGTTAAGTTTTCAATGAACTCATAACCTAATTTTAAATCTAAATCAACTGTTGTTGCACTAACACCTGATTTAACTCTTCCATAACTAAGCCCATTTGCAAATGCAAAAATTATGTCATTATCGAACTTTGTACTTGTATTTTGTCCAAGAGTATACTGTGTATATCTATGAGTATCTATTTCTGCTGCACTAACCCCACCATAAAATTTTGTATCCATTGCAAACGCAGAAGAAAAAAGTCCAACCAAAACAGTTGTAGCTAATATTTTTTTCATTTTGACTCCTAAAATTTTTATTATTTATTATACAAAATTATCTCTTAAACCCCAAAATAAGAGATGTTACAGTAAAATCTTGAAAAAATCAAAAGGCAAATCTTGACAATACAAACAAAAGGAATATTTCTTGCAATAATCTCAGCTATTTGCTATGGAACAAACCCACTAGGTGCTTTGATGCTATATGGCGAAGGATTAAATGTAAACTCAGTAATATTTTATAGGTTTAGTTTTGCAATAATTGCTCTATTTATATTTATGATATTTCTTAAAATCTCTTTTAAATTGAATTTCAAACAATTAATTATTTTAATGTTTTTAGGTTTTTTATTTGGTGTTTCAGCACTTAGTCTTTTTAACTCATTTTTACACATGGATGCTGGTCTTGCTTCTACTATTTTGTTTACTTATCCAATTTTTGTGGCAATTCTTATGACTATATTTTTCAAAGAAAAAAACTCAATCATCACAACTCTTTCAATAATATTTGCTTTTTTAGGGGTAATATTACTTTACAAAGGTGATGGAGCAAATATAAGTTCTTTTGGAGTTTTTTTGGTATTTGTTTCATCTTTGTGCTATGCATTTTATATTATAATAATAAATCAATACTTAAAAATGGAGGCTTTAAAAGTTACTTTTTACTCTATGCTTTTTTGTGCAATTACAATATTTATTCACTCATTTTTCAAAGAAAGCTTAAATATCATGCCTTTGACAAATTTTAAAATGTGGTTTTACACCCTATTTTTAGCTTTTATTCCAACAATCATATCTTTGTTATTTTTAATTAAATCAATTCAAATAATAGGTTCAACAAGTGCATCTATTTTAGGAGCTTTAGAGCCTTTAACAGCTGTAATGATTGGAGTTTTTGTATTTTCTGAAAAAATATCATTTGCTTTAGTTATTGGAATATTTCTAATTCTTTTTGGAGTTTCTTTGATAGTTTTAAAAAATTATTTAGAAAAAGTATTTAAAACAAGAGGATAAAACCTCTTATTTTATTGGAATTTGTGTTTTCTCAAGAATCTCTTTTGATTCTTGTGACTTTGGTTGTTGTAAATATGTCAAAACTGCACCAAAAACTAAAAGCAAAATTACAATTAGTCTCACAGTATTTCTTTTTTGTTTTGTTTCATTTCCATTATAATCATCAATTTTTTCTAAACTCGGTTCACCTTTATTTTTACTCATGATAAATTCCTTATTCCAAATATTAAAATATGATACTTACTAAATGTTAACTTTTAGTTAATACTAATATAAAACAGCCATCTTAAATAAAAATTCTACAAAATTTTTATATTTAGATTTATAAAGCAATAAAGACTTGCTTTTATATTTTTATTCAGTTACAATTCAATTCTTAAAGATGATTTAGGGTTTTTGACTACATCTTTTGTTTGCTTTTATTGATAACTACA
>ERZ724518.1411-NODE-1411-length-10828-cov-6.048269_pt1 | contig 10828 bp, 8 predicted proteins | sample MGYA00376051_ERZ724518 | MGnify/ENA primary metagenome ERZ724518 (study PRJEB28724, sample SAMN07190885) | wastewater metagenome | isolation source: influent of sewage treatment plant in Hong Hong | place: Hong Kong | collected 2016-03-17 ... | reverse complement strand
AAGCCGACGTGGTCATTTTGCGCAAGATCAAATCAGTCTTGATCCTTCAACCCGGCATATTTCCGGAATCGATCAGCCACCGGCTGAGAGTCGAGACCCCTCTCCGATATGTGTCTCGTGCCCCCCGCCCCCTGTTGTTAATACTCAACGGGCCGTTATCTGTTTCTGGTTCGTCAGGCCTGTGTTCTGCGTTCAGCATCCTTCAGGTTCACGCACCCTTCCCAAGAGTTCGATCTTCCCCCTGCCGGGCACGCCAATAAAAAATGCCCGCTGTCAAGCATTCCTTGATGGCGGACATCGTGTTAAAAGTCTATAGACAGCAATAGTTTAGGGGGGGCACCTCAATGCAGCGGTCGATGACGCCTTGATAGCCGACTCGGGTGCTGGGCTTGTTGCGCTTCTTGGAGTAGTCCTCCATGAACTTCTTGCACAACTCCTCAATGGTGCGTACCTGGCCCGACCGGCGTAATCTTGCACAGGAAGCCGGGAACAAGGGTGTCGCGCAGCTCGACGGCCTGCGCTTGGGGTTGTGCCGCATCGACTGCGGACTTGGTGAGCTTGATCTTCGCCATGTGACTCCTCGGAAAGACCCGATTCCCAAGAGCCTCATAGGAGCCACCAGCAGGGAAGTTGGGTCAGGTTTCGGAAAGCACCGGCATATATTGAAATCGCCTAAGCCATTGATAAACATAATGTATATGGCTGTGGCGTAGTCCAGCAAAGTGCGGTACTGGAGTCATCCTGAAATAAAAAACCGCCTGCTAGGGCAGCAGGCGGTGGGGTGGGGTACGGGGGTGTTGTGCAGCCATTTACAGCCCGCCGGTGCGTTTGACTTTGGGCTCTTCGTAGGTGAGGGGCTGGGTGCGCACCTGCAGCATATTGCGCTCTTGCTGGTCGGTTTTTTGCGCTTGCTCGGCCGCCTCTACCGCCATGGCGCTGGCCCGCCACATGGACTGGATGAATTCGATGAGCTGCTTGGACAAAGGCTCTTTGTTCTGCTCTTCTTGAATTTCCTTGAGCGATTTTTTCGTTTCCAACTCTTCGGGCTTGGCCGTCCAGTCCAGGTCTTGGGCGCTGGCATCGGTGGGCTTTTCTGGGGTTTTGATGCTGACGGTCACCCCTTCGCCCAGTTTGTCGGTCGATTCCACGGCATTGACCGCGTGGGGGGGGCGCACGGCGGCAGGCCCCGAGGCACCGGTGGAATACAAATTGGCACCTTGCGGGTTGGCCCATTCGATGGGTTGGCGGTCTAGTGGTGAAATTTGCATGGTGTGCCTCTCGTGAAAAAATCAAACTACATCAAACATTTGGATGAAAATAATGGTGCCTCGTACGCCTTATCGGCAGGCTTCAGCCAAAGTTTAGCTTGGTTGCAATTTTTTACATCCCCCCGGCCTGTGTCGCCTGTAGGGGATATCGGCCACGGCGGCGCAAAGTTCAGAGAAAACGTTCGATGCGTTTGAACGAGGGGCGGTCCAGCTGGCTTAAATCGGGGATGCGAAACTGCACGCCTTCGCGGCTGGTGATGAGCAGGTGCTGGGCACTGAGGTGGCGGATGTCTTCCTCGCCCTTGAGCACCAAGGTGGCCGGGCCCCGATCGGTGCGGACCTGCCAGTGGCTGGGGGTGGAGATGGAATCGACGGCGTCGATGCGCTCAATCACCGGGATAAATTCGCGCTCGGCCAGGCTGGCTTCCAGCACTTGGCGGGTGGCGGGCGGCAGCTCGTTCAGGTGGGCTACCCAGAGCACTTCTTTGCCATCGGGGCCGACCAAGGAGATGCCTTCTTGGGGGGCCTGGATGGGAAAGGCCCGCACGGGCACCAGGCCACGGTGCTCGGTGCCATCGGGGGCCCGCCAGCACAGTTGGCCGTGGGGGTTGTGGTAGAGGGTGATGGACATAGGCTTTATTAAATAAAGAGCTGTTTGCGCTTGATATACAAGGTTTTTATTAAGAAAAAGCCTTTAATTGATTGATATACAAGCGCATGCAGCTTTTGTTTTATTGATCTTGGGCCAGCACCAGGCCGGCGGCATGGGCATCTTCTTCGGCGCGGCGGGCCTGGGCTTGGTACAGCCGCCAGTACGCGCCCTGGGCGGCCATGAGTTCGTCGTGCGGGCCGACTTCGACGATTTCGCCCCGGTCCATCACCACCAGCCGGTCGGCCTTGCGCAGGGTGGAGAGGCGGTGGGCAATGGCAATCGTGGTGCGCCCTTGCACCAGGTTGTCCAGGGCTTTTTGGATTTCTTTTTCGGTTTCGGTGTCCACGGCCGAGGTGGCCTCGTCCAGGATGAGCAGGCGCGGGTTGATGAGCAGGGCGCGGGCAATGCTGATGCGCTGGCGCTCGCCGCCCGAGAGGCCCTGGCCGCGCTCACCGACCAGCGAGTCGTAGCCGTGCGGCAGGCGCAGGATGAAGTCGTGCGCGTGCGCGGCGCGGGCGGCGGCGACGATTTCTTGGCGCGTGGCCTCGGGCTTGCCGTAGGCGATGTTCTCGGCCACGGTGCCAAAAAACAAAAACGGCTCTTGCAGCACCAGGCCGATGTTGCGCCGGTAGTCGGCCACGGCCAGGCGGCGCACGTCGATGCCATCGAGCTGGATGCTGCCCTCGGTCACGTCGTAAAAGCGGTTGATGAGGTTTACCAGCGTGGATTTGCCCGAGCCGCTGTGGCCGACCAGGCCGATCATTTCGCCCGGGCGGATGTGCAGGTTGAGCTGGCGGATGACTTGGCGGCTGCCGTAGCGAAAGCCCACGTCCTGCAGCGTGATGGCCCCTTGCACGGGCTGGGGCAGGGTGGCGGGGGTGGTGGGCTCGGGCACGCTGCTGACCTGGTCGAGCACGTCAAAAATGCGCTTGGCCCCAGCGGCCGATTTTTGCGTGATATTGACGATGCGGCTCATCGAGTCCAGCCGGGTGTAAAAGCGCCCGATGTAGGCAATAAAGGCCGAGAGCACGCCCACGGTGATTTGATCGTGTGCCACCAGCCAGATGCCAAAGGCCCAGACAAACAGCAGGCCGATTTCGGTCATCAGCCCCACGGTGGGCGAGAACAGCGCCCAGATTTTGTTTACGCGGTCGTTGGCTTGCAGGTTGCGCTGGTTGGCGCGGGCAAAGCGCTGCATCTCGCGCTGCTCTTGGGCAAAGGCTTTGACCACGCGCACGCCGGGAATGGTGTCCGAGAGCACGTTGGTGATTTCCGCCCAAACGCGGCTGGTGCGGTCAAAGCCAATGGCCAAGCGGCTGCGCACTTTGTGAATCAGCCAGACGATGAAGGGCAGCGGCACCAGCGTGACCAGGGCCAGCCAGGGGTTGATGCTGATGAGGATGGCGGCGGTCATCACCATCATCACCACGTCGGTGATGAAATCGAGCGCGTGCAGCGACAAAAACATGTTGATGCGGTCGGTGTCCGAGCCGATGCGGCTCATGAGGTCACCGGTGCGCTTGCTGCCAAAGTATTCCAGCGACTGGTTGAGCATGTGGGCATAGACGGTGGTGCGCATATCGGCACCGATGCGCTCCGAGACTTTGGCCATCACCCAGGTGCGGGCCCAGCCCAGGCCCCAGGCCAAAATGGCCGAGGCCAGCAAGCCGCCCAGGTACAGGGCGACCAGCTGCGGGTCAATGGCCTGGCGGTTGTTTTGGTAGGGGATGAGGATGTCGTCCAGGATGGGCATCGTCAAATACGGTGGCACCAAGGTGGCGGCCGTGCCCAGCAAGGTCAGCATCAGGCCCAAAAGCAGCTGCCCTTTGTAGGGCTTGGCAAAGCGGCCCACGCGCAGCAGCACCCAGGTGGAGGATTTTTCTTGGGGCTGGCGGGCGCAGGCCGGGCACTCATCGCTATCGGGGGGCAGGGTTTGGCCGCAATCGGGGCAGCAGGGCGTGGGGGTGGGGGTTCGCACCGCGTGCCACTGGTCGGTGCCCAGGGCCGCGCACAGGGCGGCAAAGCGCAGTTGCAGCCGCAGCGCCTGGGCCTGGTGCTGCAGGGTAAAACGCCACAGGGCCAGGCGTTGCTGGCCGTCGTGCAGCTCCAGGGTGCCCACGCCGGCGTGGTCGCTCATGCGCAGCTGCAGATCGGGGCGCAGGGGCCACGACTGGGCGGCCGGGGCGCTGGTCGTGCCATCCAGGGCCAGCAGGCGGGTGTCGGTCAGCACCAAGCTGCTGGGGCTAAAGCGCAAGTCGTGGCTAAGGTCAACCACCAAGGCTTCTTGTACGTTCTCTTGGGGTGCCAGCAGCGCCTGCAGGCGGGCTTGATTGTCTATCTGGGGTGGTTGCATGGTGATTCTTTTAGTGCCGGCCGGGCCTGGAACCTGTCAAGGTTGTTACGCGCGGCGGTCGTTTCCAAACGCAGCACACTGCATTTTGGCTGACAGAGCGTTATGGCCCATTTTCAAGACATACAACTGCTTCGAACCACTTACCTGCGCGGCCCCAGCATTTGGACTTACCGTCCTGTGCTGGAAGTTTGGCTGGATTTGGGCGTTTTGGAGGACTACCCCTCCAACCTGCTGCCCGGCTTTAACGAGCGCCTGACGGCCTGGCTGCCCGGTTTGGTCGAGCACCATTGCGGCGTGGGCCACCGGGGCGGGTTTTTAGAGCGCTTGCAAGAAGGCACGTGGTGCGGCCATGTGCTGGAGCACACCATCATCGAGCTGCTCAACCTGGCCGGCATGAGCGCTGAGTTTGGCCAAACCCGCAGCGTGCGCCAGCGCGGGGTGTACCGCATGGTGTTTCGCTGCCCCGAAGAGTTGGTGGCCAAAGTGGCGCTGCAGCAGGGCCACGCCCTGGTCATGGCGGCGATCAACAACCTGCCCTTTGACGTGGCCGCTGCCGTGGCCGCCATTGAGCAGGCCATCGAGGCGCGTTACCTGGGGCCGAGCACGGCCAGCATCGTCGATGCGGCGGCGCAGCGGCGCATTCCCTTTATCCGCCTGAACGATGGCAATCTGGTGCAGCTGGGCTACGGCGCGGCGCAGCGGCGCATCTGGAGCACGGAAACCGACAAGACCAGCGCCATCGGCCTGGGCATCAGCGAAGACAAAGACCTGGCCAAGCAGCTGCTCAAAGCGGCCGGCGTGCCGGTGCCCGAGTGGGAACTGGTCGGCAGCGCCGACGAGGCCTGGGACGAGGCGCAGGACATTGGCCTGCCCGTCACCGTCAAGCCCTACAACTCGAACAAGGGCGAAGGCGTGGGCATCAACCTGACCACCGAGGCGCAGGTGCGCAGCGCCTACGCAGCGGCCCGCGCCGTGACCCGGCATGTGATGGTCGAGCGCCATATTCCGGGCACCGTACACCGCTTGCTGGTGGTGGGCGGCAAGCTGGTGGCGGCCTCGCGCGGGGAATACCCGCAGGGCAGCGCCAACCCCCGGGCGGCCATGGCCACCGTCGATTGCACGGCCCAAGTGCATGCCGATACGGCGTACCTGGCCGCTTTGGCGGCCAAAGTGGTGGGGCTGGACATTGCCGGGGTCGATTTGGTCTGCCAGCACATTGATCAGCCCTTGGCCGGCCAAGGCGGTGCGATTTTGGAAGTCAATGGGGGTCCTGGGCTGCTGATGCACCTGCGCCCCAGCCAGGGCGTGCCCCAGCCGGTGGGCGAGGCGATTGTGCAGCACCTCTTTCCGGCGGCGGACAGCGCCCAGCCGGACCAAGATGGCCTGGCCGCCCGCATCCCCGTGGTCGGCATCGTCGGCACCCAGCACAACGCCTGGATTGCCCGCATGACCGGCTGGCTGCTGCAGCTGGCGGGCAAACGCACGGGCGTGGCCTGCAGCCAGGGCAGCTACCTCAATGGCCGCCTGACCCAAGCGGGCGACCACACGCGCTGGCAGGCGGCGCACCGTTTGCTGGTCAATCGCTTGGCCGAAGCGGCGGTGGTGCAAACCACGGCCCGTTCGATTCTGGAAGAAGGCCTGGCCTACGACCGCTGCCAGGTCGGCCTGGTGACCGATTGGGGCGGCTGGGAAGGGCTGGCGGACCACGATGTGCATGAAGCGGGCGACCTGCGCCGCGTCTTGCGCACGCAAATTGATGTGGTGCTGAGCCAAGGCATGGGCGTGCTCAATGCCGACGACGATGCCGTGGCCGAGCTGGCCAGCCTGTGCGATGGGCAAGTGCTGCTGTACAGCGAGCAGGCCCACAACCCGCACCTGGCCGCGCACCGCGAGCAAGGCGGGCGGGCCGTGCTGGTGCAGCAGGGCGAAGTCATCCTGGCCCAGGGCCGCAGCGAGCGCCGTCTGGGCAGCCTCAGCGCATTAAGCCCGGCAGCGGCCAAAGTGCCCACCCCCAGCGCCTTGCTGGCTGCCGTTGCGTGTGCCTGGGCGCTGGACATCAGCCCCGAGTTGCTGGCCGCCGGGCTGAAAACGTTTGTTATTGAATAAATAGCGCTCTGCGCTTGATAAACAACGTTTTCATATCGTTTTATATCCATTTACATTGCTAATACAACGGAACGCACTATGAACATTTCTCGTATCCGCGCTTTGCGTGGCCCCAATTTGTGGAGCCGCAACACGGCCATCGAGTGCATCGTGCACTGCACCGAGCAGGAGTGTGATTTCACCCAAATCGCGCATTTTGAGACGCGGGTGCGGGCCCGTTTTCCTGCCATCGGCAGTCTGCAAGCGCAGGGCATGGACAACTTGCTGTCCATCGGCCATGTGCTGGAGTCCGCCGCTTTGGCGCTGCAAGCCCAGGCCGGGTGCCCCGTCACCTTCAGCCGCACGCACGCCACGGTCGAGGCCAATACCTTCCAGGTCGTCGTTGAATACACCGAAGAGGCCGTGGGCCGCCGCGCCATTGAGTTAGCCGATGCGCTGGTGCAGGCCGCGCTCAACGACACGCCCTTTGATGCCCCCGCCGCCATTGCCGAGCTGCGCGAGCTGGACGAGCACGAGCGCATGGGCCCCTCGACCCAATCCATCGTCGATGCGGCCGTGGCCCGGGGCATCCCCTTCAAGCGCTTGACCGCTGGCAGCCTGGTGCAACTGGGCTGGGGCAGCAAGGCGCGCAAGTTTCAAGCGGCCGAGGTCGATCAGACCAGCTCCGTGGCCGAAGCCATTGCGCAAGACAAAGATTTAACCAAGCGCCTGCTGCACGCCGCCGGGGTGCCCGTGCCGCTGGGCCGCCCGGTGGTGGATGTGCAGGATGCCTGGGCCGTGGCGCAGGAAGTGGGCCTGGCCGATGGCTGGCCCGTGGTCGTCAAACCCCAAGACGGCAACCAAGGCAAAGGCGTGACGGTGAACATCACCACCCGCCCCCAATTGGAAGCGGCCTACGCCACGGCCTTGGCCTACGGCAGCCAAGTGATGGTGGAGCGCTTTTTGCCCGGCCACGATTTTCGTCTGCTGGTGGTGGGCAACCAACTGGTCGCCGCCGCCCGGCGCGATCCGCCGCAGGTGCTGGGCGATGGCGTACACAGCGTGGCCCAGTTGGTCGAACAGGTAAACCAAGACCCGCGCCGGGGCAGTGGCCATGGCACGGCGCTGACCAAAATCCGCCTGGACGATATCGCCTTGGGGCGCTTGGCCAGCGAAGGGCTCACCCCGGACAGCATTCCCGCCCAGGGCCAGCGCGTGGTGCTGCGCAACAACGCCAACCTGTCCACCGGCGGCAGTGCCACCGACGTGACCGATGACGTGCATCCCACCATTGCCGCCCGCGCCATTGAGGCGGCGGCCAGCATTGGGCTGCACATTTGTGGCGTGGATGTGATTGCCGAATCCATGCTCAAGCCCCTGGAGGCCCAGGGCGGCGGCATCGTTGAAGTGAACGCCGCCCCCGGCCTGCGCATGCACCTGGCCCCCTCGTTTGGCAAAGCCCGCAATGTGGGCCAGCCCATGGTTGATCTGCTGTTCCCGGCGCACGACGATGGCCGCATCCCGGTCGTGGCGGTGACGGGCACCAACGGCAAAACCACCACCACCCGGCTGATTGCCCATATTTTTGCCGCCCAAGGCCTGCGCGTGGGCATGACCAATACCGATGGCGTGTACGTGGCGGGCCGCCAGATCGACAGCGGCGATTGCTCCGGCCCCAAAAGCGCGCGCAACGTGCTCGCCCACCCCGAGGTGGACGCGGCGGTGCTCGAATGCGCCCGGGGCGGCGTGCTGCGCGAGGGGCTGGGCTTTGACCGCTGCCAGGTGGCCGTGGTCACCAACGTGGGCGAGGGCGACCACCTGGGGCTGAACTACATCACCACGGTGGAAGATGTGATGGTGCTAAAGCGCGTTATCGTGCAAAACGTCGCTCCCAATGGCTACGCCGTGCTCAACGCCATGGACCCGCACGTGGCCCCCATGGCCCGGGTGTGTACGGGGCAAGTGATTTTCTTTGGCGCCGACCGCCACCACCCCATCATGGCCACCCACCGTGCCCAAGGGCAGCGGGTGGTGTACGTGGACCCCGCCAAGGCCTGCATCGTTGCCGCCGAGGGGGGCATGAAAGAAAGCATTGCCCTGGCCGACATTCCCCTCACGCACAACGGCGCGATTGGCTTTCAGGTGGACAACGCCATGGCCTCGGTCGCCGCCGCCTGGGCCGCAGGCTTGCCTTGGGAGACGATTCGCCGGGGGCTGGCCAGCTTTCACAATGACAGTGCCAACGCGCCTGGGCGCTTTAACGTCATGGATTACCGGGGGGCCACCATCATTGCCGACTATGGCCACAACCCCGATGCCATTCGCGCCCTGGTGCAAGCGGTCGATGCCATGCCTGGGAACAAGCGCAGCGTGGTCATCAGCGGCGCGGGGGACCGGCGTGACCAAGACATCATCGAGCAGACGCGCATTTTGGGCGCCGCCTTTGACGAGGTGATTCTTTACCAAGATGCCTGCCAGCGCGGCCGCGCTGATGGCGAGGTGCTGGCCCTGCTGCGCCAGGGCCTGGAAGGCGCACCGCGCACGCGCTACAGCACCGAAATCCACGGCGAATTTGCCGCCATCGACCACGCGCTGGAGCGTTTGGCCCCAGGCGACCTGTGCCTGGTGCTGGTCGATCAGGTGGAAGAGGCCCTGGCCCACTTGCAGCAGCGCATTGCCAGCGCTTGATGTTTAAAAAGTAGAGCTGCTAACGCAATCCTACATTGCGTTAGCAGCCTTTTTTATATAAAAAAAGGCTCCCGCAGGAGCCTGTGAAAAGTGCAATTTAAGAGGGTTTATCGTTATTAACCGCCGCAAGCGCCGCCGGAGCAGCAGCCGCCATTGGCATGCGGGTCTTCGGCCGCGCCTTGGGTTTTGGTAATCACCACGCGCCACAGGTCGGGGCCGGCTTGGTCATACGCCCACTGCACTTGGCCTGGCGTGCGCGACTCCAGCTGAAAGCGCAGCGGTACCGGATCGTGGTCGTTCACGATGGTGATGGAATCACCGGTCTCCAAAGCGTCAAATTGGCCAAAAATTTGCGCGTGGCGCAGGCGTGGTTCGATGGTGCGAACGTCAATCACAGAGCTCATGGGGAAAACCTTTCAGAAAGAGCAGTCAGTGTCAGGGCAGAAGTGTGGCTGCGCTGTTAGCCGTCCTTGCCATCCAGGCGAGAACGCAGCAGCCACGGGGTGTAAATCACCAAGTAAATCGCAAAAGCCAAAGCCCAGAAGGTGGCCGAAATCTCAATCGCGCGGGGGTACCACGCGGGCACCAGGGCTGGCACCACTGCCCGAATCACCGTGGCCAGCAGCACCAGCGCATAGGCCACGGTCTCGCCGCGCGAGGCCTGCAGTGGGCGGCCGGTATGGCCCCGGGCCGTGCGGGTGAGCATGCCAATAATCAAACCGCCAATCACCCCGACGGTCAGGGCGTGGATGGCAAACGTCGTGCGCATCCAGCCCAGCTCGGCACCAGCGAGCATGGCAAAACCAATCGGCATCCACAAGTAGGATAGGTGCAGGATCCACAAAATAGGGCGTTTGAGCGTGACCCAGGGGCTCCAGCGGTACAGGCGAATGGCGTGCAGCACAGCGGTGATGGCACACGCCGCTGCCACCAGTGCCGCCGGGGCAGCGCCCACCCACAGCAGCAGGGTCACCCCCGTCACTGCCAGCAGGCCCAGCTCAAAAGAGCGCGAGGTGTTGATGACCAACCCAGGGGTGACATTGCGGGTGAACATGGGCACCACCCGCCCGGTCATGACGGAAACCACCATCAAAATCAGCCCCAGCTCGGCGTACAGCGGGCGCAGCGGATCCCAATCGACCAAGTTAAGTTGTGTGAGGTGAAAGCACAGATTGGCCACGCTCATTAATAAGAGCAAAGAAATCAACGGGATATTGCGCGTATTGCCCGATTTGAATAAAACGCGCAGCAGCACAACGGCCACTGCTGGCAAAAACAGCATATCCACCACCGCAAAGACGGTGTACGGAGCGCACACCGCTGCAATGCGGCCCGCTAACCAAAGCAATACCAGCGCGGCCAGCAAGGGGCCGCGGGCGGTCATATGCCCTGTCCAGGCTTTGACGGCGGTGAGCAAAAACCCGGCAATCACCCCCACGGCAAACCCAAACAGCATTTCGTGCCCGTGCCATAGCAATCCGGACAGGGGCAACTGCAGCGGCATGTACCCCAAAAATGCGGCCATCCACACCGGCACCGAGATGCAGGCGAGCAAGGCCGTCAAGAGATAAAACGGCCGAAAACCCAGACGCAGCAGCGGCCAGCCCGTCAAAGGGGGGGGCGCTTGCGGCGGGATGGGTGACAGATGGGGCGAGGTGTGTGGCATAAAAATCTATCCCTGGTGGGCGCGGGGTAGGTGCTGAAAATAATAAGATTTATTCTACATAAATCTTTTGATTTGCGTCATAGCCTGCGGCAATTTTCCCGGATCAGGTTGTGGAT
>ERZ724518.1408-NODE-1408-length-10835-cov-9.521707_pt1 | contig 10835 bp, 8 predicted proteins | sample MGYA00376051_ERZ724518 | MGnify/ENA primary metagenome ERZ724518 (study PRJEB28724, sample SAMN07190885) | wastewater metagenome | isolation source: influent of sewage treatment plant in Hong Hong | place: Hong Kong | collected 2016-03-17 ... | reverse complement strand
TAGCCGTGACGTACAAATTGAAGAGTTACTCGAACCGTTATCTGATGGGATAGCACTTACGGTTGAACAAACAGCAGAGCGTCAGCAAGCTACATCAGAGATGCAGGGCCATTTATCTGCGTTTAGAGCTGAACTGGCGGCTGCTAAGGCTGATACACATACATCCGAAGCCATTTCTGCACTGCTGACAGTGTGTGTACAGGCGCAGGCTCAAATCAATCTGGTACCAACAGAACCTCTCAATCACGCCGCGCAGGTTGCTTTGCAAGCGACGTTCGACGCGCTGGTTCCGCAATTGAAGAGCGCGAGCAAGCTGTTGGAATCACGCCATAAACAGTGGCTCAAACTGCTGGAAACAGCAGAAAAAACCTTGCGAGCGCGTAACAGTAAAGCTTTTGATGGCAGGGCTATCCGTGAAGCGAAACGTGCCTTGCTGGTGGCAGATGTGAAGAAGAACGAAGAGCCTACTGTGCGTGATGCGGTGCTCAATGCGCTGAAACAGGCCGTCTATTTCATTCATCAGGTGCACTGGTTGCATAGCCGTTTCCCACATGCATTGTTTGATGATGTGCCGGGGCTTTGTAAAGCCGTGACCATTGATGAAATCGAGAAAAATGATTATTCATTGACGCCAGGGCGCTACGTAGGTGTGGCGGCAGTGACAGAAGAGAATGAAGATGATTTTGCTGAGAAGTTACGTGAGATCCACGATGAACTGACTGAGCTGAATGATAAAGCGGTGGAGTTGGCGGCACGGATTGCTGAGAACTTTAAGGAGTTGCTGGGATGACGACACTCGACGAACTATGTGAATTGATTGTTGATTGCGAGCACAAAACTGCGCCTATTCAAGAATATGGCATCCCATCTATTCGAACACCGAATATTGGGCGAGGCTACTTCTTGCTGGAAGGGGTTAACCGGGTCTCAGAAGAAACATATGTCGCATGGACAAAGAGAGCAATCCCACAAGGAGGTGATCTAATATTAGCTCGAGAAGCACCCGTTGGAAATGTGGCTGTAATTCCATCTGGCGAGCATTATTGTCTAGGACAACGCACCGTTTTAATTAGACCAAAGAGAAATCTTGTTGACTCGTATTACTTGTGCTTCTTGTTACTTAGCCCTCAACTTCAAGGTCAGTTATTAGGAAAGTCCAGCGGAGCAACAGTACATCATCTGAATATGAAGGATATCAGAGCACTGAGTATACCAACGCTCCCTGCTCTTGCTGAGCAGCATCGTACAGCTTCCATTATCCGAGCCTACGACGACCTGATCGCTACCAATCAACGTCGCATAACGCTGCTTGAAGAGGCTGCTCGTCGAATCTACCGAGAATGGTTTGTCGCTTTGCGTTTTACGGGACACGAGTCGGTGCCAGTTAAAGATGGAGTGCCGGAAGGGTGGCTAAAATCATCAATTTCAGAGCAGACGTCTTTTTTCAATCGAGGCATTGCCCCGAAGTATGACGACATGGCGAAAGGTCGAGTTATCAACCAGAAATGCATTCGTGACGGACGCATATCAATGGGACCAGCTCGTCGACAGTCGAAAGAGGTAAAACCTGATCGGCTGGTGCAGATGGGAGACGTACTTATCAATTCGACAGGAGCGGGCACGCTTGGGCGTGTTGCACAGGTGCGTTCACCAATCGAAGATTGTACTGTAGATACTCACGTCACGATTGCTAGACCAATTAATGAAGACTCTTCAACCTATTTTGGTCAGGCTTTGCTGAACTTGGAACCAATATTTTCAGATATGGGGAAAGGGGCAACCAACCAGTTGGAATTGAGCCGAGCTGACATCGGTGCTGTAAAAATTTGGCAACCTGCGAAGCATTTGATTGTTGAATTTGACCAGTTTGTTCGCCCTATGCTTGAGCAAGCAGAGCAATTGAGTGTCGCAAATCTTTCGTTAGTAACAGCCCGAGATCTTTTGCTTCCCAAACTTATGTCCGGCCAACTGGATGTTTCCAGTATTCAATTATCTGATGAGGTCGCGCTATGACCTCACTTACCGCTGGGCAGTCTGACATAAATAGAGAATTAATTTCCCTGCTGCCTTGCTGCTCAGGGCCGGTTACACGTATACTTACTAGTAACAAAACCCGCCAAGGCTATGTGTGCAAACGCATCCTCAAACCGGCGGGTTACTTTTTTGTGCGTTCGGCAACTTCAATTCTGAAGTTATTCGGGGGCACACAATGAAGGTTCCATTCAATAAACCCGCCACCAGCTACACCCAGCAAGTGAACCAGCTTCAGCAGCGCGGTATGGAATTCGATGACCCGGCACAGGCCGAGTTCTACCTGCAACATCTCAATTACTACCGCCTCGGCGCTTACTGGCTGCCTTTTGAAGCCAATCACGGTACTCACACTTTTCGGCCCGGCACCCGTTTTGCGGATGTGTTGAATCTCTATTTGTTCGACCGTGAGCTCCGGCTGCTGGTTTTGGATGCCATCGAACGAGTGGAAGTATCAGTGCGCAGTCAGTGGGCTTATCAGCTGGCGCATTTACATGGCACGCACGCCCATCTGGATAATGCGCTAGCCTCTAATACTCATCATTGGCAAAGTAACCTTGATAAGTTGCAGGAAGAGGTTTATCGCTCCGACGAAACTTTTATCAAACACCTCAGAAATAACTATATCGAAGCGTTACCGCCTGTTTGGGCTGTCTGCGAGGTGATGTCGCTGGGGTTGTTGTCACGCTGGTATAACAATCTCAAACCAATGCCGACCCGGCGCGCCATTGCTGCTGTGTATAGGGTGGATGAAAAGGTGCTTGAATCATGGCTACGTCATCTTTCTCTGGTTCGTAACACCTGTGCCCACCATAGTCGTTTGTGGAATCGAGAATTCACGATTACACCGCTGCTGCCTCGCAACAAACCTGCTGGGTTATCCGCTCAGTGCCGGAATGGATCACGTAAACTTTACAATACCCTTGTTATTTTGTTGTACTTTATGGATACGATTGCGCCACAGCACCATTGGCGCGCCCGACTGAAAGATTTAATTGCCCGACACAATGTGGTAGTGACTTCGATGGATTTCCCTGCGGATTGGCAGAACTTACCGATTTGGCAGGACGCAATGCCATAACAATAAGAAAGGGAAACTGATGGCTAAAAAAGACTATTCAGAAGATTTATTGATTCAGGCCCCAACGGCTGAATTGCTAGAAAAGCAACTCGGCTGGGCCAGTATCTTTGCCCAGGATGACGAAGATTTTGGGCCAGATAGCTTATTGGGGCGATCTTCTGATAGCGAAGTCGTGCTGAGTCGTGAGGTGATGGGGGCATTGAGGCGTCTGAACCCGAATCTGCCTGACGAGGCCTACCATCAGGCATTAACACAAGTGTTGCAAGATGATATCGCCAAATCATTGATTGCGAAAAATGAAGAAAAATACAGTCTACTACGCGATGGCGTGCCAGTTAAATATCGCGATGACAAAGGTCGAACCATAGACAAGCGTTTGCGTCTGATCGACTTTGATAATGAACTCAATAACCACTATATCGCTGTGCGTGAACTCTGGGTTCGTGGCAAATTGTGGCTGCGTCGGCCAGATATCATTGGGTTTATCAACGGGTTACCATTGATATTCATCGAACTGAAGCGCTTTGAAGTACACGTTGATAGTGCTTACAAGAAAAATTATTCCGACTACCTCGATACTATTCCACATCTCTTTCATTGGAATGCATTGGTGGTGATCTCTAACGGTCATGAGGCGCAATACGGTTCTCTGACTTCGACCAAAGAGCATTTCTATCGCTGGAAACGTCTGGATGAAGACGACCCTGAACCGAAAAAAGATCAACCACTGCTACCTCTACTGCTGGTGGGGATGCTACACAAGAAGCGCCTGCTCGATATTGTTGAAAATTTTATCTTGTTCGATGCCTCAGAAGGCAATACACACAAAATCCTCGCCCGTAATCATCAATATCTCGGTGTGAATCGGGTTATCGATCGATTGACCTCCGACGATCCCAAGATAAAAGCGGAAGTTGATGCAGGTCAATTGGGTGTGTTTTGGCATACACAAGGTTCAGGGAAATCTTACTCGATGGTGTTTTTGACAGAGAAAATCCATCGCAAGATATCAGCCTCATGGACTTTCGTGGTAATCACTGACCGCACAGAACTCGATGAGCAAATCGCATCGACCTATACCAACTGCGGTCGAGCCAACAGTAAAACAGACCAAGCTAAAAGCGGCGAAGCCTTGCGCTCGATGTTGCGCGATCAAAACCGACGCTACGTATTTGGTTTGATCCAGAAATACAAAGAACGAGTCACGAAAGCCTATTCCGAACGCGAAGATATTATTGTCATCAGTGATGAAGCTCATCGCACCCAATACGGACGGCTGGCACTCAACATGCGTAAAGGGCTTCCACGAGCGAAATTTCTCGGTTTCACCGGTACACCGTTGATTGATAAAGGTGAAAAACAGCTAACCCGCGACGTTTTCGGTGATTATATCTCCATCTATGATTTCCAGCGTGCCGTTGCTGATGGCGCAACATTACCGTTGTTTTACGAGAATGCGGGCGAGAAGCTGAAAATTATTGATCCAACAGTCAGTGAGCGAATTGCAGAACACATCGAGATGGCGAAACAAACCGCCACGCTAAATGATCCCTGGACTGATGAAAAAGAAGAAAAACTTTATCGGGAGCTAGCTCGTGATTATCCCATCCTGACCTCACCAACCCGCCTTGATAAAGTCGCTCAGCATTTTGTCGATCACTTTCATCAACGCTGGCAAGTTGTCGACAATGGTGGGGGCAAAGCGCTGATGGTTTGTCTGGACAAAATTACCTGCGTAAAAATGTACGACTTGATTATGGCTAAATGGCAGGAGAAAACAGCAAAGCTGGAAGCAGCAGTAGAAAAAGAAGAGGCGTTATTTGCTGCTAAAGGTAAAGCGCCTACAAATCTGCTTAAGCAACGCCGGGAACAGGTTGAGTGGATGAAAGCAACGGAATGTTGTGTAGTGGTATCGCAGGAGCAGGGAGAGGTTGCTGAATTTGCCAAGTGGCGGAATTTTAACGATGAACCTCTCGACATTAAACCACACCGCGAAAAGATGGTCTCTCGTAAGCTTGAAACTGAATTCAAAAAAGCAGACCACCCGTTCCGTATTGCGATCGTATGTGCCATGTGGCTGACAGGCTTTGACGTAAAAAGTCTGGCTACTTTGTACCTTGATAAGCCTATGCAAGGCCATACTTTGATGCAGGCAATTGCCCGTGTAAACCGAGTGGGTGGAGGTAAAAAGCACGGTTTGATTATTGATTACAACGGAATGATCAAAAGTTTACGGAGAGCCTTAGCAACCTTTGCACAGGGTGACAGATCTGGTACAGGCAAAGGGGAAGGTGAAGGTGACACTGTTCGAGATGATGCTGAAGCATTACTGGAATATGCTAATAGCCTTAAAACTGCTCATGAGTTTCTGATGGAGTTGGGTTTTGATCTGGATGAATTGATTAAGGCGCAGGGCTTTGAGAAACAGCATAAAATTTTGGAAGCAGTCAATTTGTTATGCGAAAGTGATGAGCGGAGAAAGACATATCAAGTGATTGTTGAAGATGTTCAGGCTCGTCATCGTGGGCTGTTTCCTAATCCTGGGCTGTTTGAGTTTGATGCTCAGGAAAATGCCATCTCTGCAATATACAACAAGCTACGAGATGCCCGGACAACACCTGATGTCAGCAGTCTGTTACAGGATTTGTATGATGTAGTTGATGTTGCTGTCGATACTGAATCGTTGGCAGTAAAAGAAAAATCGGCACGTTATGATCTTTCTAACATTGATTTTTCACGGCTACGGGCTGAATTCGAAAAAACACCATTCAAGAATGTCGTCGCCATGAATTTAATGGAGAAAATCGAAGAGCGTTTGGCTGCTATGGTAGCTCTCAACCCGACACGAGTTGATTTGTATGAACGCTACCAGGAAATCGTAAAGGACTACAACAAAGACAAAGATACCGCCGAGATCCAGAAAGTAATGGATGACTTATTTTCTTTCAATGATGGTTGCAGTGAAGAGGAAAAACGTTATCTGAGAGAGGGCTTGGACAACGAAGCTGAATTGGCGGTATTCGACTTGTTGCAGAAAGAATCGTTAACAACAAAAGATCGCGAGACGATAAAAACAGTTGCAAAGGAATTATTGGTTAAGTTGGCTGATCAACGGTTTACGCTAGATCGCTTACGAAGCATGGCGACGGTACAAGCGCAGATGAAGGCTGAAATAATCAAACACTTGTTTGCCAATCTGCCTGCTACGGCATTTAATCCTGATGAAATCAATAAGAAAGCTGGTGCTGTATTTTCGCATCTCTATAGTTCGGGTCTAGGCCAAGGATCTTTGGTACATCACTGATCAACAAATTGATAGATGAATAACAGAGGAATATAGGTCTAATGAAACATAGTGAGGCATGAACTGAGGGCTGGTGACAAAGGATGCAACGTGCTTGCACATATTAAATCAATGCTGATAACTACACAAAAGACCATACTGATTTTTACGGCCCGCAGCTGATCTCTGAGAACCTAATGGATATCAGCGTACAGTGGGGTGATTGCAACGGGAATAATATTTATGACTGAAGATACGCAGCCTATTGATTCAATAATGACACCCAAAATCCTGTTGATTGATCTTGAAAACTGCCCGAGCCAAATCAATGAGTTGCAGAAAGTGTTGAATGACTATACGCAGGTTGTAATTTGCTATGCTCATTCCAATGCCAAGATCCCATTAGATTGGTTGATGCCATTAAACGACACCATTAATGCTGAGCGTTTAAAGGTTTTTAAAATGGCTACAACAGGCAAAAATGCTGCTGATTTCGGTATTAGTTTTTACGCAGGCATGATGATGCAGCAAATGGCTGATAATGCGCATTTCGTGATCATGTCTGATGATACTGATTTAGACCATGTTGTGAGTTTATTGCGTAGCCAACATCGGACTGCTGAACGGATCGGTATGAAAAAAGAGGAACATAAACCAGCGGCTGGTGCTATATGTTCAGAACCTGAATCGATAAAGGTTTATTGTGCTCATTTGGTTACATACAAGAGCAACCGTCCGGCCAAAAAAGAAACCTTACTTAATAGTATTAAAAACAAATTCAAAGATACGCCGAATGTGACAAACGATGTACTGACAACACTGATTAAGAACGGTGCTCTGGCTTTTCAGGAGAATAAAGTGATTTACAACGATAAAAAAATCGTTGAGTTATCGTGCCAATAGCCTGTTTTAACTCACATCTGGAGCAACAATGAAATCGCTTAAACCAAATGAAATGAAAAAATACCGTTCGCGACGTTTACGCAAAAAACTGCGGGTAGGCGAATTTCAGGAATTTGGTGTAACCATTGATCTGACCTTCAATCAAACCGTGCTGGAGTTCGAACAGGCCCTAGACGAATTGTTGGCTTATGTTGAATCTCAGGGATATGTGTTTGGCGGAGGTGGCAGCATGACTTGTAATGAGATATCAGGATTTCTTTGTAAGTCAGAGCGTGGCACGTTAACTGAAACACAAGTAACCGAGTTAAAGGGTTGGTTGCAGCAGATGCCATGGGTAACAGAATTTTCAGTCTCAGGATTTATTGATGCATGGCATTCAGATGCATCAGCGATGGATGTTCAGCAGTTCTGACCTTGCTATGTTGGTACCAAGAGCGGTACCAATGCTAAGGTTGAAATTGAGCGATATATATATAAATTTTTGTTTTTATTCTGTTTTAATTCAATTTTCGACATTCAGATCCAGAACGTCGAGTAGTGTTCCAATAAAAAGCCCGCAGTTGCGGGCTTTTTATTGGGTATAGCAATGGATATTGACTAAATTACTCTTTTACCAAAACTGCATCATCCAGCAAATCTTCATCATCATCGGTTGGCTCGGTCAATTCACCTTCCAGCTTCGCAACAACTGAAGATGCAATCGCATTACCCATGACGTTAGTGGCAGAACGCGCCATATCCAGGAAATGATCCACACCTAAGAGCAGCAATAAACCTGCTTCAGGAATATGGAATTGTGCCATGGCAGCAGCGATCACAACTAATGAGGCCCGAGGTACACCGGCCATACCTTTCGATGTCACCATCAACAACAACAGCATGGTGATCTGTTGCGCGATAGTAATTTCAATACCGTAAGCCTGTGCGATAAACATAGTGGCAAAAGTACAGTACATCATGGAACCATCTAGGTTAAATGAATAACCCACAGGTAACACAAAGCTGGAAATTTTTTCTGAACAGCCAAAACGTTTCAAACCCTGCAACGTTTTTGGATAGGCCGCCTCTGAACTGGCAGTAGAAAAAGCTAGTAGAATAGGTTCACGAATGAATTTCGGCAGGCTCAATACTCGACGGCCCAAAAATAGGCTGCCCATCAGTAACAGTAGAACCCACAAGATCAGAATCGAGCCGTAAACCTCACCGACAAACGTGCCATACGTCAGCAGAATACCCAGACCTTGTTTTGCAATTAAAGCGGTAATTGCACCGAAAACAGCAAATGGCGCAAAATTCATTACATAGCCAGTCACTTTCAGCATGATATTGGCAATGCTTTCCATAACATCGACGACAGGTTTAGATTTTTCACCCAAACCGGCTGCCGCAACCCCGAAAAATAAGGAGAAAATGACTAACTGCAGGATTTCGTTAGTCGCCATCGCTTCAACAACACTTTTTGGAATTGCATGAGTGACAAAATCTTTCAGTGTAATAGCCGTTGCACTAATACCTGATTTGGCTGCAACATCGGGTAATGGCAAATTCAAACCAACACCTGGTTGCAGCAAGTTCACCATCACCAAACCTAATGCCAGTGAAACCAGGGATGCTGTCATGAACCAAGCCATGGCTTTGATACCGACACGGCCTACGGTTTGGCTGTCACCCATCTTGGCAATCCCCACGACCAGCGTAGAAAATACCAATGGTGCGATAATCATTTTGATTAGACGCAGGAAAATGTCAGTCAGAATTGAAATATTCGATGCAAAAGCAGCAATTGCTGCCGGATCAGTCACATTCGAACGGTACAGATGGCCAGTGAGAATCCCCACTAACATACTGACCAGAATCATGGCTGTCAGTTTATTCATTTTCATTATGTTTTTATTCCTAAGTAGATAGATCTAATAGACATCCCGTCAATGACATTCTTCCCTGTGCCGCATCAGCGATGCGTAAATATCCGGGCAGATAAAAGCCACCTTATAGACAGAAAACGTTGAAGGCAAAAGGTGCTATGTTCGGATATTTGGGCGAATTTACTACAAAAAGCCGCCTTTTTGCAGATTAACTGTTCTTTAAATCTATTAAAAAGCGATAGCAGAGCAGAAAAGAAAGGGGGGGAGGCTAAAAAACAATCTAAAAATTGTGCAATATGACATACAGTTCAAGCCTACACCGGCATTACACCGGTGTAGTTACAGGAATGTCTGATGCTGCAAGCTCAATACGGTTTCGACCATGTTCCTTACCGTGACGCAACGCCATATCTGCTCGGATCAAACATTGATTAAAATCCTCGCCTGGCAATAGTTCCGCGATACCAAATGTCATCGAAATAGAAATAGTTTTACCATTTTTATGCAAAGGCAAACTACGTAATTTATTTTGTACCCGTTCAGCAATTTGCTCAGCAGATTTCAATGGACCACCTGGTAACAGAAGCAAAAATTCACCGCCTCCCCAACGAGATGCCCGATCATTCTGGCGAATGGAGTCATGTAAGATCTGAGCTACATAAACCAACGCGGCATCACCAATGTTGTGACCATACTGTTCATTAATCATTTTGAAATAATCAATGTCAGCAATGATCAGCGACATATGCTGTCTGGTCAGTGAAGATGAAGAAAATATCTCATCAATCTTTGACAGTATCGCTTCTCGATTATGTAACCCGGTTAATTTATCCGTATCAGGCTTATCAACAGATTGATATCCGCGGTCTTGCCAATAAGTCGCATAAAAATGCAGTTGATAACTCAAACCAGCAAAACAGACGATTGCATTCAGGTAGCGAATCAGCATGGCATAAATCGGAGGCAGTTCGACCATGGCTGCCTGATCATATAAGTGATAGTCCAATAGTAGGTAAAGCACGACAGAGACTTCGACCAGCAAAATGCGCCGGGATTGTGGTTTGACGTCATAAAGAAACGTAATAGGGATGAGTAGCAATAAATACAAATGAAATCCGCTTTGCCAACCCAAAACCTCACTAGATATTAATGCATGCCCAAAGAGATCGATCCAAATTAATGCCGCAATGGTTTTAAAGGCAGATGAACGACTAAGCCGGATGGCTAGTATATAAAGAACGACACTGGCTATATGAGCCATAATCAGCATTGGAATATTGAGTGCAACAAAAAGCATAAGAAAGAGCGTATGAACAGATAAGGCTAAAATCAGAGCCTGACGCACAAAGAGTTGAAAGCGGGAAGATTCCATTGTCAGTTGTTTCATAAATCCATACCCCATGAAAAACAACATGAATGTACCAATAAGAATGGCACAAAATCTTTAAATCAACCTATGACTTACCCGTAATCCGGAGAATTAATGATATTCAATTGATGATTACTTTCTCTATTGAACGGTTAAAAGGCAATTTTGGAGTCTTTTATGTACATGATGATTAAAAAAAGTGCAGTCAGAAACAATCTTTAAAAAAGCGCTTGATCAAAAAAGATCACTCCCTATAATGCGGCCCCACTGAGACGGCAGACGCCAACACAGAGCGAGTTAAGC
>ERZ724518.1407-NODE-1407-length-10840-cov-4.161984_pt1 | contig 10840 bp, 7 predicted proteins | sample MGYA00376051_ERZ724518 | MGnify/ENA primary metagenome ERZ724518 (study PRJEB28724, sample SAMN07190885) | wastewater metagenome | isolation source: influent of sewage treatment plant in Hong Hong | place: Hong Kong | collected 2016-03-17 ... | reverse complement strand
TTACATCACCTACATCGTGTACAAACAATTGAATTCGGCCTTCAAAAATGCCATCATTGGACTCGATATTCAATTTGTGAATATTTACGTTCAACTGTTGGGATATAATTCCTGTTACTTGGTTAAGCACTCCAATTCCATCGATTCCTTTCATGTATACATTTACCGGGAAGTTAAGTGCTTTACCTGTTTCCCATTGTACGGCCAATAATCTGTTACCAAAGCTGGTTTTCAGTTGCGTAGCTATCGGGCATTGGCGCTTATGGATAATAATTCGATTGTTGTCGTCAATATATCCTAAGACATCATCTCCGGGAATTGGTTTACAGCAGTCTGCAATGATGTAGTGCTTCTGAATTTCTTCAGGCGTAAGCTTGACAATTTTCTTCTTGTCGATGTTCAAAGCGGGTCTTTCTTTGGAAGATGCATTATCCTGAGATTTGGGTTTGCTTCCTCCTCCAAATGCAAATGCAATGTATTTTTTCCAGTTTGTGGGAGTGGATTTTTCTTTTAACTCATTCTTTTCCAAATCTCCTAAAATGAAAACTTTTTGCCCGATCTGGTACATCAAGTCTTCAGGAGTTTTTAATTTATGAAGGGTACAGAGCTTCTGGATGTTCGTTTCGGTAGCTTCAATGCCTTCTTTCTTAAGGAATTCATGCAGCATGTCTTCTCCGGCCTGCTGGACTTCCTTTCGTTCTCTTTTGAGGATGGATAATATTTTAGCCTTGGCTTTTGCTGTCGTGGCAAAATTAATCCATGAAGGTTGTACTTTCTGTGATTTTGAAGTCAGAATTTCTACCTGATCTCCACTTTGCAGTTTATGGCTCAGTGGTACCAGTTTATGGTTTACTTTAGCTCCAATACAATGGCTTCCTAAGAATGTATGAATGGAGAAAGCAAAATCAAGTGCGGTTGCATTCTGAGGCATCGTTTTAATTTCACCCTTAGGAGTAAATACAAATATCTCAGATGCGAAAAGATTAAGCTTGATTGTATCCAGAAAGTCAAGGGCATCGGGCTGCGGATCATCCAAAATTTCTTTGATGGTTTTCAGCCATTTGCTAAGCTCTCCTTCGTCTTCACTTCCTCCTCCTTCTTTGTATTTCCAGTGTGCAGCAAAACCTTGTTCTGCTACATCATTCATTCGCTCACTTCTGATCTGAACTTCAATCCACTGTCCTTTGTTGCTCATCAATGTCACATGAAGAGCCTGATATCCATTGGCTTTTGGATGGCTGACCCAATCGCGCAAACGGTCAGGATGAGGCTTATATATCCGGGAGATAGCTACATAAATGTTGAAGCAGTCATTCAGTTCTTCCTCTTCATTCTTAGGAGTGAAAATGATGCGTACGGCAAGTATGTCATAGATTTCTTCAAACGTGATATGTTTGTTTTGCATCTTGTTCCAAATGGAGTAGGGAGACTTGATACGTGCCAGAATACGATAAGGGAGTCCCATTTTATCCAATTGTTCGCGAATGGGAGCTGTGAATTCTTCAAATAGGTTGGTTCTTTCAGCTTGAGTAGCCTTTAGCTTTTCTTCGATTTGCTGGTAAGCTTCTGGGTGTTCGTATTTAAAACTTAAATCTTCCAATTCTGTCTTGATACGATTCAGACCCAGTCGGTTGGCGAGAGGAGCGTAGATATAGAGTGTTTCCCCGGCAATTTTATATTGTTTGCTTGGAAGCATGGAGCCTAAGGTACGCATATTATGCAACCGGTCGGCAATTTTTATAAGAATGACACGGATATCATCATTCATTGTGAGAAGCAGCTTCTTAAAGTTCTCAGCTTGTGCAGAAGCTCTGTCTCCGAAGATTCCTCCTGAGATTTTGGTTAATCCATCTACAATTTGAGCAATCTTAGGTCCAAACAAGTTTTCGATATCCTCTACGGTATAGTCAGTATCTTCTACTACATCGTGGAGTAGAGCAGAACAAATAGAGGTAGATCCTAAGCCGATTTCTACGCAGGCGATGCGTGCTACAGCGATAGGATGTAGAATATAAGGCTCGCCCGAACGTCGGCGCACTCCTTTGTGTGCCTGTCGGGCGAAATTAAATGCTTTTGTAATTATTTCGACTTTTTTCCGATGTTTACTTTTCAGGTATTGGTCCAATAGCTCCTGAAATGCTTCATCAATCATTTTTTCATCTGTCTGTTCCTGCGTAAGTTTCTCCTCGGTCATAATTCTCTCCCTTTTCTTTGAATCAATAATGCAAAAATAGAGAAAAATACGAATCAAACAAGCAAATGAGGGGTTTTCTTACCGGATGCGTAGAGATTTGCCAGCCCGGATGTTACTTCCTTTGATTCCGTTCAGTCTTCGTAATTGGCTTACGCTAACTCCGTACTTAGCGGCAATGCCTCCTAATGTCTCTCCGTTACGGATGCGGTGGTATACAGCTTTTCCGCTATTTTTCCCTTTAGTAGTGGTATTGCTGACAGTTACGGTGCTGCGACGGGTTTGAAAAACTTCTGGTTTATAATTATAGATACTATCCTCGTGGTCAATGAAGTAACTCATTATTTGAGTAGGCAATCGTAGTGCGTATGGCTTTTCGTTTCCAGGGATAATATCTTTTTTAAATTCTGGATTAAGTGCGCGAAGCTGGTCTATGTCTACCTTGCATACTTCTGCCACCTGATTTAGGTTCAGTGAACGGTTGATGTGAACAGTATCGGTACTTTCTGGCATGTTCATTTCCATAGGACTGATATAGTGTTCACAGTAATAAGTCATAATGTAATTAGCAGCTACGAAAGCAGGTACGTAACCTCGGGTTTCTTTCGGTAAGAAGTTGTAGATTTTCCAGAAATCCTTTTCGCCTCCAGCCCGGCGGATAGCCTTGTTGATAGTACCAGGTCCACAGTTATAGGCTGCCAGAACGAGATTCCAGTCCTGATATATATCATATAAATCTTTCAGGTAACGTGCTGCAGCGCGAGTAGATTTGACCGGATCTCTGCGTTCGTCCACAAGTGAGTTGACCTTAAGCCCATATACTTGTCCCGTGCGAAGCATGAACTGCCATAACCCTACTGCGCCCTGTGACGAAGTGGCTGTCGGGTTTAATGCCGATTCAATGACGGGAAGGTATTTTAATTCTAACGGAAGATCGTATAAATCCAGTGCCTCTTCAAAAATAGGCATGTATAGATTATTGGCGCTCAGCATAAATGATACCTTTTGACGGAGACGGGTAGAGTACATGTCTATAAACTTCCGTATGATGTCATTATAAGGCATTTCTATAATAGCCGGAATACGCTGCAAGCGGTCCATGTAGATAGAATCGCTGACTTCCGGATTTTGGGTAGTCATCGTACAGTTTTCTGCAGGATTGATGTAATGCTTGGAAATCCAGTCCAAGTACAGACTATCTGTAGTGGTAATCATTCCTTCCGGTAAATCTATTACATCTTCCTGCCCATTGGTTTGTATGGTAATCGTTTTTTCTGTCTGTTGGGCAAAAAGAGAAGAAGCGTTACAGATTGCAGCAGTAAGTAAACTAAAAATTATTCTTTTCATCTTTTAAAATTTAATACAGCATTGCAAACCAACTCCTTGCGGACGGTTGCGGAATGCATCGTTGAACACGGTAGGTTCCCATTTCATGCTGAGGTCTTTGCTGATATCAAAATCAGACAGCTCAGCATCTACATAGGCATCAATCACTGATAGCAGATATACACCAATGAATGCAAATATACTTAAATCGCGTTGACGTCGATAAAGGTCTTTTCGTTTTCGGAAGATTTCCTGCCAATACTCCAAACGGTCATTGACATTTGTTCCGGGAGGAAGGAAATCCATATAGCTGTTGTTATTGGGATTATCGCTCATAATGTCTTGGTAGGCTTGAGAATAATCCTTATACATCTGTCCGTTCCATGTCAAGGCGTATGCACATCCTACGAAACCTCCATAAATGATAGGTAGTTTCCAGTACTTCCGGTTGTAAATCTGTCCGGCTCCAGGGATAACGAGTCCTAACCATACTGTACGGTTAGAATTGGGTATCCAGCGTTTTTTCTCCTGAGTGGGAGGCAGAGTATTTTGAATGGAGTCGTTTTGTCTTGCCAAGGCTGCAGTATCTACGGGGGCTTCCAGTGCCTCTAATGCGAGTTTTCGCTGCAGGTTGGTTGTATCAGCCAAAGCCAGGCTGTCTGCCCGATTCTGTGAGCGGATAGAATCAGTTGTCAGTATGCCCTCCCTGCGTTTTTGGGCTCGCTGTGCATTTACCTCCATATTCCCCCAGGGGATACAGAATAGCAGGATAAGCGACAGAATATATGTAAAAGTATGTGCTCTCAAATTATTTTTGTTTATTCCGTTTTTTTCAAAGAATCCAGAATCTCCATAATTCTTTCCAAATCTGCATCGCTGTTGAAAGGAATGCTGATTTTTCCTTTCCCTTTATTGGTACAGGAAAGCTGTACTTTTGTTCCAAAGAAAGTACATAGATGATTTTGAAGCATAGAGTATTCTTCAGATAATTGTGTGCCTTTGGCAGAGATTGTTTTTCCTCCACTTTTTATACTTTCACCGTTAGCCAGTGCTTTTACAATTTCTTCCACTTTACGCACGGAGTACCCTTGAGCGACTGTCTCATTAAAGATACGTATCTGATTTTTAGGATCTTCCAGAGTTAATAACGCACGTGCATGTCCCATATCTATTTCCTTGTTCTTCAAGGCTACTTGGATGGGGGCTGGCAATTTTAGCAGACGTAAATAGTTTGCTATGGTTGTTCGTTTTTTGCCAATGCGTTCGCTCAGGCGTTCTTGTGTCAGTTCATATTGTTCAATTAAATGCTGGTAGGCCAGTGCGATTTCCAGAGAATTCAGGTCTTCGCGTTGAATGTTTTCAATCAAGGCCATTTCCATCACATTCTCGTCGTCTGCAGTACGAATGTATGCTGGAATTGTTTTTAGACCAGCAAGTATGGATGCCCTATATCGTCTTTCACCTGCAATAATTTGATAAGAATCTTCGTTTAGTTTACGTAAGGTGATAGGCTGGATGATACCTATTTCTGCAATGGAATCAGCCAGTTCTTGTAAGGCGATAGGATCAAATTCACGACGAGGCTGGTTGGGGTTTACAGATATTTTGTCCAGTTCTATTTCGTTGATGGATGATGATCCGGAAGTTTTTACTTCTTCGTTGGATATCAGAGCATCAAGTCCTCGTCCTAATGCAAATTTTTTTTGTACTGCCATATACTTATTTGCTATTTCTTGTTATAATTTCATTGGCTAAAGCCAAATGGTTTTTAGCTCCGGTTGATTCTGCATCATAAAGAATAGCAGGAATACCGTGGCTGGGTGCTTCACTTAGTTTGACATTACGCTGAATAATGGTCTTGAAAACCAGTTCCTGGAAGTGTCTTTTCACTTCGTCGTATATCTGGTTGGCCAGACGCAAGCGCGAGTCGAACATTGTCAGCAGGAATCCTTCAATTTCTAATGAAGGATTTAGTTTTGTCTTGATAATCTTAATCGTGTTTAAAAGCTTGCTGATACCTTCCAGCGCAAAATACTCACATTGTACTGGAATAATTACAGAGTCGGCAGCTGTTAAGGCATTGATGGTAATTAAACCCAAAGATGGAGAACAGTCTATCAAAATGTAATCGTATTCGCTTTTCATCGGCTCTAACGCGCGTCGCATGATTTTCTCACGGTTCTCCAAATTCAGCATTTCGATTTCAGCACCCACCAGGTCAATGTGAGAAGGTATGATGTCTAATCCGTCAATATCGGTTGTATAAATCGCTTCCCGTATGTCAGCCTGATTGATCAGACATTCATAGATTGAACAGTCAATGTCTTTCAAATCTACACCAAGGCCGGATGAGGCATTTGCCTGAGGGTCAGCGTCAATCACTAGTACTTTCTTCTCGAGAGTAGCTAAAGATGCAGCCAAATTTATAGTGGTAGTAGTTTTGCCTACACCTCCTTTTTGGTTGGCTAAAGCAATAATTTTTCCCATATTAATCAGTTTATTCTGATTGCGAAGTAACTAATAAATGACGATAGTTTCAATTAAAATTCCATGACTTTTGGGAAAGTGTTGAAAACTCACCTCATCTGTTAATAACTTCACGCGGGCAAAGATATATATTTTTAGCTAATTGCATGATGTGGTTTGGTAAGATTAAGATTTGTTGTAACTTTACACTCATAAAAGTTTGGATAATAAAGATATGATGAAAGAGAAACCATTTCTGTTGTTGTCGAATGATGATGGATTTGCCGCAAAAGGCATTCAGGAACTGATAAAAGTATTAAGGCCAATGGCCGATTTGATGGTAGTAGCACCTTCTGGCCCACGTTCAGGAGCTTCCGGTTCCATTACTTCAGAGCATCCGCTTCGTTGTAAAAAGATAGAGTCTGCACCGGGATTTTCATTGTACAGTTGTACGGGTACTCCTGTGGACTGTGTGAAACTGGCTTTGCACGACTTGGTACCCCGTACACCTGATATGGTGATCGGAGGAATTAATCATGGAGATAACTCTTCTGTCAATGTGCACTATTCAGGTACAATGGGAGTTGTTATAGAGGGATGTCTGAAAAAAATACCTTCAGTCGGTTTTTCTCTTTGTAATCATGCGGAAGATGCAGATTTTACGCCCACTTTCCCTTATATACAACGTATCGTAGAAGAGGTCTTGCAGCATGGATTACCTGTAGGAACCTGTTTGAATGTAAATTTTCCTGATGTAAAGGATTTGAAAGGAGTGCGTATTTGTCGGCAAACAGACGGAGTCTGGACAAATGAGTTTGTAAAGTCTGTTCATCCAAGAGGTGGAAATTATTATTGGCTTACAGGTTCTTACCGGAACGATGAACCCGAGGCACAAGATACCGACCATTGGGCATTAGATCATGGATACGTAGCCATTACTCCTACTCAGATAGATGTAACGGCTTATACTTTGATGGAACAATTGAATCACTGGAACTGGCAGCTATGAAATATTATTTAATTGTAGGTGAAGCCTCGGGTGATTTGCATGCATCTAATTTAATGAAAGCACTGCAAGCAAAAGATTCTAAAGCTGAGTTTCGTTTTTTCGGAGGCGATTTGATGGCGACTGCAGGAGGTTCACTGGTCAAGCATTATAAGGATATGGCATACATGGGATTTATCCCGGTGTTGCTTCATTTGCGGACAATCTTTCGTAATATGGATTTGTGCAAGAAAGATATTGTTCAGTGGAATCCTGATGTCTTGATTTTGGTGGATTATCCGGGGTTTAACCTGAAAATAGCTGAATATATAAAAGCGCATACGAATATTCCTATTTTTTATTATATCTCTCCTAAAATCTGGGCTTGGAAGGAGTACCGCATCAAGAATATTAAACGAGATGTGGATGAGCTGTTTTCTATACTACCTTTTGAAGTGGATTTTTTCAAGAAGTATAATTATCCCATTCATTATGTCGGAAATCCATGTGTGGATGCTGTACATTGTTTTAAGCAGGGATATGCCGAGAGTTTTGAGGAATTTACTCTTCGTAACGGGTTGGATAAAAAGCCAATTATTGCGTTGTTGGCTGGTAGTCGTAAGCAGGAAATTAAGGATAATTTGCAGCGGATGATACAAGCATCCCGCAACTATACAGAATATCAGTTTGTTATTGCGGGAGCTCCTGGAATATCTCCTGAATTTTATCAGGCTTATATGGGGGATGATACCAAAATTATATTTGGTCAGACATATAGCTTGCTGAGTCATGCTACAGCTGCTTTGGTTACCAGTGGTACGGCTACACTCGAAACCGCCTTGTTCCGGGTGCCTCAGGTAGTGTGTTATTATACTGCTGCTGGAAAGCTGGTTTCATTCTTACGCCGGCATATTTTAAAAGTAAAATATATTTCTTTGGTCAACCTGATTGCAGGTCGTGAAGTGGTGGCTGAACTGGTTGCTGATGGTATGACCGCAGAAAATGTGAAACAACAACTAGAAGCAATTCTACCCGGGCAAATGACTCGTGAACAAATGTTGCAGAATTATGATGCGCTGATTAAAATTCTTGGACAGGAAGGAGCTTCTGAACGGGCAGCCGGAAAAATCGTTGAACTTTTATCTCAAAAATACAACAGGTCCTTACAGTAAGACTGAAGGACCTGTTATAAATTTTCTGCTTATATTATTCAATAAAAGAAATGATATACAGATAAACAACCGCTGCCGGAACCGCCATCAGAGTGCTGTCAAAGCGATCTAACATGCCTCCATGACCAGGTAATATATTGCCTGAGTCTTTTATTCCAATAGTGCGTTTAAGCAGCGATTCTGTCAAATCGCCTAATGTACCGAATATTACAACGGTCAGGGCTAGTCCTATCCAGATACTAATCGGCATGAATGGGAAGTAATGTGCCATCACAATGGCAGCTATAATGCTGAAAACTCCGCCGCCAATGGAACCTTCCCATGATTTTTTAGGAGAAATTCGTTCAAACAAGCGATGTTTCCCGAATAGCATACCTGTACAATATGCTCCCGTATCATTAATCCATGTGAAAATAAATATTGACAACGGCAGTATTGGGTTGTACTGTACCTGGTAATTTGACAATTCTCCTTCATTTCCAATAGAATGATAGGCCAGTACGTTTAACATCGCAAACGAAAGTGCGATGTAGATTTGGCTCATCATGGCATACGCCCAGTTGTTCAGTGGATTCTTTTTCTTTAAATATAGCTCGCTGACAAGCAGGTATATGATAAGAAATAAGTAAGGAATCAGTATTTCTGTTTGTCCAGGCATGACTCCTAAATAGGCAAAACCAAAGAACAGAAATACGCCGGCCAACATACATATAGGTTTGTTTATCTCTACATCCGGCTGTTTGCTGATGATAACCCCGAATTCATGAATGGTCAGGGCTGTAATCAGAGCAAACAATAGGGTGAAAGAGATAGGACCTCCAAGAATACAACCAATGAGTACTCCTACGAAGATTATTCCCGTAATTGCTCGTTGAATAAAGTTATTTTTCACGTTAGTTGGTTTTTATTCGGTTATGCTTCTCCTTTTTCCTGGTTTTCTTCCTGTGAAGGTATGTTATTTTCAGAGGAAGAATTATTTTCATTATCCGTATTTTCCTGCTTGTTTTCCAGCTGTTTGGTTTCCGGTAGCTGCTCATTGGCTGCCATAATTTCTTCCGAACGGGAAGTCCATGGACGTTTACCGAAAATCTTTTCAACATCTTCAGCAAAGATTACTTCTTGGTCAATTAACAGCTGTGCCAGTTGGTTGTGGCCTTCACTGTGTTCTTGCAGCAAGGCCTTTGCACGCATGTACTGCTCATTAATCATGTGCTGTACTTCCTGGTCTATAAGCTCAGCTGTATGCTCACTGTAAGGTTTCGTAAAGCTGTAATCTTCATTGCTGTTATAATAGCAGAGATTAGGAAGCTTGTCACTCATTCCTGCGTATGCAATCATGCCATAAGCCTGTTTGGTGACTCTTTCCAAGTCATTCATTGCTCCGGTGGAGATGTGTCCGATGAAAATTTCTTCAGCAGCACGTCCACCTAATGTGGCACACATTTCATCCAGCATTTGTTCCTTAGTAGTGATCTGTCGTTCTTCAGGCAGATACCATGCTGCTCCTAACGCACGTCCTCTTGGGACAATGGTTACTTTAATCAGCGGGTTGGCATGTTCCAGGAACCATGAGATGGTGGCGTGACCTGCTTCGTGAAGTGCAATGGCACGTTTTTCGGCGGCAGTCATGACTTTTGTTTTCTTTTCCAGACCACCTACGATACGGTCGATTGCAGCTAAGAAATCATCTTTATCTACACTCTTCTTTTGATGACGTGCTGCAATAAGAGCAGCTTCATTACATACATTGGCAATGTCCGCACCGCTGAAACCAGGGGTTTGTCGTGCTAATAAATCTACGTCTACACTGCTGTCCAGCTTCAGAGGTTTAAGATGAACTCCAAACACTTCCTTTCGTTCATTCAGGTCAGGAAGGTCTACATATATTTGTCGGTCAAAACGTCCTGCACGCAGTAAGGCTTTGTCCAAAATATCTACACGGTTGGTTGCCGCTAAGATAATGACTCCACTGTTTGAACCAAATCCGTCCATCTCTGTCAGAAGCTGGTTCAATGTATTTTCACGTTCGTCATTTCCTCCCATGCTTGGGTTTTTGCCACGGGCACGGCCTACGGCATCAATTTCATCAATGAAGATGATACAAGGCGACTTTTCTTTTGCCTGACGGAACAAATCACGTACGCGAGAAGCACCGACACCGACAAACATTTCTACAAAGTCTGAACCGGAAATAGAGAAGAAAGGTACATCGGCTTCACCTGCCACAGCTTTGGCTAACAATGTTTTACCTGTTCCCGGAGGGCCTACAAGCAGAGCACCTTTAGGAATCTTTCCACCCAGTTCCGTATATTTTTGCGGCTGTTTCAAGAAATCTACAATTTCCTGTACTTCCTGTTTGGCAGCAGCTTGTCCGGCTACATCCTTAAACGTAATGCGGTTAGTTCCTTTTTCAAAAAGCTGTGCTTTGCTTCTTCCCACATTAAATACGTTTGAGCCTCCTCCGGCGCCTCCTCCGCCACCCATGCGGCGCATGGCAAACATCCAGATACCGATAAGGAAGACAAACGGCAGAACGTTCCACAGGATTATACTAAAATAGTCACTTTTCTTTTCGTATTGGATAGAACCGGTAAAGTTACCTTCTTTCGTCTGCTCATCCAGAAACTTGTCCAAAGCTTCCATGGAGCCAATTTGTACATTGATAGAAGGACTTCTTCCGACTTTGTTGGCATCTTTCTT
>ERZ724518.1406-NODE-1406-length-10851-cov-13.154316_pt1 | contig 10851 bp, 10 predicted proteins | sample MGYA00376051_ERZ724518 | MGnify/ENA primary metagenome ERZ724518 (study PRJEB28724, sample SAMN07190885) | wastewater metagenome | isolation source: influent of sewage treatment plant in Hong Hong | place: Hong Kong | collected 2016-03-17 ... | reverse complement strand
ACGACACAGCGCCTAGCCAGAACCGCTTCGCTGAGTTTTGTTAGCCGCTCTTAGCTGGGCTCAGCCGCCTCACGCATCGGTAAACACCGTGAGCACACCGGTGTAGCCATACAGCTGCTGGTGCGCGATTTCGCCGCCTGCAAAAAAACCTACCAGGGGCACATCGCCCAGGGCGTGCCGCACGATTTGCAGCTCAGCGCTCGGCCCACCAAAGTGCGGCCCACCCCGCCCCGAGCAGCTCACGTAAATAGCGCCCCGAATGGTGCGGCCCTGCGCAGCACCAGCAGGGCTGGTCATGGCACCTGTGCCGGGCGCCGGGGCTGCGGCGCCTTGCGCCTGGGCACTGCGTTCTGCGGCTGGCGCGGGCTCCATGTCCTGGGGCGAGAGCTCTTCCCGAATTTCGGCGCAGATGCGCATCAGGTCGGCCCGCGCAGCAGTCACGTTGCGCTGGCAAAAAGCCAGGTGCATACCGGGCTGCACATGCTCAGCCAGCGCCACGCCGCGCCGCGCACCATCCAGGCCAATGATGTGCCGCACCCGCGTGTCGGTACCAAAGTGGCCCGTGCGCTGGCGCCCCAGGGGCTGCGCGCCGGCATCCACCAGCCCGGCCAAGGTGGCGCGCACGCGGCGCAAGGCGGGTTGGGGGTCGCCGTCCAGCGTCACCTGCAGGGTATCGAGCAGCACATCCAGGGCGGGTTCATGGTCCAGCTCCAGCACCACGTTGTCATTGGCTGCCGTGATGGTGTGCAGCGGGCCCACCGGCTGGCAGCCCTGCGTGACGCGCGACAGCAGCGGCACCTGCGGCCCAAAGGCCACGCCCGACAAGCCGCCGTCGAACACCCCACTGGCTGCGCCCTGCCCGGCCATGTTGCCGTTGCCGCCCACGGCAAACTGCACGTTGGCGGTGCGGCTGGCACTGAGGCCACCAAACAGGTAGCCGGTTTCGGTGCGGTCGGCCATTTCCTGCAGCAACTCTGCCAGGTCGGGCGTGTGCCCATCAGCGTGGACCAAGGCGGTCTGGGCGACAAAGCCGCTGGCGGGATGGCGCGGCAGCGGTGCCACGCCCGAGAACACGCGGTATTGGTCAGCGGGAACGTCCAGCAGCATCACCGACAGGGCTGGCTCATCAAAATACTCGGCGTTGTTGGCAGACACGCCCACCCCCACGGTGCCGCTCCAGTCGGTCACCTCGGGCAGTTCGCTGGCCAGATAGTCGAGCAGTTCGCGCGCGTCACTGGCGTAGTGGTCGGTGATGTAAAGCAAGCCCAGCGTGGGCGCCGCGGCATAGGCGGGCAGCGCCATTTGAGCGCGCAGCTGCGCCAGAACCAGCGCCGCCGCCATGCGCCACTGGGGATGGGTGGCATGGCCAGTAGGAAAAAGAGTCATAGTCCACCCACTTTAGCGCGCCGGGGCAAAGCTGGCAGGCCCCGGCCCGCTTGACCACGCAGAAATCCGGCCATCGCGCCACCTGCGGTGGGTGTGCCTACTCCCCCCTCACCGCTGGCGCGATGACTTGGCGGGAGCCTTTTTGGCAGGCGCCTTCTTGGCTGCAGTTTTGCGGGCGGCGGGCGCTTTGGCGGAAGCACGGCCTGACTTGCCCGCCGGTGCAGGCGCCGCGCGCTTGCTGCCAGCAGATTTGGCGGGGGCGGTTTTGGGTGCCGCAGCGGAGCGAGACGGCGCCTTGCGTGGGGCCGCGGCAGGTTTGGCGGCCTGCGCGGCGCGGGCCACTTCCTGCAGGCTTTGCACACCCTGGGCCGCCAGGTGGCTGGCCATGTCGGTGGCCTTCTTCAACGCATCTTTGGCCAGGTGCTGCGTGGCGCCCAGGGGGTTGCCGTGGTGGTTGGCGTCTTTCAATGCGTTGGCGGCAATCTCCTGGAACTGGGTGGTCAGCGCGCCCCACCAGTGCAGTGGGTCCACCACGCCAGGGCTGCGAGGGGCTTCCGCCTTGGGGGCATCGGCAGCGGCCTCGGGTGCCGGGGCGGGGCTGGGTGCAGGAGCTGGCGCAGGGGCTGGAGCCGGTGCCGGAGGAGTCGGCGCGGGGGCAGCCGCCTGCGGTGCGGCAGGCCGTGCGGCACTGCTGAAGGCATCGGCCGCTTTTTGCATGCCCTGCATCACCGCGTCACTGCCCTGGAACTTGAAGGCATTGGCCACGTCGCCCATGCTCACGTTCATGCCCTTGAGGGTGGCCAAGGTCATCTTTTGCACTTCCAGGGCCTGGATGGTGGCGGCCAGTGCGCGGGAGTTTTGCTCCAGCCAGAACTGCACGGCCTTGAGTTCATCAATGCGCTTTTCCAGCTCTTCCACACTGAGGGTGGGCGCCACCCAGTGCGAGAGTTGCGGCATTTGCGGAATGCCACTGGCAGCCCCCTTGGCCAGGCTTTGCAGAAAATCAAAGCCGGGGACGAATTTGCCAAAACTGAAGTGGGATGTGTCGCTCATGGCCGCCTTGCAGGAAAAGAAGGAAGTGGGAGTCCCGCCAGGGAGCCCTTCAGCGCCGCACGCATGTCGGCCCGAATGCCCCTGAGCAGGTCGCAAGGCAGCTTACTCCAACCCGTGGCCGCTGGCGATGGGGGTGCCCCGCAGCGCGCCGCCACAGCGGCGGTGCGGGGTTGCATCACCCGAGGCCCCAGGGTGACTTCAGTGCTTGGCAGCGCCGTGGCCATGCCCGTGGCCCGCAGCACCGGCTGCGGGCATGGCAGGCGTGCCAGGGGCCGAAGTGGCCACGGGCAGGGTCAGCTCCTGGGTGCTTTCCACGCCCTTGGCGTCCTTGAAGGTCAGCTTCACGGGCACGGTGGTGTCCTTGGCCAGTGGGGCCTTCAGGTCCAGCAGCATGATGTGGTAGCCACCGGGCTTGAGTTCCACCGTCTTGCCGGCGGGCAGATCGAGGAAGGGCATGGCGCGCATCTTCATCACGTCGCCTTCCATCTTCATCTCGTGCACTTCCGTCACGCCAGCGGCGGGCGACGAGGCACCGACCAGTTTCGCGCCTTCAGGCGCAGTGATCTTCATGAACGCGCCAGTGCCCTTTTGGCCCTGCACGGTGGCGCGCGCCCAGGCGCCTTCCACCTTCACGTTGGCGGTTTGCGCCCAGACGCCACCACTCAGGGCGCAGGTCAGGGCAAAGGCAGCAGTCAGGTGGCGGGCCAGGGGGTTACGAATCAAAGACATGGAATCACTCCTAAAAAACAAGCAGACAAAAGCAGGATGGAGAACTGCGGGCCAGACTTGCCGCCTAGGCTTTGGTCTGTGCCCAACACGCAGGACGAGGAACAGGGGGTGGAGCGCTGGAGCAGCAAAGACAGCGCAGATGCCGGTAACGCCGGGGGCGCGAACCAGCGGGGCCAACCCAGCGCCATGCATCTGCAGCCAAAGCAGACAGCGCCTTTGCTATTGAGCCAAATAGGCCTCTAGCGCTTTATAGGCAAGCGCCAGCAGCTATTAAATCAATAGCAAATCAAGAAATGACCGGAGGGCCGCGTGGCGGCAGCGGCGCCGCCGTGCGGGCCGCAATGTGCGCAGCGGGGATGGGAAGCAGGGCGTGCGCCAGTGGATGCACCTCTGGCAGCCGGGTCTGCGATATCGGCGGCGGTGCGCCTACGTGTACGCACAACGGGCAGTCCAGCGTGTGGCTGGGCATGTCTTGCGCGCCATCATCTGTCTTGACCACCAGCTTGACGGCCCCCGAGCCCAGGCAGATCAACTCCACCGGCTTGGGGTGGACCAAGGGCGACGCCACGGCAACCCCTATCGACAACACAAACCACGCCAGCACGAGGCGGGCGAGCCATCGAAGGCTGCGAAGGGTTTGCAGGGGCACGGGTGGCATGTCGCGGAATTGTAGGCGCCCCCTGCGCAGGGCGGGATAGACCTTTTCGCTTCATGACCCAGGTCAACTCCGCGACGCCCGCTTTGCGCACGGGCTTCTAGGATGTGGAAACACTCGCGCCCCATTTTTTTACAACCTTCAGGAGACCACCCCATGCTGACGCTCTGCGGCTTTTCTGCCAGCAATTACTACAACAAGGTCAAGCTTGCGCTGCTTGAAAAAGGCGTGCCCTTTCAGGAACAGCTTGCCTGGGTAGGCCAGACCGATCTGACAGCTTCACCCTTGGGCAAGGTGCCCTATCTGCTCACCCCGGAGGGCCCGCTGTGCGAATCCGCAGTGATTGCTGACTACATCGAGGCCGCTTACCCCACTCCGGCCCTCGTCCCCGCCCAGGCGTTCGCGGCCGCCAAAGTGCGCGAACTGATCACCTTCATGGAGTTGCACCTGGAACTGGTCGCCCGCAACCTCTACCCCCAAGCTTTTTTTGGCGGCACGGTGAGTGAAGCCGCACGGGAGAAAGTGGGGATTCAATTGGAGAAGAACATCGCGGCCTTTGCCAAGCTGGCGTCTTTTGCCCCCTACGTGGCGGGCGACAGCTTCAGCATGGCCGACTGCGCCGCCATCGTGCACCTGCCCCTGGTCAGCTCAGCCACCAAGGCCATCTATGGCCGGGACTACCTGGCAGAGCTGCCCGTGCGCGACTACCTGGCCCGCATGGCAGAGCGCCCGCACGTACAGCGCATCAATGCCGACCGCAAAACCAGCACGGCGGAGATGCTCGCGCGGCGCAAATAAGCCCTCGGCTCCCAAGTCAGTGACCATTCCAGGTCCGCTAGCGGCGGTCGCCGAGACGCGCCAGAAAATTGACTTGCGTCAACACGCCTATCACCCAGCAGGCGCACCATGAAGGTGTTCAATCACTTTCCAGGAGTTGACCGCATGGACAAGACCCAGGTCGCATCGTTACGCCAGCAGCTGCTGGATCACAAAGCCGGCATCCTCGCCCAGATTGCGCAACAGCGCGGCGGCAACGTGGGCCGGGTCGAGGCTGCGGCCGAGCATTTCGGCCACGCGGAGGATTCCCGCGCCCAGGTGGCCAGCGAACGCTCACTCGAATTTGCAATAGAAGAGCACGAGTCGGCACAGCTCAACGCCATCGCATCGGCGCTGGAACGCATGGATGCCGGCACCTACGGCGAGTGCACAGACTGCGGCCAGGACATTGCGCCGGCCCGCTTGCAGGCAACTCCCGAGGTTGCACGCTGCCTGCCCTGCCAAGAGGCCGCAGAACGCCACGCCCGGCCCGCCAAATAACCCACGGTTCCAAGAACTGCCCCGCGCGGGCAGATGTTTTTCACTTCAAGAAAGTTGACCCATGAGCACTTTTCACGCCGTTGTCTGGATGGACCATTCCGAAGCCCACGTGGTGATGTTTGACCGCGAACACATGGAAGCCCAGCGCGTCAAATCGCGCAGCCACCACAAGCACCAGGGCAAGAACGACGACACCAGCGCGTTCTTTGCAGACACCGCCAAAGCACTGCAAGGCACCCATGAAGTCCTGCTGTGCGGCCCCGGCCTGGCTCGCAACCAGTTCCGCGACTGGTGCAGCAAGCACAACGCAGCGGTCTCCGCCGCTGTGGTGGATTCCGTGGCGGCCGACCACCCTACCGATGCGCAGTTGGTGGCGATGGCTCGTCAGTACTTCAAGAAGTTCGACAACATGGCGGCGGATCCGTCCTTGAGCTGATGCACATGCACAGCCAGCGCTGAATCAGCGTTGGCTGTGCATTGCGGTCTGCAGGTCAGATGCGGCTCACCGCAGGGGATCAATCCCCCGCAAACTTCCAAAGACGAAAACTCAGCGCCGGGGGGCCAGCGGCATCGAGCCCAATGCAAATACCGAATTGGGAATTTGCAGGCGTGACATCAATGGGCGCTTCACAGGCACCACCCCCAGCGCCTTGCGCGGTGCAGCAGCCGACTGCTCGGGCGCCGCAACCACACCCTGGGCTTGCGCCTGCGTCATGAGGTCGCGCAGCGAAACGGACTTCAAATAGTCCAGCACACGGGCATTGAACGACACCCACAGCTCGCCCGTCATGGCCTTGAGCTGAGCCACCTGGGGCGGCGTGAGGGGCTGGTAGTCATCCACCTCCATGTTCTCCACCGCCAGGATGATTTCCGCCACAGCGATTTGCTCGGGCTTGCGGGCCAGCGTGTAGCCGCCTCCTGGCCCACGCGTGCTCTCCACCAGCCCTGCGCGACGCAGTGCGCTGAACAACTGTTCCAGGTAAGAAAGTGATGTGCCTTGGCGCTGGCTGATGGTCGTCAGCGACACCGGCTTCATCCTCTGATGCAGGGCCAGGTCCGTCATGGCCGATACAGCGACTTTTCCTCGGGTCGTAATACGCATGGCAACTCCTTCTGAACACGAATGTGCGATACCGCAGACAAGGCGTGTTGTCCTTGCCAGCCCTGTACTCTAAAGGAATCAATACTTCGCGTATATTCGTTTTATTCAACAAAATACTTCGTTTTTCGCAAATAATTTGCCACCATGAACTTCAAACATCTGCGCTACTTCTGGGCCGCAGCCAAGGCGGGCGGTGTAATGCGCGCCGGTGAGCAATTGCACACCACGCCCCAAACTTTGTCGGGACAGATCAACCAGCTGGAGGAATGGCTGGGCCATGAACTGTTTCGCAAACGCGGACGCGAGCTGGAATTGACGAACGAGGGCCGCATCGCCTTGGGGTACGCAGAGCAAATCTTTGCGCTGAGCGATGAGCTTGAAAAATCCATCCGACTACCCAGAGGACAGGCAAAACCGCTGGAATTCAAGGTGGGGGTGGCCGACTCGGTCGCCAAATCGGTGGCTTACCATTTGCTGGAGCCCGCGCTGGGGATGCACGAACAGGTGCACATGATATGCCACGAGGGCAAATTCCCCGAACTGCTGGCGCAACTCAGTATCCACCGGCTCGATCTGCTGCTGGCCGATGAACCAGCCTCCAAGAAAATCGGCGTGCGCGCGTTCAACCACGCCTTGGGCTCATCGAGCATGAGCTTTTTCTGCGCGCCGTCTCTCAAAAAAGAATTGCAGGGCGCCTTTCCCCAGTGCCTTCACGGGGCGCCCATGCTCATTCAAGGGCCTCAGTCGTCGGTGCGCCAGCAACTCGACCACTGGCTCAACAAACACCACCTGCAGCCTCGCATCGTGGGAGAGTTCGACGATAGCGCTCTGATGAACGCCTTCGGGCGGGAAGGCCGGGGTATCTTCACGTCACCCACCGTTCTGGAGCAAGAGACCCAAGCCCAGTTTGGGGTGGAAGTCATTGGTAGTTCAAACGAATTGGTGGAGGAGTTCTTCGCCATTTCAGTGGAGCGGCGCATCAGCCACCCCTGCGTGGTGGCCATCACGGAATCGGCACGCTCCGATCTGTTTGGTCAAGGCCCAACTGATTGATCTTGCACTACGCCTCGGCAACAGCGACCACAGGCAGAAGGATCGTGACAGCGGTGCCCATGGCAGGTTCACTGTTCACGCTGACCTTGCCGCCCATGATCTCGATGATTTCCTTGACGATGCTCATGCCCAGCCCCGTCCCCGGAATGTGACCTGAGGCATCGGCACGGTAAAAGCGCTCAAAGACCCGCTGCAACTGCTCTGGCGACATGCCCATGCCCTGGTCGCGAATGGTGATGGCCACGTACCGGCGATCGTCTTGAAGCTGGCACTCAATGACCACGTCCCCGCCATCAGGGGAGTATTTGTAAGCGTTCGACAGCACATTCAGGATGGCCTGTTGCAGCTTGCCACGGTCAGCTTTCACATACACCGGTACCTCGCAGTCAGACAGGACGGGCCGAGCACGCCCTGTCGGTGGGCTGTAGTCGTCAGCCACCAGGCGCACAATGTCCTGCAACGGCACTGTCTCCATCACAAAATCCTGGCCCTGCCGTGCCTCGATGCGTGCCAGGTCCAGCAGCTCATTGATGATGGTGGACATGCGAGTCGCCTGCCTGGCAATGGTTTCCAGCAGCTCTTGCCGCTTTTCGTCCGAAAACTTGCGCAGCAAAAGCAGTTCGGAGAAGCCGTAGATACTGGCCATCGGGGTGCGCAGCTCATGGGCTGCAGTGGTCAGAAACTCACTCTTCATGCGGTCGACTTCCGTCTCATGCGTGATATCGCGGATGTAGAGAACCTGCGAAACGAACGCCGATTCGGAGGACTTCAGACGCAGTTCAAGCACACGCCCACCTGGCCCCGCCATTTCCAGCAGCGGCCTCGGGCCTTCGGAGCCCGAACCGCCCCCTCGGCGGAGGCCCTCGAATCCTGAGAAGGACAGGGGCTCACGACATAGTGCCCGTAACACCTCCTCAAAAGCCTGCTCATCCAAGCCTTGAACCTTGCCACTGTCCAGCTTCGTCAGGTGCAGGAACGCCTGATTCACAGAAGCCACATGGCCTTGGCGGTCAAAAGACACCATGCCATCAGGGCTCAGAGCAAAAATGGTGTCCAACTGGGCGGTACGGTCGTTCAGCTCGCGAGTGCGCTGCTCGACCAACTGCTCCAGATTGATGCGGTAGCGACCCAACTCAGCCTCTACGGCTTTGCGCTCAGAAATGTCTCGCTGGCTGGTCAGGATGAAGGTGCGATCACCCCACCGCACCTTGCTGGTAGTGATTTCTGCTGCGTAGGTGGTGCCATCTTTGCGCCGGTGCACGGTCTCCAGCAATTCACCCTCATTGCGCGTCGTACGGATGTTGTCAGCAATCTCGGCAGCACTGAATTTGACATCCCAGGCTGACGCGTGCATGCCTCGCAACTCATCAGTTGAGTAGCCCAGCATCCGGGCTGCACTAGGGTTGGCCTCAAATACAGAGCCGTCTTCATTGAGAATGACCACGCCATCGCGCTCGTGCTCGAAGAGCGCCCGACGACGTGAGGCTTCATCGGCGATGGTTTTTTGAGCCACCTTCTGGCTGGCATCTTGCTGGGCAATCGTGTCCAACAACCCATTGAAGTGGCGAGCCAGCTTCTCCAACTCGTCCCGGCGGTGCCCACCAGCGACGCGAGCGCTGCGGTCGCCCTGCCGCACGCGCGACATGGCTTGACCAATCGCCTGAAGACGCCCGGTGATCTCCCTGCCAGCGGCCAAATAGGAGACAGACACCACCAGCATGGTTACAGCCAGTACGCCGCCAACGGCAATCAGCAGCAGCCGGATAGCCCTTTCGTAGGGGGCGTAGGGAAACGCCACCCCCACTGCGCCCAGGATCTCTCCCTCGTGAATGTCACGGATTGCATCGATGCCCATCATGTAGGTGGCATCACCGAACCTCGTTCGTCCCATCCACTGCTTCTCACCCTTCGCCAATTCCATAGCGGGCTCCACAGTCAGATGTCCACCTGTGAAGCGGCCGCCCTCACGTCGTTGTCTGCTCAGAGAAATGATGGTGTCATCCACCGTCAGCAAAACCAAGCCCTCCGTGTTGTCAGGCAGGGTACCAACCGGGTAGACAAGCTCTCGCATGTGCTCGATCAAGGGCGCATTGCGATTGAGCAAAATACCGCCTACCAACATGGCATTGGGACCGTCTACCGCCAAAGGAAAGTGCGCAGCCGCATGTATGGCCAGACCTCTGCGCTCTGCCGAATGGTTGCCACCCTCTGGCAATGACGCAATCGCCTGACTCTGCAGATTTTTACCCAGCAGTTCCAGCACACTGGGCTCGAATCGCTCGAAGGCAGAAGTGACGACGCCCTCCCGAGCCTGCTCAACCACATGGTCCGGAGGCAGCACCATGCCAGCAGAGTGGCCCGAGTTGCTTGCAACTATCCTGCCGTTTTCCTCAATGATCAGCAGGTAATCCAGATTATTGCTGTCAGCCACCTCAGCCAGCACACGCTGCACATTTTTAGGATCGCTGTTGCTGCTGAGGAGTGTGCGTATGCGCTCGCTACGTACCAGCTGACCCAGCTGCTGGCCGGTTTGTCGCCGCGTCTGCTCCAGATAGGTGCTGCTCGCGCCCAACTGCCCCCGCAGGTTGGCCAAGAGCATCTCTTCGGCCCGATCACCACCCAAAATACTCAGTGCTGCCATGACCAGTGGAAATGCCATCAGCAGCGGCATCATTCCCAAAGCTAGCAGCCTGAACCGCAGGGAGCGGTTCCACGCTCCGCGCCAGTCGAACCGGCGTGGGTGCCCCAGGCCAGTGATGTCCTCATTTTCTGGCACTAAGACCGACAGATCATCCAGTTTTTTCATGGGCAAACCGACACGTGCAAGCACGAAAGCGTTATCGTAGAAGTATTTTGTTACATATCGGGTTGCCCATGAAAAAAGTTTCCGCTTTCTTGATTGCGATTGCAGCGGTGCTGGCCGCCTGCTCTGAAAAACCTGTCGAACCTATCCGCATTGGTTTCATCGGGGGCCTTTCGGGGCCTAACTCGGATAACGGGCAATCCGGACTGAACGGATTGACTCTAGCAGTAGAGCAATTCAACAGGGCGGGAGGGGCCAACGGACGATTGGTCGAGATCATGGCCAAAGACGATGCGCAAAGCAAAGAAACCGCGCAGGCTTCCGCCAACCAACTGGTTACCGCCAAAGTAGAGGCTGTGGTGGGCCCGTTTACCAGCGGCATGGCGGCGGTGATCGTGCCGATTACCGGGCAAGCAGGCATTTTTCAAATCAGCCCAACGATCACCGCGATGGAGTTCCTGGGCAAGGATGACAACCTGTATCGCATCAACCGCACAACGCGCGACAACGCGGGGGACTATGCCAAGGTGATGCACAGCAGAGGCCAAAAGCGCATCGCAGTGGCCTACGACCTTCGTAACCGTTCCTTCACCCAATCATGGCTGGATGAATTCCGAACAGCTGCTGAAGGCCTGGGTGCCTCAGTCGCTGCCGAGATTTCCTACGAGTCAAGCAAGGACGCGGACTTTGAAGGCACAGTGACCAAGATGCTGCAAAGCAAACCCGACGGCCTACTTTTTATCTCTGGGGCTC
>ERZ724518.1404-NODE-1404-length-10859-cov-21.672436_pt1 | contig 10859 bp, 14 predicted proteins | sample MGYA00376051_ERZ724518 | MGnify/ENA primary metagenome ERZ724518 (study PRJEB28724, sample SAMN07190885) | wastewater metagenome | isolation source: influent of sewage treatment plant in Hong Hong | place: Hong Kong | collected 2016-03-17 ... | reverse complement strand
TAAATAAAAATGGTGGATTAATAAAAGCTTCTGAAGTACAAATAGCAAGTATAAATGCAAATATAATAAACCAAACATTTGCTCAAACAAATAAGATACTCGAATTAGGATTGAGTGATTCTTTAAATGGAATGACCCCGAAGTTAATGATAAAAGTAAAGTTGTCAATTCTTTGAAAGTTATATTTTTCTCTAAATAACTATATTTATGATTTTATCAAGTCTTATTTGTAAACCATAAGATAATATTAAAAATTCTTCTTTATTTTTTGTTTTAAAATCCACTATTATATCTTCTATGCTTTTTTCATTTTCGTTGTCCATGTATATAATAGTAGATTTTATTTTTTTTATGGCTAAAGTTTCTAATTGATCATACAATTTACAACTTATTGCTTTATAAACATCAGGCATTTAAACTTCTTTATTAACTATTTTTAAAATATCTAAGGGGTGATTTACTAAAAAATCAGCACCATTCTCATTTAATTCTTCTTTATCTCTAAAACCCCATAAAACTCCAATTGCAATCATATTTGCATTTTTTGCTGTTTGCATATCAACCATTGTATCTCCTACAAAATAGACTTTTTCACAAGGAGTATCAAAACTTTTTGCAATATTTATTGCAGCAATAGGATCTGGTTTTTTTGGAATATCCTTTTTTTGCCCATGAATCTCTTTTATTTTATATTTAGAAAACAAATTATTTGCATAAGAAATAGTGAATTCATGAGGCTTGTTTGATAAAATTCCTATATTAAAGTTCAAATTTCTTAGTTCATCTAGAAGTTCATAAATTCCATCATAAGGTTTTGTTTTTAGATGCAATTTTTGGTCATATACAACTTTAAACTTTTCTGTAACTTCTTCTTTTATCTCCATTGAATAGCCTTTTAGTGAATTATCAACTAGTACTGAAATCCCACCACCAACAAAATATTTGTAGTCTTCTATTTTATGAATTGGAAGATTTAACTCTTTTAAAACTTGATTCATACAAAAAGCTATATCTTCTAAAGAATCAATTAATGTTCCATCTAAATCAAAAATTATTGTTTTTTTACCAGCCACCACTAGCTCCTCCTCCTCCAAAACTTCCTCCTCCACCTGAAAACCCTCCCCCAAAACTTTCACTACTTGAATTACTGTTTCTTGAATTAAATCCTTCAAATCCAGTAAAATTTGCTTCTTTGTTAGAATAATTATTTTGTGCAAGTTTAGCGAAATCTACATTTTTTGTTGTTATGTAATTAAAAATAAAGACTACTAAAAATAAAATAATTGAAATAACTATATAAGAATTAGTAAAACTTTGAGATATAAAGAAAGCAAAAAAACTGAAAAATGAAGAATAAATAGTAGCTTTAGTTGACTTGTATATAAATTGATTTTTCAATCTTTTTGAAATAATATTTATAAATATTGAAATAAATATCAATAAAAAATATCCAAAAGCTAAATAATCATTTTTTTGTATTCCAAAATCTTTATTTGAAGTTTTTGGTTGATATTCTCCTTTTATTGTTTGCATTATTTCATTTATTGCTTTTAAAACGCCTAGTTCATACTGCGAGGCTTTAAAATTTGGTTTGATTGTATAATTAATTATTTCATAAGAAATTTTGTCTGTTAAAACTCCTTCTAGTCCATACCCAACTTCAATACGCATTTTTTTTTCTTCCATGGAAATTACAAGTAAAATCCCATTATTTTTGTCTTTTTGACCAATTTGCCAGAATCTTCCCAATTGATAGGCGTAATCTTCAATTTGATAGCCGTTTAAAGATTTTAGAATTACAACCACAATTTGATTTGATGTCTGTTTTTCATGTTCTTTTAAAAGTTTAATTAAATCAGCTTTTACAGTAGGAGATAATAAATTTATTTCATCAACTACTCTTTCTTGAAGTTTTGGGAAAAATTGTTCTATATTCGCATTTAGAAAGCTAAATGTAAAAATTAAAATTAATAATATCTTTTTCATTTCAGTTCAATTACTTCATTTGAGAGTTCATTCTCATCATTTTTATTAACAGGAAATTTCTCGATTAAGATTAAATTACAAGCTTTTATCGCCTTTAAATATCCATTAAAGAGAGAGTTTTCTTTTATGTCGTTTATAAATTCATCGACTATAAGTTGCCAATGGTTGTTTGGTATCTCTTTTAAAATCTCTTTATCTGTGATTATTTCAACATATTTTTCATCAAAACTTACAAAAAACATTATTGCATATTTTGTTTTGTCAAATTGTAAATTGTAAAATTGTTTATGTGCATTTTCACTAGCAATTTGATATTTATAACTTTTTGGAATGATTTTTAAAAATAAATTTTTAAACTTTTCAAAAAAAAGATAAAAGGTAAAAAATTCTAACACTTGAATTTGAATCAACTCTGAAGTTGAGATATCTTCAAAAAATACAAATATACAAGAAGTGCAAAATAGTAAAAATACAGCTGACATTGCAGAAGCTAATTTATAATTGCTGCTTCTTTTTATCATGACAGCTACTAATTCAGCTGAACTTGATTTTTCAAGATTTTCTATCTCTTTTGAAATTAGTTTTTTTTCATTGTCTTTTAAAATCATTAGAATTTTACTTTTGGTGTTTCTTGTTCACTAGCACTTGCGGTAAAGGGTTCTTTAATTTGAGCATTAGGATGAACAATTGCAGCTACAAGTTTTCCAGGCATCGTTCGTAGTTCTAAATTGTATAATTTTATAGCTTCAATAAAATCGCGTCTTGCAACGGTGATTCTATTCTCAGTTCCTTCAAGTTGCGATTGAAGAGCCATGAAATTTTCATTTGCTTTTAAGTCAGGATATTTTTCAACAACAACCATAAGTTTAGATAAGGCATTCGAAAGTCCAGCTTGTGCATTTGAAAATTGTTGTAACATTTCAGGATTTAAATTATTTGCATCTACATTAATTTGTGAAACTTTACTTCTAGCTTCTGTAACTTCCAAAAAAGTACTTTTTTCATGTCCTGCATAACCCTTTACAGTTTCAACTAAATTTGGAATTAAATCAGCTCTTCTTTTGTATTGATTTTGAACTTGTGACCACTTTTCTTTTACATTTTCATCTAGTTTAGGTATATTATTATAGTTTGTGATTATTAAATAAATTAAAGGAACAACAATAGCAAGGATTAGAAGGATTAAAACTTTTTTCATAAATAGACCTTTTTAAAAATTTATAAATAATATAAAAATTATTATTAAGATGATATAAAGTATACATTTTTTGATTACTATCTTAAGGTGGAATAAACTATAATCGTATTTATATAATATATCGCATGATATTTTATTTTTTTCGATAATCGCTAAAATATAAACAATTATTTAACAGATATTGAGTACGATTATCAATAAATTTTTTAAATTAAACGGAGTATTTAAAATGAACGCATCAGAACTATTTGTAAAAGCATTAGAAAATGAAGGTGTTGAATATATTTTTGGAATTCCAGGTGAAGAAAATCTTGATTTTCTTGAGGCCCTTAGAACTTCAAATATTAAACTAATTTTAACAAGACATGAGCAAGGTGCTGGATTTATGGCAGCTACTTATGGAAGATTAACAGGAAAAGTTGGAGTTTGTTTATCAACTCTTGGCCCAGGTGCAACAAACTTTGCTACAAGTGCAGCTTATGCACAACTTGGTGGAATGCCTATGATGATGATCACAGGTCAAAAACCAATCAAAAAATCAAAACAAGGTAGATTCCAAATTATCGACATCGTTGGTATGATGAAACCTATGACTAAATATGCAAAACAAGTTGTTAACGGAAATAATATTCCATCAATGGTAAGAGAAGCATTTAAAATTGCAACAACTGAAAGACCAGGTGCAGTTCATATTGAATTACCTGAAGATATCGCTGCTGAAGAAGTAGAATTTAATATTTACCCAGTAAAAGAGTTCAAATATCCAAAAGCTGGGAAAGAAGCAATTGCTGATGCAGTTAGAATGATTGAAAAAGCAAAGAGACCACTATTATTAGTAGGAGCTGGTGCAAATAGAACAAGAATTGGAACAGCATTAACAGATTTTGTTAATGAAACTGGAATTCCATTTTTCTCAACACAAATGGGAAAAGGAGTAATTGATGAAAATCATAAACTTTGTTTATCAACAGCTGCCTTATCAAAAGATGACTTTATTCACTGCGCAATTGAAAGAGCAGATTTAATTATTAATGTTGGACATGATGTTATTGAAAAACCACCATTTTTTATGGAAAATACACCTGAAGCTACAAAAGTAATTCATGTTAATTTTTTTCCATCAGAAGTTGATGATACATATTTCCCTCAATTAGATGTTGTAGGTGACATTGCTTCAAACATCACAAGTTTAACAACCGCGATTTCCCCTCAAGAACATTGGGATTTTGAATATTATATTAGAATGGTTGATGAAATCAAAACACATTTAAATAAATATTTTGGAGATACAAGATTCCCAATTTTACCTCAAAAAGCAGTTAGAACTATTAGACAAACTTTAGCTGATGAAGATATTGTAACTTTAGATAATGGTGTTTATAAAATCTGGTTTGCAAGAAATTATAGATGTGCAAAACCAAATACTTTATTATTAGACAATGCACTTGCAACTATGGGTGCTGGACTTCCGTCTGGAATGGCTGCAAAGATGATCAATCCTGATAAAAAAGTTGTTACTGTTTGTGGAGATGGTGGATTTATGATGAATTCACAAGAAATGGAAACAGCTGTTAGATTAGGTTTGGATTTAACTGTAATTATTTTAAATGATAATGCTTATGGAATGATTAAATGGAAACAAACTGGAATGGGATTTGAAACATTTGGTTTAGACTTAGGAAATCCAGACTTTGTTAAATATGCTGAATCTTATGGAGCAAATGGTTATAGACCAACATCTTGTGAAGATTTTGCTGAAATCTTAGAAAAATGTGTAAATAGTAAAGGTGTTCATTTAATTGATTTAGCGGTTGATTATTCTTTAAATCATGCAATTTTAAATGATTTATTAGCTAAAAAACAGTGTTTAATATAAGAAAATTTTGAAAGGGAAAATATGAGTACAATAGAAGTAACATCACCATTTGACGGAAAAGTTGTTGGAAATGTAAAATTTAGTACATTTGAAGAGGTAGAGGAGGCTATTGATTTAGCACATAAAACTTTTTTAGATACAGCTAATTGGTTACCAAGATATAAAAGAGTTGAAATTTTAGAAAATGTAATGAAAATAATGTCTTCTCAAGTTGAAGAACTTACTATTCTTTGTGCAAGTGAAGGTGGGAAACCGTATATTGACTCAAAAGTTGAAATTCAAAGAGCTATTAATGGTATTAAAATTGCTATTGAACACTTAAGTGTTTATGAAGGTAAAGAAATTGCTATGGGTCACACAATTTCAAGTGCAAATAGAATGGCTTATACTTTTAAAGAACCAATTGGTGTCGTTGCTGCAATTTCTGCATTTAATCATCCATTTAACTTAGCAGTTCATCAAGTAATTCCTGCACTTGCGGTTGGGTGTCCTGTAATTATCAGACCAGCTACTCAAACTCCAATGAGTGCAATTAGATTAATTGAAATCTTAGAAGAAGCAGGACTTCCAAAAGGTTGGGCGCAAGCTGTTGTTTGTGATAGAAAAGGTGGAGAATTATTAGCTACAAGTCCAAAAACAAACTTCTTAACATTCATAGGTTCAGGACCTGTTGGTTGGTACTTAAACTCAAAAGTAAGTCCAGGAACAAGAGTAGCTTTAGAACATGGTGGAGTTGCACCTGTTATTGTTGAAAAAGATGCTGATATTGCTGAGTTAATTCCTTCAATCGGAAAAGGTGGTTTCTATCACGCTGGACAAGTTTGTGTATCTGTTCAAAGAGTTTATGTTCAAGAAGAGATTTGTGATGAGGTAGCTACAAAATTATCTGAATATGCTTCAAAATTAGTTGTTGGTGACCAATTAGATCCAAAAACTGAAGTTGGACCACTTATTAATCACGATGAAGTAAACAGAGTTGAAGAGTGGGTAAATGATGCAGTCGCTAAAGGTGCAAAAATTTTAGTTGGTGGAAAAAGAATAGGTAACTCTTGTTTTGAACCAACTGTAATTTTAAATGCTAGTGATGATGCAATCGTTTCAAATAAAGAAGTATTTGGACCAGTTGTTTGTATTTATTCATACAAAACTTTAGATGAAGCCATAGCTAAAGCAAATTCTCTTGAAGTATCTTTTCAAGCAGCAGTATTTACAAAAAATATAGACACAGCTTTAAAAGCAGTAAAAAGATTAAATGCAACAGCTGTTATGGTAAATGACCACACAGCATTCAGAGTTGACTGGATGCCATTTGGTGGAGCTAGAGTTTCAGGTCTTGGAATGGGCGGAATTCCTCATTCTATGGAAGAGATGTCAAATGAAAAAATGATGGTAATTAAATCTTCTGTTTTATAAGTAAAAATAGATAATTTTTCAAAAGCTAAGGTTTTAACCCTTAGCTTTTTTTATTTCAAAAAATAGGATAAATATGACTTGGCAAGAGATTATTGATAATGAAAAAGAAAAACCTTATTATAAAAAATTGAAAGAAGAGATTGATAAAAGATATGAAAATAGTAGGGTTTTCCCTGAAAAGAAAAATATTTTTAGAGCTTTTTCTTTGTCTAAAATAGAAGATTTAAAAGTTGTAATTCTAGGACAAGACCCATATCATGGATTTGGTCAAGCTCAAGGTTTGTCATTTTCAACTCCAAAAGAGATAAAAAATCCACCTTCAATGATGAATATTTTAAAAGAGATAAAAGATGATTTACAAAAAGATTCTGTTTGTATTGATGGTGATTTAACTCCTTGGGCAAAAGATGGAGTATTACTTTTGAATACTATTTTAACCGTTGAAGAGTCACTCCCTAAATCTCACCATAATCTTGGTTGGGAAATTTTTACTGATAATATAATTAAATATATAAGTGATAATTGTGAGGGAGTGGTATTTTTACTTTGGGGAAGTCCAGCTATTTCTAAATCACAATTGATTGATAAAAGAAAACATTATATTTTAACTGCACCACATCCAAGTCCACTTTCATCTTATCGTGGTTTTTTTGGTTGTAAACATTTTTCAAAAACAAATGAGATATTAAAAGGTCTAAAAAAATCACTAATAAATTGGTGATTAATTAAAAATGTTAAGAATCCTTGATTTTGCTTTTCCTAAAGATAATTTTATTGCTGAATATTTCATAACTTTAGCAATATTTTTCCATTCAGGTTTTTCATAACAAGGATGGGGGCATTTTCTACAACTAGGTTTTATATCATGAGGGCAACTATCAAGTTTCTTTAGAGAGTAATTAACGGCAGTTTGACACTCTTCACATAAGTATAATTCTAAAGAAAAAGATTTTTCCTTATAAGTTAAATTAAGAGTTTTATTTACTTGATTTTCATGTTTATCTTTACAGTAAAGTTCATAGAATTTTTTTAAGTTATTTATTTCTATTTCATATTTTTCGCAAGTCATAATACCACTTTTAGCTAAATTAGGGTAGAAATTATCCTAATTAATTTTATTTTTAATATATTTGCATAAAATACAAAATTATACATTGATAAGAATCAACAAAAGAGAGATAATGAAAAAAACAGAATTAGAAGATTTTTATTTTTTTAGTTTTCTAAAAGAAGAAGAGTTATTAAGATTAAAAGAAATTTCTATAAAAAAACATTTCAATAAAGATGAAATTCTTTTCTATAGGGGAGATGAATCAAAATATTTATACTTTTTAATTAAAGGGATAGTTAAACTTTATACATATGATCACAAAGATAATGAAGTTGTAATTCATAATCTTATGGCACCTTCGCTAATAGCAGAAATAGTAAATTATGAAGAATCAAAATTTCCTGCAAATTGTGCTTTTGAAACAAAGGCAGAGGTATTGCTTATTGATTATGATAAGTTTAAAAAGGAATTTTTGTTAAAACCTGAAATTTCAATATTTTTTATTAAGTCTTTAACTAAAAAAATAAAAGTATTGGAAAACTTCATAAATTATAATATTAGTTCAAATAGTATAGAGAAAATTATAAAATTTTTGATAGATAATGAATCAATTTTGATAAATCTGAAACAAGTAAAAATAGCTCAAATACTTAATATCACGCCTGAAACATTTTCAAGAAAACTTGCAAAACTAAAAAAAGATAAAATTATTCAGAATGAAAATGGATATATAAAAATTTTAAACCATGAGAAATTAAGAAGTTATATTAATAGTTAGAAAAAGAAGTTATTCATCTTCTTTTTTTAACTCTTTTAATAAAGTATATGTATTTTTTTTATTAATTTTATTAAGTTGAACTAAAATAAATAAGACAACTATTGTATTTAAATGAATCATCGCCTCTGCGAATGGAAAATAAATAAATAAAATTCCAACTATTAAAATAAACAAGGGGTTTAAGAATTTTATTAGGGCTTCAGCATTTTCTCCTTTTTCTTTATATTCCTTCTCCTTTTCATTAATGTAAATTATATCTTGTTCTGTAAGTTCATTGTCGGTTTTTAGGAGATCTAACTTTTGAATAATTTCAATATTTCTTTTATGTTTTAAATAATTAAAAACTAAAATACCAACCAAGATTATTGAAATAATATTAGACAGAAATTCTAAGGGAATTGGGTCCATCTCTTACCTTTTTGTTTTAGATTGTAATAATTATATATAATAGTTGATTTAAATTAGATTTATAATAGTGCTTTTAAATAATATTTTAAATAATTAAGATATAATTTTAAATATTATTTAAAAGGAGTTGAGATGAGAAAGATTATTGCTTTAATGGTATTATGTGGAAGTTTTTTATTTGCTTCGATGAATTTACAAACAGCAAGTAAAGAAGAACTTATGAGTGTAAAAGGTATTGGAGAGAAGAAAGCTCTTCAAATTATGGAATATAGAAAAACAAACACTATAAAAACACCTGAAGATTTAAAAAACATCAAAGGATTTGGAGATAGTATCATTAATAATATAAAAGAAAATGTTGAGACAAAAGAAAAAATTAAAGAGTTACCTCTTAAAAAATAGATTAAAGTAGGAATTTATCCTACTTTAATCTTTTACTTCAATTATGCTAGAATCCTCAAAATTTTATAAAGGTAAATTTTGAAATCTTCTGTTAATGACTTTTGTCCTTGTGGTTCTACTAAAAAATATAAAAAATGTTGCAAAATTTTCCATGATAAAATAGAAATTCCAAAAACAGCTTTACAATTGATGAAATCACGATATAGTGGCTTTGCAGTTTCAAATGTAAATTATATAATTTCAACCACTTATGAGAAAAATCCTGAGTTTACTAATGATTTGAAATGCTGGGAAAAAGACATCTTAGATTTTTGTAGATATACGAAATTTGAAAGACTTGAGATATTAGAGTCTTTAGAAGGGGATAAAGAGAGTTTTGTAACATTTAAAGCTGTTTTATTTCAAGATAAAAATGATATTTCATTTATTGAAAAAAGTAGATTTTTAAAAGTAGAAGATAAATGGTTTTATGTAGATGGACAATTTTTAGATGAAGGAAAAAAATGAAAGTGCTATTTTCTCCAAGTGAAACAAAAATAGTAGGAGGAAATGAAAACTCTTTTGATAAAAACAGTTTTATTTTTCCTGAGCTTTTTGAAAAAAGAATGGAAATTGTAAAACAATATAATGACTTTATTACAAGTGCTTCAAAAGAAGAGTTGATGAAACTTTTTGGAACAAAAAAAGAAGACTTAATAGAACAATATTCAAGAAATTTATTTAAAACTCCTACAACAAAAGTAATTCAAAGATATGATGGAGTTGCTTTTGATTATCTAGGATATCTAAAATTAAGAGTAAATGAAAAAGCTTATATTGATGAAAATGTTTTGATTTTCTCAAATCTCTTTGGGGTTTTAAAAGCAGGAGATACAGGGCTTCCTGATTATAAATTAAAACAAGGGGAAACATTTTTAAACCTTAAAATAGAGAAATTTTATAGTGATAATTTTTCAAAATTTTTAGATGAATATTTAGAAGATGAAGATATTCTTGATTTAAGAGCTGGATTTTATGAGAAGTTTTACAAAATAGAAAAACCATATACAACAATGAAATTCATAAAAGATGGAAAGGTTGTAAGTCATTGGGCAAAAGCTTATAGAGGTATTATTTTGAAACTTCTTGCAATTAATAATATTAAAACTATAGAAGAATTGATGCAAATGCAAATTGAAACTCTAAAAGTTGAAGAAATTAAAAAACAAAGAAATAAATCAGAAATTGTATATTCAATAATCTAAAGGTTACAAATGCCAAAAAATAGAGTCCAAGCATATTTGCTTGATAAAAATGGTGGAGCAGTTGAGTTAAGTTATCAAGAGTTGAATGATGTTGATACTTCTAATAAAATATTATGGGTACATTTCGATTATTCAAGCCCTGAAGCCATAGAGTGGATTACAAATAAAAGTAAGATTGACTCAATTGCAATTGATGCACTTTTAACACAAGAAACACGACCAAGAACTACTATTTTGGATGATTCTATTTTGATTGCACTAAGAGGAGTGAATTTGAATCCAAATTCAAAACCTGAAGATATGGTTTCTATTAGGTTATATATCTCTCCAAATCTTATAATAAGTACAAGAAAAAGAGATTTATTGTCAATTAGTGAAATTGTAGAGAGCTTGAAAAAAGGTGTTGGTCCAAAAAGTTCTTCAGAATTTTTGGTGGATTTAACATATAGAGTTACACAAAGAATGGAAGATATTATCAATCAAATAGAAGATAGAACAGACCT
>ERZ724518.1401-NODE-1401-length-10865-cov-21.557354_pt1 | contig 10865 bp, 8 predicted proteins | sample MGYA00376051_ERZ724518 | MGnify/ENA primary metagenome ERZ724518 (study PRJEB28724, sample SAMN07190885) | wastewater metagenome | isolation source: influent of sewage treatment plant in Hong Hong | place: Hong Kong | collected 2016-03-17 ... | reverse complement strand
GTCTTGCAGATAGTAGTTCAAAAAGTCTACTTTTTGTGATTTTAGACATTATTTTTGTTTATTTGCTTGTTTTACAAACTCTAAAATTATAGGATTCGGCGTTTCTAAATGCGATGTAAATTCAGGATGAAATTGAACTCCCACAAACCAAGGATGGTCTTTTAGTTCAACGGCTTCAATTAAACCATCTGATTGCCCAGAAATAATCATTCCAGCTTTTTCTAAAGCTTCCTTATATTTTGGATTTGCTTCATATCTGTGTCTATGTCTTTCATGATAGATTTCTTCATTTCCATATGCTTTTTGAAGATTTGTTCCTTTTAATGGTTCAAATGGATACTCTCCAAGTCTCATTGTTCCACCCATTGGAGATTCATGCGTTCTTAATTGTTTATTCCCACTTTGGTCTATAAATGAATCAATTAGATAAATTAAAGGATTTTTTGTATCAGGATCAAACTCAATAGAGTTTGCATCTTCAATACCTAAGACATTTCTTGCAAATTCAATTATTGAAAGTTGCATTCCAAGACAAATCCCAAGATATGGAATTTTATTTTCTCTTGCATATTTAATAGCAGCTAATTTTCCATTAACTCCCCTTTGTCCAAACCCACCAGCTACTAAAATAGCATCTGAATTTCCAATAATATCATAAGCTCCAACATCTTCTATTCTTTCACTATCACACCAGTGAATATTTACTTTTGTATTTAAATGAGCCCCTGCATGAATTAACGCTTCAATTAGCGATTTATATGACTCTTTTAAATCTAAATATTTTCCAACAAAAGCAATAGTAACTTCATCTTGAGGAACTAAAATATTTTTAACTAATCTATCCCATTTTTCCATATTTGGTTTAATTTTGATATTAAAATGTTCAGATAAAGGAGTTAAAATTCCTTCTTTTATAAAATGAAGTGGTACTTGATAAATTGATTGTGCATCTCCAGCTTCAATAACCGCATTTCTATCAATATCACAAGAAAGTGCTAATTTATCTTTTAAGCTTTTTGGTAATTCTCTTTCTGTTCTGCAAACTAACATATGTGGAGTTATCCCAATTCTTCTTAGTTCTTGAACAGAGTGTTGAGTTGGTTTTGTTTTAAGTTCACCAGCTGCTTTAATATACGGAACTAAACTCACATGAATATTCATTGTATTTGATTTTGGAAGTTCATGTCTAATAGCACGAATTGCTTCCATAAATGGTAACCCTTCAATATCTCCAACTGTTCCACCAAGCTCGATAATTAAAAAATCATTATCTTCAGTTGCTGCATAGATTCTTTCTTTAATTTCATCAACAACATGAGGGATTACTTGGATAGTTTTACCTAGATAACCACCTTCTCTTTCTCTTTTAATTACACTTTGGTAAACTTGCCCAGTTGTAAAACTATTTTTTTTAGTTAGAGTTTTATCAATAAATCTTTCATAGTTTCCTAAATCTAAGTCTGTTTCTGCACCATCTGCTGTAACAAAAACTTCTCCATGCTCTAAGGGACTCATTGTTCCAGGGTCAACATTTAAGTAAGGGTCGATTTTAAGCATACTTACTTTGAATCCTGATTGTTTTAAAATAGTTGCAATAGAAGCAGAAGTTATACCTTTTCCTAGTGAACTAAGAACCCCACCCGTTACAAAAATGAATTTTGTCATTAAAAATACTCCATAAAATAGTTGATAAATATATATCGCGATTGTATCCAAGTTTTGTTGATAGTTTTGTTAATTAGGCATTGAAGAAGCCAGATAAGAGAACTTCTTATCTAGCTTAAATTTTTATTTGAGTTTATCTAATCGAGGATAAATGAATACAGCTTTTCTGAATACCACAACTTTTTGTGGATTCTCTTTTGCGTAAGCTTTTAAAGTAATTGAAACAGGAGTATCTTTTGTGTTATCACTTACTAGTGTTTTATTTGTTTCTAAAACAACAACTTTTTTAGCAAGTTTCCCTGGACTTAATGTAAATGCTTCAAATCTTGTTATTTTGATATCAGGATTATCAACAATTTCTAAATCATAAGTTAAAGTTTCAGATTCTGTATTTTGGAATAATAATACAAAATTATTTGCTACTACATTATTTTCTTTTACTTTGTAAAGTTCAGTAGTTTTGTTTACATTTAGAAGCATATACTCCTTTTCTCCACTCATTACAAATAAAAGTCCAATAACTGTTAAAAGTGCTGTAAGATACATAATCGTCGATTTTCTAAGCATTTTAGTAGGAATATTGTTTTTAATTTCATTTGTACTTGACCATTGAACTAAAGAAGGTTTCCCTAATTTCCCCATAACTTGTGTACAGGCATCAACGCATTCCAAACAATTGATACACTCAAGTTGTAAACCTTTTCTAATATCAATATGTGTAGGACAAACCGTTACACATGATTCACAGGTTGTACATTCATTCATACTATTTGGTAAATCTTTTACTTTAAAAATTATCTTTTCTTTATTTTCATTATAAATTTCACCGCCTCTATTTGTAGAGTAAATAGATTGATAAGTGTCATCATCATATAAAACAGATTGAACTCTTGAATAAGGACAAACGTAAATACAAAAGTCTTCTTTCAAAAATATTATATCGTAGACTAAAAAAGCAGCAATTGATAGAACAATTCCTATTAAAAAAAGATGTTCAGCTGGGTTTTGTAGATAAGCAAAAAAATCTTCTGGAGGAACGAAGTACCATATAAAATCAGATGCTGCAACAAGTGCTAAAGCTGTCCATAAAATCATTCCTATAATTTTTTTAGCTTTATTTTGTGAGTTTGACCAATCAGGTTCTTTTTGTTTATTTTTAATTCTTCTTAAGCCCAAAAGTGTAGACTCAATTAAGTCTCTATATATTACTCTAAAGATAGTTTGAGGACAAGCCCAACCACACCATGCTCTACCTCCAAGAGAAGTAACTGCAAAAATCCCCAAAAATAGGAGCATTAATAAAAAAGGCATTAAATATAATTCTTGCATATCAAATGCTGTTCCAAGGAGATGTAACTGCTTTTTATCAAAAGATAATAAAAAGATATGATTTCCATCTATTTTAATAAAAGGCATACCTAATGCAACAATAGTTGCAATTAGATAACCCATGTATCTTTTTAATCTAAATGGAGTTTTATCTAAAAACTCATTTTTTTCATTCATCATAAACCTTTCTGATTTTTTAAATTTTATATAAACTAACCTTATGATTTGCATAATTTATTATAAGAGTTAGTTATAAAAAGAAGATTTATGAAATTTATAAATTGGTCAATTTTTTAAAAATATCTATTTTCTCTTTTACCTCAAAAATAATCTTATTAAAATCAGTTATTTGAAGATTATTTAGTTTTGGATAATCTTCTATTATTGTTTCAAAGTTTTCAATCAAATTATCTATATTTGAATATTCCACTACAGGGATATTTAATTTTGAAATTAAAGTATCATTATAATTTTTATCTAATCTTTTGAATAAGACAGGTTTATTACCACAAGCAATTGATTCACAAGCAGTTTGTAAAGAACTAGTTAAAAGAAATTTTGAGTTTCTTATTGTTTGAACATACTCCTCTTCATCAATAATATTTGAGAAATAGTTTACAAATATTTTTTCATTTCCTAAGAAGAAATAATGTCCCATTAAAAGATTTAAATCAAATTTTTTTGATTCCTTTATCATATCAAAGAAGATATTATTATAATCATCATCTCCAAAAAATATTGTTTTTTCAAGTAAAGGGGTCTCTGTTTTATTATAAATCTCAACGTCAACGATTATTTCATAGAGTTCTTCATTTAAATCATAAGCCAAAGAACAAAAATCTTCTACATCTTTTTTCATTTTTTCATTTGCTTCATCACTTATATAAAATAATATATCATTTCTTTGCATTATATTTGTAAGATTCCTCATTACATCAATGTTTACATATTTTTTTATACCTAAATTCTCTTTAGCAAATGCACCTGCTCTAAAATCACTTGTACATAGTATTGGATCAAATTCTTTTAAAATATTCGCAATAACTGCACATTTCTTTGTTGCTTCAAGACCAATTGCGTGACCACTTTTCGCATATAAATAAACTTTCATTTTTAACCTTTAAAAAATATTAATTAATAAAACTAATTTCATTTTATAAAAAGTAGACAAATAAAAGCCTTAAAATAGAGATTTTATTATCTATTCTTCTTATTTTTTGGATACACTTTTTTCTTTTTAAGTGAGGTTTTAAAATGATAAAAATAAACAGGCTAAATCATTTTATGTATTTAAAAAATAAGATTGTAATGATTTTAGAAAAAATAATCTATAATAGTTGAGAAATATTATAAAAGGAGTTATCGTGGAGTATACATATTTTAATCCAACTTCTATTGAATTTGGAGTAGGAAAAATAAAATCAATCGTTAATTACATTGATAAACATATGAAAATTTTGATTGTTTATGGTGGAGGAAGTATTAAAAATAATGGAGTTTATGCACAAATTATTGAGGTTTTAGAAGGTTATAACTACATTGAATTTGGAGGTATTGAGCCAAATCCTTCTATTGAAACTCTAAATAAAGCTGTAAAAATAATAAAAGAAGAGGGTGTAGATTTTGTTTTAGCTGTTGGTGGAGGTTCAGTTATTGATGGAAGTAAGTATTTAGTAGCGGCTTCACTTTATGATGGGGATGGATGGGATTTTTTAGAAGGAAAAACTATAGAAAAGGCTCTTCCTTTAGGGGCTATTTTAACTCTCCCTGCAACAGGAAGTGAATCAAATGCAACAGCAGTTATTTCAAAAAACTCAACAAATGAAAAAAGATATTTTGGTTCTTCTTTGGTATATCCAAAATTTGCAGTTTTAGACCCAAGTGTAATGGCTTCTTTGGATGATAGGCAACTAGCAAATGGTTTAGTTGATGCTTTTGTTCATACTTGTGAACAATATTTGACATATCCAAATACTTCACTTTTGCATGATGGATATGCTCAAACGATTTTAAAAGGCTTACATATTTTAGCTCAAGATTGGCAAAGTAGAAGAACTTTGGTTTGGCAAGAAAATTTAATGCTTTTAGCAAACCAAGCTTTAAATGGTTTTATAGGCTGTGGTGTTCCGCAAGATTGGGCAACTCATATGATAGGACATGAAATCACAGCTTTTTATGGACTTGACCATGCAAGAAGTTTGGCTGTTGTTCAACCACATCTTTTAAGAGTAATGATAAAAGAAAAACAAGAAAAATTGACTTTAATGGGAAAAGAAGTATTTGATATGCCAAACAATTATGAATTAGTAATTGAGGCAATAGAATATATGTATCAGAGTATTGGAGTTCCTACAAAACTAAAAGAGTATGGTGATATTGATGATAAAGTTATAGAAAATATAACTAAAGCTTTAGAAAAACATGGAATGAGTGCAATTGGAGAAAAAGGAAGTGTTACTTTGGAAAAAGTTGCTTTGATTCTTGAAATGTCTATGAAGTAGTTTTAAACTACTTCATAATTTTATTTAGTTGAATATCATGGTATTTACTAAGAGATAATAAAGCCAAAATAGAACCAAATAAAGCCCAAGCCATATCACTTTGTGTATCCCAAATATAACCTTGCGTTCCTAAAAAATCATTTGCTGCCTCGTTTGTAAAAATAGCAACCCACCATTCTATAAGTTCATAAAAAGCAGAAAATCCTAAACAAAAACAAATTATAAAAAAATTTCTCCAATTTTTAATAATGATATTTTTTCTTATAATTATCTCTCTTGCTATTATTGCAGGAATAAATCCTTGTGCTAAATGTCCTATTTTGTCATAGTTATTTCTGTCTTGATTAAATAATTCTTTTACTGTATCAAAAAAAGGAACTTCTGCGTAGGTATAGTGTCCTCCAATCATCAGAATAATAGAATGAATTAAAATAAGTGTGTAAACCAAAGAAGTTAATTTAAACTTTTTGTAGCTAAAAACTAAGATTAAAAAAGCAAGTATTGCAGGAGTTACTTCTAAAAACCAAGTAAATAAATCTTTAGGATTGATAATTGACCAAAAAAAGATTGTAAAAAATATTAATAAATAAGCTTTTATCATTTTAAAGTTCTAGTGGTAAAAGTATAGTGAATTCAGCACCTTTATAACTCTTTTTCTCGTAACTAAATTCTACATTATCTACTTTTAAAGAGCCTTTTAGATGTTTTTCAACTAAAAGTTTACTCATATAAAGTCCTATTCCTGTTCCATTGAATTTATGTTTTGTTGTAAAATATGGTTCAAAAATTTTATCAATAATTTTGTCTTCAATTCCACAAGCATTATCTCTTATTTTAATAATTAATAAGTCGTTTTGTTTGAATACATCAATGAATAATAACCTTTTTTCTTTTTCTTGAACATTGTCTTTTAGAGCATCTTTTGCATTTACAAGAATATTCATAAATACTTGAATTAATTCATTTTCTAATGATAAAAACTCTATATTTTTGCTTTGTCTTTTTACAATTATTTGATGTTTATTAAAAGTTGGTCCAACTAACTCTAGTGCTTTGTTAATTAAAGTATGAACATTTATTTTTGTGATAATTTTTTCATTACTAAAAAAGTTTCTAAAATCATCAATTGTATTTGATAGGTATTTAGTAGAGTGTTTTATATGATTTATTGATTGAAAAAACTCTTCATCAGTTAAATTTTCTAATTTCTTTTTTAACTCCATTCCTGAGGCACAAACACTTATTGTCGATAGAGGCTGTCTCCATTGATGGGCAATATTTTCAAGCATTTCACCCATTGATGCCATTCTTGATTGTTGGATTAGAATTCTGTTTTTTTCTTCATTTCTTGCTATTTCTATTTGAATCTTTGTATATAATTTTCTATTTAACTTTTTTAATAAATATTGTCTATAAATTAAATTTAGTATTAAAAGTAGAATAATAAAGGCAATTAATAGTTTATTTACAAAACTATAATCTGTCTCCTTTTGATAATTAACAGAAATCCATTTATTTAAAATTTCTTGTTTTTGGCTTGAAGATATGTCTTGAATGGCTTTATTAAAAATAGTATTTAAAATTGGTTCATCATTTCTTGTAGCAACAGACAAATTATACATATCGTCAAATTTTCCTGTAATTTTTAATTGACCAATAAATTTGTTTTGGATTTGATAACCAACAGTGGCTAATGTTCCTATAAAACCGAAAACTTCGCCTTTTTCAACCATTTTGAGACCATCTGTAGAACTTTCAACAAGAATAAACTCTATATTTGGGTATTTTATTCTTAATGCTTCAGCATAAGCATAATCTTTTACAATTGCAAGTTTTTGATTCTTGATTTGTTGAATATTCTCAATAAATGGAGCATTAATATCAGCTGCAACAACAAGAGGAATTTCTAAATAAGGTTTTGAAAAATTTAAATATTGTTCTCTCTCAAGAGTAGTCATCATTAGTGAAAAAATATCACACACTCTTTTTTTACCTTTTTCTAAGGAGTCACTCCATGTTTTTGTAGGAACTAAGGTAATAGGGGTTTTGATTTTATTTTCTATAATTTTGATGTAATCAGCGGCAATTCCTATATGTTTGGCATTCTCAATACCTTCAAGTGGCATCCAATCAGGGTCAACACACATTGTAATTTGTTTTTTATTATCTAAGTAATTTTTTTCATCTTCATTTAAAATCATGCTATTTTCGAGGTTTTTGGCATAAATTATATCTTCAGCATTAATTTTATTATGAATCAAACCCATTACACTGTAAGTATTGATTATTAGATTTATTTTTTCCTTAGTGATTGTTCCAATCTTTCCATCTTTATCATAAACCAATTTTTTCATTTCATTGGCTTCAAAAATAAGGCTTTTTAAACTTTTATTTTGTGGATTATATTTTTCATGAATTAATTTTGCAACCTCTTCAATATTTTCAAAAGCATATTCCCATCCTTTTATCGTTGCTGAATAGAAATCTTTTACTAATTTTGGATTTTTAGAAGCAAATTCTTGGGTTGTAAATATTAATTCTTCGTAAAAATCAAATCCATAATCTTTTGGATTAAAAATAGTACTTTCATACCCTTTTTCCTTTAAGAAAAATGGTTCATTTGTTGTATATGCGAGCATTAAATCGGTTTTTTTATTTATTAAATCATTAATGTCAAATGAATGATTAAGCAACCTTAAATCAGAAAGAGAAATATTTTTACTTGTAATCATTGATTGTAAGGTTGCGAATCTTTGTTGTTCTTGGGTAATCATTAAAGATTTATTTTTAATATCTTCAAGATACTTCAGATTTGAATCTTTTAATGCTAGAAGAATTAGTGGAGAAGATTGAAAAATAGAACCTAATAAAACTAACTCTTTACCATTTGATTTATCAACAATTAAAGAAGTTGAACTTGTTCCAAAATCAGCTCTATTATTTAATACTTCATCCAAAACATTTATATCTGAATTATATTTTTTTAATTCAACATCTAATCCAACCTTTTCATAAAATCCCTTTTCTTTTGCGATATAAAACCCCGCAAACTCGAATTGGTCTAGCCACATTAACTGAATAGAAGTTTTCTGTAAAGTAGAAGAATTTAAATAAGAAAAAGAAATAAATAATAATACTATTAGATATCGTAGTTTTTTGATTATATAGCCTTTTTTACTATTTTTTTAACGCAATATTATAACAAACTAAGATAAAATATACATCATTAAATTTAGGAATATATATGTCTAAAGAAAAAAACATAAAAAACACTCTATTGGAGTATATTTACATTATCTCTAAACAGCCAATACTTCTAAAAGATTTATTAGTTGCAAATAGACAACATAATGAAGGGATGCATGTAGACCCAGCAAAATTGGGTTTTAGAATAAGACTTGTTAGAGCGTATATCGTATATATAGGTATTGTTTTAGCTGTGATAATTCCTATTTCTCTTTTAACGCATAAACCTTTAGCAAAAATTGATGCTCATATCTCTATCTTAGGTTCAATGATAATTACGGCTGTAATATTTATAGGATTTAATTTTTTCAGAGATAGATTAAGAGATACGATTACGAAAGAGTTGATAAAAAGGTCATGGAAGCTACACTTTCCATTTTTTTCATATGAAGAATATTCATCTAAAATAGATGAAATTTTTGGAAAGGCTATGAAAGATGAAGTTTCAAAAAGAGATTTAGAGAAATATATCTTGGATAAATTAACAACTATTTAAAATAGTTGTTGATTTCTTATTTTTGATTCATAATTGTATCAAGAGCCATTTTTGTATTTGCCCATCTATTTTGAGCGTTTAGCATAACAACTAAAATATCTTTTTTGTCTTTTTTAGCTCTTGCAATCAAACAAGGTCCTGCTTGATTTGTAAATCCTGTTTTTACTCCAATTACATACTTTTCTTTATCTAAAAGTTTATTACTTGTATGTATTCTATAAACTCTTTTTGTATTTACAGCTTTAAAAGCATAAGCATTCATTTTAACGATAGAATTAAAAGTACTATTTTTTATTGCATATTCTGTAAGTTTCAATAAATCATTTGCTGTACTTTTATGGTTTTTTGCATCAAAACCACAAGGATTTTGAAAACTTGTGTTTGTCATACCAAGTTTCTTTGCTCGCCAATTCATCATATTTACAAAAGTTTGTTTATTTCCATTTCCAAGATAAATTGCAATAGCTGTTGCTGCGTCATTTGCTGATTTTATAAGTGCTGCATGAACTAAATCTTTTAGATAAAACTTTTCACCAACTTTAAAGTTTAAAATCGTAGGTTCAACTTTTTTCATTTCAGGAGTTATAGTAACAATACTATTCATTTTCCCACTTTCAATTGCCAAAATTGCAGTCATTATTTTTGTAAGACTAGCTGGGCTAACTGTTTGATTTACATCTTTTGAAAAGATTAGTGTTTTTTTATTTAAATCTTTAACAATGATAGAATCCAAATCTTTTTCGATTTTTTGGAAAACTTTTGTTTCATTATATGAAAAAGCGAAGGTTTGTATAAAAATTAAGAAGAAAAGTGAAGTTATAAATTTCATGAAATACCTATAAGTAAAATATTGAACGCAATTATAGTCAAATTAGCTTTTTTTTTAAATTAAAAAAAGAGTATTATTTATCATATAGCGCAACAGCCTCTTTATTTCTTTGCTTTTTTAATTCCATATCTATATATTTTTCAATTAAATCTGGTTTTTGTTTGAAAGCTAAAGTGATTTTTCGCTTAACTGGTCTATTTTCATAAATAAAAAATCCAGCTTCATACATGGATAGTCGAATAGGGGTAGCAATAGCGTAAGAACTCATAATACAATCATTTTTACAAAGATTATAAATATCATCAAAATACTCTTTTGTCCAAAGTTCAAAATTCACATCACTTGAAAAAGCATCTTGAAAAACTATGTCAAAAGAGTTTTGTTTTAGGCTTTTTATATAATCTCTAGCATTTCCAATAAAAACTTCTATTTTGATTTTTTCATCTTCATATTTAGAGGTTTTTGCAACTGAATTTATAATATGTTTTATATTTTCAAACTCTTTTGGAAAAGGAAAAGTTTGCAGTGATTTTACTAAATTTCCATCAAGTTCGGGAGAATAAAAGTTTAGTTTCACATCAAGATTATTTAATAAACAATAGTAAATAGTAGAAAAAGTGTTATATCCAATCCCAAAACAAATATCTAAAATATTAAGTTCTTTTTTGTTTTTGTGAAAGGTAAAAGCTGGAATTATGTGTTTTGATAAAGCTTCGTTTATAGCTCCATCATCTGGATTGTGATAGTGTTGATTATATAGTTTTGAAAATAGGGTGTTTGAGCCATCTTTTGTGGGAAC